>OKUX01000232.1_pt1 | contig 16264 bp, 13 predicted proteins | sample 1606701 | NCBI WGS metagenome assembly OKUX01 (sample SAMEA3882525, study PRJEB24775) | human gut metagenome | biome: human-associated habitat; feature: intestine environment; material: feces | place: Netherlands | collected 2009/2010 | reverse complement strand
GGTCGGCTTTCTGCACCAGTTCACCCGCCAGCCCGGCATACTGATACTGTCCGTTCAGGCAGTGGAGTAGGGTGGATAATGCAGCGGTGTCGGCGGCGAGCCAGTCGAGGCTTTCCGGAGGGATCAGTTGGGTAAGCAGGAGAACTGCCGCAGCCGGATGGCGCAGGTAATCACGTTGCGGCAGATAGCGAAATCGATAGGGTTGGGTCAGCGGGCCATGCCATGGAAACCAGCGTTTCCCGCTAAAATTTTCCACTTCAATATCGGTGATGAGTTTACCCAGATCGTGCAGCAGCGCGGCGTAGATGATAACGGTGGTCCAGCGTTCGGACTGCGCGGCCTGATCTTCCGGCGCTGCATCAGGCGGAAAAAGATAACTCTGCCGCAGCCGTGCGGCATAGCAGGCGGCTTCGAGGCTGTGATCGAGCAGGCCACCTGCGTGGGAATGGTGGTGGTTTTCCGAGGCTGGGAACAACTGCGCCAGTTCTGCGAAGCGGTGGATTGGTATCAGCCAGAAGCGTTCAAACAGTGAGGCGGGAAGGGCGGTGCTCTGGCGAATAAACTGGATCAGCTGTTGGCGGGTAGTTTCAGCTAGTAGCGTTTGCGCGGATTCAGGATGCAGCCATCCCTCCGTGACGTCTGGTTCGCCAGTGGATGGTGTGGTGTTTTGCTTTTTGCGCGTCAGCCATATCCGCATAATGGCCCTTTATTCCCAATGGATTTTGAGGTGCAGGAAGGCGGTGACGCAGTGAATCCCCTGGAGCTTACATAAGTAAGTAACTGGGGTGAGCGAGGAAAGCCAACGCACCTGCAACTCGAAAGACGAAGGGAAGCCCCTTTTCGGGTAAGCCCGTTCCCCCTTCACTCTCTTCCCCTTAACCCTTTGGATTTTGCCTTTTGGTGCCGTCAGATTTGGGGCAAAACTGTTTATTGGGTTGCGCAAATTTATTGGAGTGGAGAAAAACGGCAGAGCAGGATGCTCCGCCGTTGATATGAAGGTCATGCGCTCAGCGCTAACGGGCTGCTGCGCCCGTTCAAGCAGATACTCACAGGCATTACGCGCTAAACCGCTGGCGCGGAAAATCGCTTTTTTGTCTTGCTGCAACACCTTCAGCCACGATGCGATGTAACTGTCATGCTGTAGCTTCGACTGGATGCCAACGTGAGCACACAGGAAAGCCGCTCCCATTTCGGCGACCAGCTCTTCAAAACTGTACGTCGGATCGCCGAAGGTATGCTTTCCGGCAGTGATGCCGTCCCGGTTCAATCGTGAAGCGTGTCCGGTAGCGTGCGTCAGTTCATGCAGCAGCGTGCCGTAATAATCCTCACGCGAAGTGAACTGCTCAGGATGCGGCATGATGATGCAGTCGCGCCCCGGCGAGTAATACGCCCGGTTCTGGCGTCGGTGAGTGATCATCACCGCACTTTGCCGGGTAACCTGCTCAGTGGCGGCGATAGGATCATCGACCATCACGACAGGCTGTGAAAACGCCTCCGGCAGCCCTTCACATTGTTGAATGTTGAACAGCCGGAACTCGCGTACTACAGCGTAAGACATCACTTTAGGGTTGCCGTCAGCATCAAGAACCGTATTTCCGTTGCTGTCCACAACTTCGCGCTGCTGGGGCAGATAAAACACGGCCAGTGTAGATCTTTCGCCTTTGTGGATGTTACCGCCCGCGTTGCGAATTTGAGTGAAGGTCAGCCAGCGATCGTTTTCATATCCCTGTCGTTCTGCGCTGTTCCAGAGCAGGGGAATATTGATGCCGTGATAAAACCGCCCGGACAGGGCATTCATCGGCACCACCGGTTCCCCTTCCCGCCACGGGCGAACCCAGGGGAGCACGCCTTTCTCCAGCGCGGCGATAATTTCATCTGTGACTTTCTGGTAAAGATCGTTGCTTCTGTTCATAAGCGTAACCTCATGATAAAGAAGCCGGGTACAGCGCTCCCGGTCGGGAGTCGCCCGGCACGAGGAGTAAAGGATGCTGAGGTAATCAGCTGGTGTGAAGGGCAGTAACCAACAGGTGGTTATCTTCAAGCGTTAAGCGCAGCGGCGTCATCAGCGGTACATTGCTGCTGCCGTCAGAGGGCAAACAGTACAGACCGAAATTGATACTCTTACGGTCCGGGCCTGCGCTTTTGAATGTCAGCATGGTCGCGACAATCAGGTTTTCGAGACGGTCGTCTTCCTGAGAGGGATCGGGTGGAAAACTAACTACCTTTTCCCAGGCCTCAGTTGAGACAGACAGCGATAAGGATTTTGCTTCAGGGTAAGATGAAGTTGGCATCGTGTTTCTCCAATGGTGAAAGCAGAGAAACACCGCCCGGCAGGGAGGGATTCCTGCATGGTGGGGTAGAGGATGTATCAGGCGCTAAGCGCTGTCCGCGAGGATGATACGGAGCGGACGAAAAGGCGAGCCTCACCGGGTAGGGTGGCAACCTGAAGGCTCTGGTTGCGGGTCAAACTTCGTACAGATTAATACGGTATCAATAATAATCAAGAGCCTGGTGTCTCAGGGCTAGAGTTTGGATTCGTTATTCTGAAGTCCAACACTGGTGTGCTGGATTTATCCGCTATAGGGGTTAAAAGCAATTTATCCGTTGTAGGGGATAAAGCAGTTTGGGCAATCGATGATACCTGCGAAGCTCACGGTCTCAGGCTTTGAAGATCTGTTTACGATGCCAGCCGACGTATTGTTCAGTGGGCCACAGCGATTTGTCGTGAGGAAGGTGTAACTGCTGGCCGTTCCGTTGCCAGAACAGGTTATCCACCACCGGGCTACGGCTGACGCCGCCGGAGATGCGGATGGTAAGGTTTTCATCCAGCCCGAATGCGCCCATATCAAAAGCATCGTGGTGCAGCGAACATAGCGCCAGACCGTTGTTTACCACACACGGCCCGCCATAGGTTTTCCAGTGAATATGGGCGGCTTCAATACCAACCAGCGCACCATCGAGTCGTAGATAGTAACCGCAGAAAGCACATCGCGAATGGTAAGCCCGAAGCACGATATCCCTGAAACGCGGATCGCGGCTCTTTGAACGGTCGATAAAATCCAGACCCAGTTGGTTGGCGAGGATCCGCTGAATACTCTCGGGGAAACGATCCATCAGGATCTGCTGGGCCAGTTGGTCAATTACTTCAGGGTGTGCAAGCAGTTGCTGGTAAGCTGTTTCATCAAAACCCCCCGCTACCTGATTATCAATCAGCTCTTTCTTTGTCGGCTGGGTGTTGCCTCTACGGGGTTTGCAGCCTTCCGCATTAGCAATTTCCCAGAAGCCGTCAGTTCTGAGTCGCCAGAAAGGCATATTGGGATAGTCAGTGCGTCGCTTGGGGCCAAACTCTTTTAGCAGGCGAGTGAGTGGTTCGTGGATCTCTAGGCCGTAGTTAAACAGGCGCGGGTGGCCTGCTTTGTACTGTGACAACACATACAGCAGCAGCAACGGTTTATGCGGCGCGCATACATCACCCTGACGCCATACAGAGACGTTAGAGATAGCCGATTGCAGTGTTTCGAGTGATGTCATAGGAATTAACCGGGTAACGGGCTGATATTATTGCGATCATGCTCGCAAAAGCGGTGAAATTCAATTGTTGCTTGTGACATTAATAAGGAAGTTAGACACTTTAATGTCTGAGAGTTAGACATCAATGAAAATGTCACTTGATGGAAAAAATTATCTGGGCGAGAGAAACCTAAAGAGGATGTAGTCTGACAGATACCTATATAAACAACTGGTACCTGTCAGACTAGGTGCGTGCTAACGCACCTTAGTTGATAAAATCTAATCCGACTCGAGATTTTGATACACCGAGTCTACCTAATAAATTCAAAGCATATTCGTAGCGTAATTCAGCAACTATTTTTGCTTCTACGGATATTATGTTCATTTCATTTTCAGTGGGCTTGGCATATTTTAGTGCTATTATTTTATCTTCAGAGAAAATACCTTGATTTTCCACATAGCAATCCATTGCTTTAGGATTTGCCTTGCCATCGAGTCCAACGGTGAAACTAAGAATATGTATTTTCCCATCATGTTCAGACTGAACGAACAATAGATTATTCTGTGTGGAATAATTTAGTATTTGTCTAATTGATTCATCTTCGTTGATTTCTGGCAAATTGGGTAGTTTAAGCTCGTTTTGCATATTTTTACGTGTATTATTTAAAGCAACTTTCGCATCATACATTTTCACGAGCGTAACAGGGAGTAAACTATTTCCGTTTTTCTGACCAGGAACAAGGTCACACATAGGAGTTAGACACAACCAGTGATTATTATTGAACTCCAAAACATGCCCCGTAACCAAATGATGAGCAGTTATTTTTTTTGAACAACTGAAACAATTTGCATGTTTAATTTGTTCAAGTTCAGCATCAAGTGTAGATTTCTCTATGAAATAGTTTAAAGGTGAGTTAATTTTCTTTAAGTCGCGGACAAGATTAATTGTAAAATCATCAAGACTCTGTTTTATTTCGTATGCTAATTCTTCCCACAATTTAGTTACTGCTTGCCATGCAGCTGTTTTGATAGCATATTCATCCTCTTTTTGAAGTAATTCCTTTAGCCACGCCGCCTGTAAGAATTTTTTGTTAATTATATTACTTGCAGCATAGCTACCATTACTTTCAATTTCACTTCTGAGTTTTGATAAAATAAGTTTGTGCGGATGTGGTTTAGAGTTTGACAAAGCCTCCAAAAGTTGATTCGGTATGTCACTGATTGGTGTGTCTTTTTTACCAAGGACAGTAATAAATAAGTCTTCTGTTTTTATCCAATTGTGGTTTTCATTTGTCCCCCAATCAAAGAACTTTGATGTCTTATTATTAAATTGGTCAGCGTATCTATGTAACTTTTCTGATGAGATCCATTTAAAAATCAATATTTTGGATATGTTTATATTGTCTGGTTTTTGATCAAATATATTATGAAAAACATCAAGAACTTCGTAGTCGAAACATCCTGAACTTAAATTTGACCCGAATTTATTAATCAAGAAAAGTAAATCTAATGTAGAAACTGAATTAATTAGATCTTCCCTGATACTTGGATCTTCGATTTCCCATTCATCTAAAGCATCATCTATTCTAGATTTGATTTTATCATTTAAAATACTAATAGCGGGTCTTTCCTGTAAGGAAGTAATAATATCGATTAGTACCTCATTAACTGAACCCTTTTGTCCATCATAACCTTTAGTATGCACTGCAACAATATTAAAATGACGATTTTCAGATAGATTTTTAATAATATCTATAGATTTTTTACAATATCCAGAGTCCTCTCCATCTAAATGATAGTCCAAGATTAGTAGATCACTGTGATAAAGACGGTTAGATACGGTTCCCTCTTGAATTTTCTTCTCTTTTCCATTATAGACATCTAAAAGCCAATTATATTCTTCACTTCGACTTATATCAATAATATCTTTTAATCGAGAAATGTTGTCTTGAGAAAAACTGTCTTTGGTCGGTGAAATTAAATCATCAATAGTTGGGTATTCATCATCGATGACTGTCACAGTTCTAATCGGATCAATATAAGCAGATTTTAAATGTGGTTTGTAATCGAAAGTAGAATTATCAAGCATTTTTAATTCCTTTGAAATTAATTACAAAATTAGCACCATTTAGTATTTTTTTCTCTGTTCTTGTTTCGTAGAAAATACTATGGCCACTCACCGCTAAATTTTGTTTGCAGAGATAAAGGCCAACCCCGCGACCACCTCTTTGTTTCTTGGAGAAAAATATAGTGAAAAGTTCGGACACGTCATCAGGATCAACCCCTGGCCCATTATCACTAACATATATCAAACCATCAAGTACATCTAACCTAATAATTCGACGCTCTTCTTTAGTTTCTTTAACCCAATATCGTGAGTTGTTTACTAAATTAATAAACACAGGATAAATTCTGGCTGGTTGATCATATAATGAAATATCTAGGAAATTAGTAGAGCAAGAAAATTCAATTGAATCTTTTTCAAATTTACTGTTGAAAAAATGATTAACATAATCAAAAATATCTTTTCCACTCAAGAAAGCTCTTACCTTATCTCCTGATAATTTTAATGGGCTTAAAAAACGCCAAGAATCGCTTAATGATTGATGTGCTTGGGTAATACTTGATAAAGCATTTTTCTGATATTCATCGAGGTTTGTTGATGACAGTCTATTTATACCTCGCTCAATAGTCATATCGAAACCTTCGATTTCATGACCAATTATCTCCACAGTTATTCCAAGTTGAGCGAGCGCATTCACTTGCTCTACCTGTTTCTTCAACCGTGTATTTTCGTTGACTGAAGAGATCGCGAGGCCTTCTAAATCAATTTCCTCTCTTAAGCTTTCTAATGCGGTAATATATGGGGCGTAGGTTTGACCTATTTCAATGTCTTGAATCTGATAAGCAAGATCTAAATTTTCAAGTGTTTTTTTGAGTGAAGTTCTATTTTCTTGTAGATCGGATAAATATTGAGATGTTTTTTCATGGAAAGCTTTATTTGTATTGTTTGTTATCTTTTCGAAACGCAACATCTCTTCTTTTAATATATTGCGTCCTTTATTGGAAAATTTTCTTATTTTCGCATGTAATATGGCTGCTTTGCTACGAAAGTCTTTCTCAGCAATTGAATAATCATCTTTAACAGTAAAATGATCAAGCGCTGAGTATACAGAGTTATTAATCTGCTTTAAAAGACTTTTAGCATCAATCTCTAAATCGCGATACTGACGGTAGTCTTTCTCTATACTCCCTAAATTTCTTGGTACTGAACCTAAAGATAGGTTTTTTAGGGTACCATCCAATACGTCGATGTTTTCTTTGAGCTGTAATAGCTCCTCTAGTTCTTTAAAATTATTCTTGTCGCTTAGAAGCTGTGATATTTCATAAAATTCATTTCTTAAATGTTCTAAAGAAATACGATCTCTTTGAATCGATGTTTTGATTCTTCTTTGCTCTTTACGTAATAATTTTTTTCTATCTTCGTCTGCTTTCAAAGCAGCATGTTTAGCATTTATTTCCTCTAGCTTTTCATCTCGTATATTTGATGCGCGGCCAATAAACCTTTTTGCAATTTCTATTAAAATGTTTTCGACTATCTCTCTAAATAACTTAGATGCTTTATTGTCAATTATACCTTCTCTACCTGCTTTATCTCGTAGGTTGGGGTTATGTTCTTTCGTTATACATACACCACCAAAACATGCCCTATTACTGAACATATATAAACCAGCATTTTTTGAACGTCTTTTTTCGATTTCAAAAAAGTCATTATCTTCACGTCCGTATGGCATAACACGTAAATCATCACGAAAAACCATTACTCCACCAAACTGATCACGGATACGGTCGAAGGTTGCATGCTGTTCATCTGATAATGTACTATTTTTTCTTATAACTTCAAATGTGCCTAATCTTAAAAAGAAAGGGCCAAAGCGAGTATCTTTTCTGGTCTTATATGCAGATTTAGGTTTGACTGTAATATTATCAAACCATTCTCCGAAGGCTTTCACTTTCCCAGAAAATAATCCACTTTCATCAATACTTCCTTCAACTATATGTTCTAGCTGGTCAAAGTTTGAAATATCAAAGTTTCTAACTTCATCGATGATAAATCGTTGCAGATTACCATTCCATGCGACAACACTTGTATTGAAATCAGTAATCTGTTCTTCGCCTTCTCTTTTAAATGGATTAACAAAGCTATTTAATGTTTGAAGAAAGCGTTCTTTAGCCCGAACCTCTGCACCTTGAGCTTCTGAACCAGCATCTGTTGATAGCTGAGCTATTAAATCGTCATGAATTCCAGCTATAAACATGGCTGTGCCGTGAGTGGTTTTATTATTCCACACAGGCCAAGATTGAAAATGCCTTTCCTCAAAAAAAGCATTAATTACAGTATTCTCGATAGCTTCTTTTGTAATATAATTATTTTCATTTCTTTCTAATTCAGAATAATTTTCCCAAGCTTGTTCAATACGGTTATCTCGTAATATATCATCACCATCACCCCATAGATTTCCCATCAAAGCATCAAACATTTCCGGTATAACAGTGATTAATTCATTGTTATCACTGCATTCCATAATGGGTATCTTTATATCATTAAGCATCAAATATGGGTTTTCAAATATACGCCAATCGAGCAGGCAAGCTACAAGAGGGCTATCTTTCTTTTTGGAAACTAAAAGCATTAATGAGCCCAAGGCCGCACAAGAAAGACGACCGATGCCTTTCTGACCTTGCTTTGCTCGAATATGATCTATTCCGTTTCTATCTTCATATGGAATATCTTTTTTTGTAGCCTTGGATTCGGTTCCTACTGTAAGCCACTTATTGATAATGTCATCTAACGACATGCCATGCCCATCATCAACTAAAGTTGCCACAGGTGTATTGCCGTCAAATATATTTAGAGAAACATTACGAGCATAAGCATCATATGCATTTTTCCAAAGCTCGGAAATTGCGGTTGGACAATCAGCTATTTGCTCACGCCCTAGATGATCAATTGTCCTTGCTCTTGTTTGAAAAGCTGCTGAAATTACCATTTTTCACCTTCTATTATTATAAGGTAAGTAATCATCAAATGATTTTTTGGTCCATTTAAGTTTCTAATTTTGATATTTTTCATACATTACACCTTATCTATTGGGTGCAATTATGTTAAGTAATGCATTTATTAATATTGTGCCTAACATAGGGGGAACTGCATTACCAATCTGTCTTGCTTGCTCTGTCGCATTACCCCAAAAAATATAGTCATCAGGGAACGTTTGCAACCTTGCCGCATGCCTTAAAGTGATGCCGTGATTTTCCCATGGATGAATGAATCTTCCCTTAGATGGATTGTTACACCCAGTTGTAATTGTATTGGCTGGGAGGTGAATCATTATGCGGCCATAAACATCTTTATGGCCTGCGTATCCATTGGAATGACATTTTAGCTCAAATTCTTTTCCTGCATCGCTTCTACTGCCATTGAGTTTTGTGGCTCTGAAACGCTCTTCCATACGCTCAGTTGGTATCATATGTATGTTGCATGGATCTTTTTCGCTTATGGGGGCGTCTTGATATTCTAGGTTTTCAAGTAGCTCTTGTGCTTCATCAATTGAGTAAGAAGTATGTTTAAGAAAGTATTCAGATATATATCTTTGAATTAAGTTATCATTCATCTTCTCAAAAACAGAGGATGCGGTTCTCCACGTATTTTTTGAATTGTTTTTTACTTCATTAGAATTAGGGTTGAAATGAGTAGCTTGAGGTGGAAACTCAATATTATTTCTTTTTTTTAAAATGTCATTTCTGACACCTGCAATGAAAACTCGTTTGCGATTTTGCGGAACACCATAATCACGAGCATTTAATACATCGCAATGAATTAAAGTATAACCATTTTTGGAAGCCAAAAACTTAAAGCGTTTCAAATGGGCTTCATGTCTCTTCCATAACAAACCGGAGACATTTTCTACCAAAAAAGCTTTTGGTTTAAATTCACAAACAAAATCGAAATACCTTAAAAGTAATTTATTTCTAGGATCATCAACACCAGCATCATTAATTCGATGACTGGAAAAACCTTGGCACGGAGGTCCACCAAGTATCATATCAAGCTCGCCTTTCTTGAGCTTTATTTTTTTTCTTAACTTTTTTGGGCCTACGAGTAAAATATCTTCCTGTAAAAGTTCGGTCTTATGCTCAAGCCTTTCTAACATATTTTTTCTGTAGGTGTTTGCAGCCGCGCTATCGAATTCTATAGCAGCAACAACATCTATAGCGCCTGTATTGTGGGCGGATAAACTAAACCCTCCAGCCCCCGCAAATAAGTCAATTGCCTTCATATAAGTCCAAAAGTAACTCCTAAATTTTGATATTTTACTCTTTTTTTTTTAGAAATGCAACAAGCAAATATTATATATGACGAAAATAGACGTTATTATTATCTTTAGCGTAGTCCTGACAAGGGGGATCTTTCATGTCTTTATAGTATGCAAGTGTAAAAAATAAACGGTTTATTGGTTGTGATAATGAATATAATATTTAATTTTTATTAAAACAAATAATTTTAAAATACCCTCCTTTAAGAGGGTATTTTAAAAAATGGAGTATTAGATTTATCTTTCTTGCTCTAAACTGAAAGTTAAATTTTTTATCATCCATTTCGATGTAGGCTCATGAAGATATTCAATGTTAGCTTCCTGATTTAAAGTTTTTAATTTGAGGATTAAAGATGAAATACTATCTTTTCTTTTCCCCTTATCATCGTCGATAAGTTGAATGGCATAAATAAACTGCGCCCAGTTACAATACGCTGTATCTTCATCTGATAGCTCTTTGAGTGGATAGGCATAATGTTTTGTTATGAATAATTTATATGTTGTTAATTTTGGTACATGTTTTGTTATTTGCAACGATTTTCTTAGTTCTATTTCGGTTATGCTGTTTAACCAATTGTTCATCGAAGTAAGCCAATCCGACGCTTGTTTTTTTAATCTAGTGGTTCGAACATGTTTTGCATGTAGATCAGCACCATAAAGTTCTTGATGTTTTAATTGACAAAGAAAAACTATTCCTGTGCTTTTTTCGACAACAACTAAGTCTATACCCGTGATCATTGAAGATGCTTGATTTTTCAGCAACAGAAGATCATGCTGTCCAACATGAAAATATTCATTACTGAGCAACAAAAAGCTGAACTTGAACGCCTTCATGATTCCAGTCGTGACGGGCGAGTCAGAGATCGTATTAAAGCCATTCTTCTGGCTTCCGAAGGCTGGAGTTCTGCCATGATTGCTCAGGCTTTACGCCTGCATCAGACAACGATTGATCACCATATCAGCGAATTCCTGAATAAAGGAAAACTGAAGCCCGAAAACGGCGGCTCAGACAGCAAACTCAGTGCTGAACAAACGGCCTTTTTAATCAGCCAGTTATCCGATAATTTATTTCACCATACCCGCGATGTTATTGCGTTTGTCACCCGGACATGGAACATCATTTTCAGCATTCCGGGGATGAATAAGTGGCTGCATCGTAATGGTTTCACCTACAAAAAACCGTCAGGCGTCCCCCATAAACTCAGTGAAGAGAAACAAAGGCAATTCATTGAGTATTATAAGGAACTGAAAACAACTGTGGGTGATGAGCCGATTCTTTTTATTGATGGAGTCCATCCGACTCAGGCCACTAAAATCAGCTATGGCTGGATACGCAAAGGCCAGAAAAAAGCAGTAAAAACAACAGGCAGCCGCACACGCCTGAATATCATGGGGGCGCTGAATCTGAAAGCACTGACGTCACCGCTAATCTGCGAATATAAAACCATTAATGAATATAATGTATCCCTTTTTCTCAATGAGATACGAAAGGTTTATCCTGATTATAACCAGAAAATCCACGTTATTCTGGATGGAGCAGGTTACCACCGTTCACAGTTAGTGAAAGACTGGGCGGAAGTGGTAAATATCAGGCTGCATTACCTTCCCCCTTACAGTCCAAACCTGAATCCGATAGAAAGAATGTGGAAATTAATGAACGAACATGCCCGGAATAATCGCTACTTCAGCAGTACGCGAGAGTTCAGGGAAGCAATATCTGTCTTTTTTAACCAGACACTGCCGGATATAGCGGACTCACTGACATCCCGAATTAACGATCACTTTCAGGTGCTCACACCCGCATCTTGAGGTTTATTGAGTATATTTTAATGTACTTATCTGAAGTTGTAAGTAAGTTTTCCCTAGCTTGAATGTAATCAATGAAATCTCTGGTTGTATCTAAACATGTAAATATTTTATCTAGACTGCTATCATTGAATATATGGACGAATTTTCTTGTGGGTATACCTATAGTAAATAAGGTGTCTTTTCCGGTACATGCTGTATCAATATTTAATCCATAGCGACCGTATTTTCTATAGCATGCGTTAGAGCAACCATTTGCGATAGCAATTAAATGAATGCATATTTCATCCGAATGTGGTAATTCCATTGAGAATGGCTCTGTTGCTTGAGCATCAGTATATAGATTGTCGGGATATGAGTTTATATGGTTATATGCACCATTTAGCTGTTTTATGCTGCTTTCGATAGCACTTTTATACCATCTATTCCATGCGATTTTTTCGTCAATTTCAATATTATAATTAATAAGTTTATCTGACATGATGATTACATCATTGCCAAAGACGACCATTACATCGCAAAATTCCTTTCCTTTCCTTTCCTTTCCTTTCCTTTCCTTTCCTTTCCTTTCTTATAGAAAATATTGCTGTGAGACCACATTGACAGAAATGTTTTCTTTGTGAAGTTAAGCAACCTCTCTTCTGATTCATTAACGGACATATCTTTTAACCTCAGTTCTAAATATTATATAGTATGAAGTTTTTATCTCCACTTGATTTTTTTAGTAAATGATGATTTTTATACTTTTCTTGTGGTTTTAATTTTCATAAAAGCATTGTACTTATTTTTATAATGCAAGCAGTTAAGTTTTCCTGTGTTTTTCGTTAGTGACATCTGTATGATCATTTTATTACCCCTAAGTCAGTGAATACTTAAATCTAATGTACATATAGAATAGAATCATTATTTTCATGTTTTATAGTTATTTGCTTTTATAGCCTTTATTTTAAATCAAAGCAATACTATGGTTATTAATATTTCATTCATTGTTACCAAGCATGTCTAACTAAAAACTATGTGGAATAATACTGCTCTCTTGGCTAGCTAGTGATATTGTCGTTTTATCTATTGATTTGTGATGGATTGATAGGTATTCATGTGATGCCGTTGAAATCACCTTTTGCCTATTGATTAGTTGCGGATTGATAGGCGTTTATGTGATGCCAATGGCATCACCCTTTTACCTATTGATTGGTGTTGGATTGATAGGTATTGATGTGATTTCACTGGCATCAAAGCTTATTTTCCCTTTTATCTCTACATAAAGGGCACGTAAAATTCTCTTTTATGTAGAGATAAAAAACTCCCTTATTTGTCACTCTTAGCCCAACCATCTGGCGTTAGAATTAATTCACACCTTTTCTTCAAGTTATTCGCGCGAAAAACTTGAATTGGGGAATTTAACAATTTCCCGTTTCAGCTCGGTGATTGAGTAGAGTTCATTAGGTTAAGTCGTCTTTTTTACAGTCTATAGGGAGTATTGGTTAAAAACAGCTTATAGGCTGTAAAACGTTCTAGAAAATGGTGAATGCCTTATGAATACTGTTTATCCGTTGAAGACCTTAAATCAGTTACGTCCTCTTCTGATTGGCTTTCGTAAAGTAAATGGACTGACCCAAAAGGATATTGCAGAGAGGCTTGGCGTAACACAGCAAACCTATGCGCGATTGGAGGCGAACCCAGGTAGCGCCAGTATTGAGCGGTTGTTCAAAGTGTTTACTGTGTTGGGCGTTGAAATAGAACTTTCTTCTTCATTGGCTTCATCAGCCATAAATTCATATAAGTTAACTGATAAATATAGAGATTCTCTAGCCAGACGAGAAAAGTGGTGATGATGTCTATGTGATAGTCTATGGTGAAAACCTTAGAACATGTCGATAAAATTCATTTTTTTAAACGTGTTGCCGGAATATGCTTATGGCATCGACACGTTCTTACTATGTGTCGATGAAATTCGCTTTTTTAAACATGTCTTCTGGATATGTTTACCGCATCGACACATTCCAGCCATATGTCGATAAAGCCTTATTTTTTAAACATGTTGCCGGGATATGCTTATGGCATCGACACTTTCTGGCTATGTGTCGATAGAATTCGCTTTTTTAAACATATTGTCGAGATATGCTTAAGGTATCAACATGTTCTTGCTATGTGTCGATGAAATTTGCTTTTTTAAAACATGTTGTCTGGATGTATTTACCGCATCGGCATGTTCCAGTGATATGTCGATAAAATGTGATTTTTTAAACATGATGACGTGACATGTCGATGACAACGACATATTATGGTTATATGTCGATTAAAACGGTTTTCATAAACATATGAACTGGAATGCAGAAACCCCTTACAACGATTTGCCGATACTGCCGCCTGACCTGGAGCGCATTGAAACACGCAGCGTACTTAAAGCATGCATAAGTGCGCGCGCAGCAATCGCTGAGTTGAAAACTGCTGGTGAGTTGATCCCTGACCAAGGGTTGCTGATAAACATCCTCCCGATGCTGGAAGCGAAGGACTCATCGCGCATAGAGAATATCGTAACTACCAGCGATCAACTCTTTCAGTATGCTGACCGCGCAGATGGCGCAGATCCGGCCACTAAAGAAGCGCTGCGCTATCGTACAGCGCTCTATGATGGCTATACCCATCTTGAGGACTATCCACTCTGTACAAACACAGCGGTAGCTATCTGTACCAAATTACGTGCAGTTCAAACTGATATCAGGAAAACTCCGGGCACGGTATTGCGTGATCAGAATAATAACGTGGTATATACGCCGCCGGTGGGTGAAGACTCTATTCGTGAGCTACTGGCGAATTGGGAGCGGTTTATACACGGTGATGATGATTTAGATCCATTGGTTAAAATGGCTATTGCGCACTATCAGTTTGAGTGCATTCACCCGTTCCCGGATGGGAACGGGAGAACGGGCCGTATCTTGAATATTCTATATCTGATCCAGAGCGAATTGCTTTCGCTACCAATCCTGTATTTATCCCGCTTTATCTTGGAGAGACGCGATGATTACTACACGCTCCTTCGTAGGGTGACAGAAGAGGGTGACTGGGAATCGTGGATATTATTTATGCTGGAGGCTGTGGAGAGTACGTCCCGAGAAGCTACCGAAAATCTACACCCATGAACTTGTCCAGGCGCTTTTTGCACAACCATATTGTCGGATCGATAACCTTGTCGAACGTGGGGTGGCCAAGCGCCAGACGGCATCGACATACCTCAAGCAGTTGGTCGAAATTGGTGTGTTGGAGGAAATGAGCGTTGGCCGTGAAAAGCTGTATATTAACACTAGGTTGCTACAGGAGTTGAATCAGTAGTGAATGGGCCCAGAAAACAAAAGCGTGGACAAATGGTGATGCCACTGGCATCACTTTTTCTCCAAACATTGCGCCCGAATCTCCGCAACCAACTTACTGATATCCCGTTTTTTACGCGGTTCAGCCGGTATTTTCGGCTCTGAAACCACATGCGGCACAAACTCCGGCACCGTCGCTTTGCCGCGTCGATACTGATTAAACTCACCGCCCTGCGCTTTGCGCAGCATTGCCAGCAGATAGGCGAGCGGGTTTTGTATGCCGCCACGGGCAACGCGTTGAGCTGCGTCATCAAGCACGTCCTGGCGCAGCGGGGGCGGCAGGTTCTGCATGGCCTGCAAGACAAGCTGTTTTTCAGGATTAGTTAACGGAATTTCCGGCGGCCAGTTCGGCGGTGAGCTGTTCGCGCGCGCGGTAGTACTATTACGAATATCTGTAGATACAGTACGTACAGAAGCCCGGTCCTGATTTGAGACTAAGCCGCCAGGCCTCGGTTTCCGGCTTAGTCCTGATTCGGTACCAGGTGAAATTTTGCCTGGTACCGTATTGAGACCGGACGTTTCTGGCTTAGTCTCCTCAGGAGACTGGCGTTGCTGCCAGCGGGCGCGTTCTTCCAGCAGTTCTATACGCGACGATAAATAACGCAGGCTGGTGTCCTTGCGAATGTCGGGTAATGCTGCCAACTTACTGATTTAGTGTATGATGGTGATTTTAAGGTGCTTGCGTGGCTTCCATTTCCATCAGATGTCCTTCCTGCTCCGCTACTGAAGGCGTGGTGCGTAACGGCAAAAGCACCGCCGGACATCAGCGCTATCTCTGCTCTCATTGCCGTAAAACATGGCAACTACAGTTCACTTACACCGCCTCTCAGCCCGGTACGCACCAGAAAATCATTGATATGGCCATGAATGGCGTCGGATGTCGCGCCAGTGCACGCATTATGGGCGTTGGCCTCAACACGGTTTTACGTCACTTAAAAAACTCAGGCCGCAGTCGGTAACCTCGCACATACAACCGGGCAGTGATGTGATTGTCTGCGCTGAAATGGACGAACATTGGGGCTACGTCGGTGCTAAATCACGTCAGCGCTGGCTGTTTTACGCGTATGACAGGATACGGAGGACGGTTGTGGCGCACGTCTTCGGTGAACGCACTCTGGCCACACTGGAGCGTCTTCTGAGCCTGATGTCGGCCTTTGAGGTCGTGGTATGGATGACGGATGGCTGGCCGCTGTATGAATC
>OKUX01000208.1_pt1 | contig 17253 bp, 10 predicted proteins | sample 1606701 | NCBI WGS metagenome assembly OKUX01 (sample SAMEA3882525, study PRJEB24775) | human gut metagenome | biome: human-associated habitat; feature: intestine environment; material: feces | place: Netherlands | collected 2009/2010 | reverse complement strand
TGCTTGTCCAGACGGGCGCCGACCAACATGGTCAGTACATTCATTTTCCACTCATTCTGCACGAAAGCACTGGCAATGCGGACATCCTGCTCCATGTCACGATGATAGCCGGTCATAATGTCATGCAGGGAGTTGTTCTGATATTCCAGTCCGCTGGTGAAGGTAGCGGGAGCAAAGAAACAGTTGTCCATATTGCCTACATACATGCCACCGGCAACCCAAGTCAAGTCTTTCGTCTTGCCGTAGGCATTCATGTCCTTTTGGGCACCATAGTAACTGTTGCGATCGGTGTGCTGGATGGAGGTGTAAGCTGAAATCTTATGCTTGTACTCTTTCCAGAATAAATCGTAGCTCACGCCTCCGCTATTGATGATATGCTTGGTCTGCTCGGTAATGTCCGTCTCATGCGGCTGCAAATCAAATTTATTACCTCCGCGACGAAGTTCGTTAGTAGTATGGTATTCCAGATTGATGCGGCTGAAATGCGTAGGACGGTAATAGGCACGGAAACCGAAGGTATTCATGTTCAGCTTGCCCAGCTCGGAAAAGCCATCGCCATCGCGGTCGTAGGGGTTACGGTTGCGGTAACTCTCATAAAGGGCAATGCCGTAGGAGTTATCTTTGGCAACCAGCGATACATTGCCACCCATATATTGCTCCCAGGACTTGCCGTCCATATTGGAGAACATACTCGATACCTGGAAGGAATTGTTGATGGGATCTTTGGTTATGATGTTGATGGTGCCTCCCACAGCATTAGCTCCAAACAAGGCAGAGCCTCCACCACGCACCACTTCTACCCGTTCAATCATGTTCACGGGGATTTGCTCCAGTCCGTACACACCGCTCAATGCACTGATGATGGGACGGCTGTTTATCAATATCTGCGAATACGGACCTTCCAAGCCATTGATGCGCACCTGGGGGAAACCACAGTTCTGGCAGTTGTTCTCCACACGCAAGCCCGACTGGTAGTTCAGTGTCTTGGCAAGGTCGGTGGAGTTGACCATCTCGAACAATTTGGTACTCATCACATTCACGACTACCGGAGCTGCCTTGCGGCTTACCTCGTTGCGGTTGGCAGATACCACCACTTCATCGGTCATAAAACTCTCCTCTTCCATCGGGAAATGTATGACGGCAGTAAAGTCCTTGCTCACCGTCACTTCCTTCTCTTGGGTCTTATAGCCCACGGCAGACACACGGAGCTTGTATTTTCCCGCCGGAAGCTTGCGGAACTCAAATTGTCCTTCTTCATTGGAAACCGTTCCCTGACCGCTGCCGATAATCAAAACCGTGGCATACGGTATATTTTCCTCCGTACCTTTCACTATCACATGGCCGGAAATCATATTGCCTTCCTTTATAGGATTTACGGCAAAAGCTACGCTGGCACTTACCACTGCAAGTACCAACGCCAAAATGTATTGTTTCATCAAATTAGCGCTCTAAATAAAAAAATAATTCAAGTCTGAAAAAAGATAATAATCCGACATACCGCACTTCTTTCACTGAAATACCGGACATTCGAGACTAAAACACCTGGTATCTACATGCAAAAAATCCAGGCGTTTTTAAACCTAATGACTATGAAAAAAGAGCGGGAGGAGCGCGAAGGGAAAGAGTACGTATAACTTCCCCCTTTACAGTAGGCGTTGCCGGTTTGGCTCTGAGCATGGACAGCAAAGGACGCATCGGGTGCTGAACCTCATACACATCCACCCCGGAAGAGTGGAATACCGACAGATGCCCGATAACCAGAAGGGAAGTCTGAGAGTGAGAGTGTGTGCCATGAAAAGGGTGCGAGTGCGTTATCATCACCCCATTCACATAATGGACGTGAGTGAACGCAGTGATACTTGCCTGGTACATGATAAACAGTACCAGCAAGCTCAATGCACCTATAATTTTTTTCTTCTGCTTCACGTCCAAAAACTTATACTATAGATTTTGAGCCGCAAAGATAGTGAATTATTCTTTAACTTTGCCAAACAAGAACTCATAATCACGCTTGGAAGCCGGAGCCGCCCATTCTTCGGGAATAAACTTCCACTGATTCAGCGCACGCGGTTCAATCACCTTCTTCTGCTCAATGTACTGCATCAGATAATAGCGTAAGTCCTTATCCGTAGAGTGGATGATGCGCTCCTTCAATTCATCCTGCGAGATGCCGGACCCCTTTGTCAGCAATTCGCCGCCACCGTTTCCGCGATAAGAATTCACCGCTACCTTATACATTTTATCCATATCGAACGGGGTACCGTCTGCCATGCTGAGAATGGTTACCTTCTCGCCATCCGGCTTGGTCACATCCACCGTGTAGATAATACCCGCCGCAGAATCGAAGTTGAAGCTGAAATTCTTGAATGAGGCCCTATCCGTAGCACCTTCGCGGCGCTTCTCACGGAAGAGAAGGATATGGTCGTCCGGAGACTTCATCCGATTGGTCCACAAATCATACGACATCTCCAAGGCATCGCGTATCTCCTTTCCCGTCAGACGCATGGTGTAAAGCATATTTTCGTACTTATACAGATTGAACATATCGTTCACAAAAATGTCTCCTTTACGGATTTCCGTATCATAGGACAAAGGAGCCGCAAAAGAAATATCCGCTCCGCTGATTGCCAACTGCAACTCATGAATAAGGTCTATAAAAGCGGAAGAGCCGAAATAGGCAGGACGTGTGGAGATGGTCTCGGTAAAGGAACCTATCTTCTTGGAAACAAAATTCTGCACAGCTTCATTTTCGGGGGCAAAGCGTTGCATGAACTCTTCGCTGACGCCGTAGTCTTGCGTATCGGACAGTATGCCGTCTATCTTCTTGTCTATAACTTTACCATCACGCAGTTTCAAGGTTATATCCACATTACTCACAACAACACCGTTGCTGGCAGGGTCCATCACCAGTACCGAGTCACCGGCTATGTTGTACACCCTCTTGCATTCGCGCGCATGGTCGTGCCCCATCAGGACAATATCGAATCCCGGCACGTTGCACGCCACTTCCACCGAAGCGTTTTCGCGATACTTGCCTCCCATCAGCTGGGCATCCTGGCCGGCATGGAACATACCGATAACCAAATCAGGCTTTTCCTGCTCACGGATAATCTTCATCCATTTGCGGGCAGTCTCCTCCATATCGTCGAAACGCAGCCCTTTCCACAGATTCTCTGAAAGCCATACGGGGATGGCAGGAGTTATCATACCGAGAACCACAATTTTCACTCCGTCACGTTCCAGCACCTCATAGGGTTTGAAATTGGTTTCTCCGGTAGCAGTATCCACAATATTGGCACCCAATATCGGAAAACGGCAGTCACCTGCCCAACGGTCGAAAACGGTACGGCCGGTCTCTACGTCATGGTTACCCATATTGCCGGCATTATACCCCATGAAATTCATCATCTCCGCTGCCAGATGAGGGGCAACGGTATCTATGTAATTATAATAATAGGCTGTGGGCTGTCCCTGCAGAATGTCACCATTGTCCAAGAGAATCAGATTTTTGCCATAAGCCTCACGTTCTTTTTGCACCAAAGCATGCACACGTGCCAGACTGCCGGTTGCCTCCCGGCGGCGTATAAAGTCGTAGGGATAGTAGTTGCCGTGTATATCACTGGTCTGTACGACTTTCAGTTTCACCTCTCTTTCCTGCGCAGGCAGTATGCTTGTCAGGACAAAAATCCAGATAAAAAAACAACTAAATCTTTTCATTATATTTCCTTATTTCTTGTCGGTTCTTATAAGTTCATAGGATGGGTAAACATAAACCGCGCTCCATCCGTATAGGCAGGATCTATCCAAATCTCGCCGCCCCACTTCTCAACGGTCAGCTTACAGATGGACAAGCCCAAGCCGGTTCCCTGCACATATTCGTTCAGCTTCTCGAAACGTTCGAACACCCGTTTCTGTTTGTCCAATGGAATGCCGCAACCAGTGTCAGTCACCGAGAATACTGCAACATTCCTCGCCGTATCCGGCTCCAGCTTCAAGGTTATCGTACCTTCTTTTGTAAACTTGTCCGCATTGGAAAGCAGATTTATCACAACCTGCTGTAAACGCTGCACATCCGTCCGCATCTCCACTACCTCACGTTCACACTCAAATAAGAATTGATTGGTCGACCTGCGTGCCTGGGCCACGGAAGCTACTACCTGCTGGCATATCTGCACTACATTGCAGCTCTCCAAAGAAAGGATGACGCGGTCGGCCTCCAAACGGGACACATCCAATATGTCATTAATCAACCGAAGCAGCAAATCAGAGTTGGTCCTAATAATCTCGAAATAGCCACGCTGTTCTTCTTCCGAGGCTCCTCCGGCAGACAGCACGTCCGAGAAGCCCACAATCGCATTCAATGGAGTACGGATTTCGTGGCTCATATTGGCAAGGAAAGCACTCTTCAGACGGCTGGATTCTTCGGCACGGTCTTTTGCTTCGCGCAAGGCACCCTCGGATACCTCCAGTTCATCCTTCAACTTCTTTGTATGATAATAAAAGTAAAGGGAAACGAACAAACCGCCCAACAGCACCAACAGAACAGCACCGACAGACCAGATATGATACTTGTACTGTTCGTAGAAAGAAGGGGTTACGTTCAGCATCTTTACCGGCTGCGGAAGGCCGGTGATATTCCGTTTCTTTTCCTTCACAAGTTTACCGTCCAGTATGGTCTCATTCGGAATGATTTCCATATGGGTCTCACTATCCTGAGGGGTGGTCAGCAGGCGGTAGGACTGTCTTGCCATCTCCTTGCCCAAAGCACGGTAGGCAGGAACGACACCTGCCACAGCCCAATATCCCAAGCCTACGGAACTGAGCGAGAAAGTGGGCAAAGTGGGAGCTGCTTCCATCATGGCGTAGGTTGCATTCCGCATGAAGTAACCATCGTTCATGTCCACACGCCATGTCCCCATCAATATAGCTGTATTTTCCGGTAACTCATGCAATCTGTCACAAATGGTATATATGGTATGGACGCGTCCGTCCAGCAGAATCAGGTTGAGTTCCGGAAACTTCTGCATCTCCTTCACTACATAGGCTTGCATGGCAACGCCGCCATAACTGTTGTCTGAGACAAAAGCGATATTCTTGGTGCCGGGATACATCTGCTTTATCATATTGATGTTGGCCTCCACATCATACTCATAAACGAAGCCAGCCTTGATAGGCGAACTGGGGAAATCCGTGAAGAAGTCGACGGATTCGGGCATCCAGGTCTTTAAGTCGACCGTATCGCCCGGCAACAATATGGCGTTACGGCTGGACAATGCACTTACGACCGGAGTATTGCCGCGTATAGAGTCGGGCAGAGAAAGATAGGCAGCCCAAGCCTCCTGCCCAATAAGGACGGTCAGCGCCGGACTGTTATCGCCCTGGTATTTGGACAATAGCTCCACCATCCTCCGTTCCCAAAGGGGAGATTCGGAGAAGCTTTTGCAGTTCATGTTTTCCAATGCGATGGTGTTTGTCCCGCCCAGGCGTTGGAACTCCTCCATAAAGTCTGAGATGTTGCCGGAAGTACGGCCAGCATCCGGGTTATAGGAACTGATAATCAGTATCGGATGCTCCCCCGTAATAGAGAACACTGGTAACAGACAGCAGAATAATGCTATGATACATGACGATATGGTACGAAACACATCAGTCATGAAGGTCATAGTCATTAATGCCATAAAGTATGGCGTAGGACTTTGCTAAATTTGCTTTTTCAAATTTAGCCATAAATGTGGTGTCACTCTCGGCATTGGTATCACGATGTTTTGCTTCGTTAAAGTCATAAATATCCTTCAGGCCTACGGGAACGCCCTCCTCATCAAAGAAGATTGTCGCACAGCCCAAGGCATAATCAAATTCATCATTCTCATAGAAAGAAATGGTTTGGGAATAATAGACCTTTCCTTTAATGATTACCTTCTGTGGGCCATGAAACAGCTTCTCGCTTGCCGCACGCGAGGCAACAGCCGCTTTCGCAATCCGCTCAAAGACTTCTGACGACACGGTCATAGTTTGACCTTTTTTTGTAAAATACCAAAGCAGGCATTGTTTTTCAAAATCGCTATTCACTTTTGCCATGAAATGCTTCAATACCTCCTCAAGGTTTTTGCCGAAATGTGTTTGAGCCTCATTTTCGGCTGCTTTCACTAACGTATTGATAAATGTAGTGAGCATTTTATCTAAAATCGATTGACCTTTAGCTTCTTCCATATTATTGTTTATTAGTTCGTTATAGTTGACAAACTTCGCAATAATAAATGATTTTTCCAAGAATATGGGGTTTATTTTCGTACGACGATTGTTTTTCGTACTTTTGGCATCCATTATAAAAAGAGAGAACCGATGATACAACATTTCCACCGCATGATATCTGCCGCCCTCGGCATATCAGAGAAACAAATAGTACAGACCCTCGGATTGCTGAACGATGGTGCCACCATCCCCTTCATCAGCCGCTACCGAAAAGAAGTGACGGGAGGACTGGACGAAGTGCAGATTGAATCCATAAAGACCCACTACGAAAAGCTGAACGAAATCGCCAAACGTAAAGAAACCATCCTGAACACCATACAGGAACAAGGTAAACTGACCGCCGAACTTCAGAAGCGCATCGAGGAGACTTGGGACAATACCCTACTGGAGGACATCTACCTCCCCTACAAGCCCAAACGGAAAACACGTGCCGAAGCAGCCCGTCAAAAAGGACTGGAACCCCTCGCCACCCTGCTGATGCTGCAACGTGATCCTCATCCGGAGGAACGCGCCGCCAATTACGTGAAAGGAGACGTGAAGAACGTGGAAGATGCACTGAAAGGTGCCCGTGACATCATAGCCGAGCATGTTAGCGAAGACGAACGTGCCCGAAACAGCGTGCGCAACGCATTTGCCCGCCAAGGCATACTGACCGCCAAAGTAGTGAAAGGCAAAGAAGAGGAAGCGACCAAATACCGTGACTACTTCGACTGCTCCGAATCGTTGAAGCGATGCAACTCCCACCGCCTGCTCGCCATCCGGCGTGCCGAAGCGGAAGGCCTGCTGAAAGTCAGCATCAGCCCGGACGATGAGGAGTGCGTGGAACGGCTGGAACGCCAATTCGTGCGGAGCAACAACCCCTGCGGACAGCAAGTGGCAGAAGCCGTGCAGGATTCCTACAAACGCCTATTGAAGCCATCCATAGAGACGGAATTTGCCACGCAAAGTAAGGAACGTGCTGATGAGGAAGCCATCAAGGTATTTGCCGAAAACCTCCGTCAGTTGTTGCTGGCTTCACCACTGGGGCAAAAGCGTGTGATGGGTATAGACCCCGGATTTCGTACGGGTTGTAAAGTTGTGTGCCTCGATGCACAAGGAAATCTGCTCCACAATGAGAACATCTACCCCCACCCTCCGGTCAGCAAGCAGAAAGAGGCATTTGCCAAGCTGCAAATGATGATAGAGTCTTATAAGATAGATGCCGTAGCCATAGGTAACGGAACTGCCAGCCGCGAGACGGAGGAGTTCTTGAAACATCAGCGCTTCAACCGCGACATACAGATATTCATCGTCAGCGAGCAGGGAGCTTCCATCTATTCGGCCTCTAAAATTGCACGGGACGAGTTTCCCGACTACGACGTCACCGTACGCGGTGCTGTGTCCATAGGCAGACGACTGATGGACCCGCTGGCAGAGTTGGTAAAGATTGACCCGAAATCTATTGGTGTGGGGCAATACCAGCATGATGTGGACCAAACCAAGCTGAAAAAATCACTGGACCAGACCGTAGAAAACTGTGTAAACTTGGTAGGTGTCAACCTGAACACCGCAAGCAGCCATCTACTGACCTACATCTCGGGATTGGGTCCGCAACTGGCACAGAACATTGTGAACTATCGCGCCGAAAACGGTGCCTTCACCTCGCGCAAGGAACTGATGAAAGTACCTCGTATGGGTGCCAAGGCGTTTGAGCAATGTGCCGGCTTCCTACGCATTCCGCAGGCAAAGAATCCGCTGGACAATACTGCCGTACACCCGGAAAGCTATTGCATCGTAGAACAAATGGCAAAGGACTTGGGTTGCAGCGTAGCCGAGCTGATAGCCAACCGGGAGCTGCGTCTGAAGATTAATCCGGAACGCTACCTCTCCCCCACCGTGGGCATGCCGACACTGAAAGACATCCTGCAAGAGCTGGACAAGCCCGGACGTGACCCACGCGGACCGATAAAAATATTTGAATTTGATAAGAACGTGCGCACCATCAGCGACCTGCGCGAAGGCATGGAATTGCCCGGCATCGTAGGAAACATCACCAACTTCGGCGCATTTGTCGATATAGGCATCAAGGAAAACGGACTGGTACACCTCTCCCAACTCGCCGACAGATTCATATCAGACCCTAATGAAGTAGTGTCCATTCATCAACATATACGCGTAAAGGTACTCAGCATAGATATGGACCGGAAACGCATACAGCTGACAATGAAAGGAGTGGAACAGAATTAGTGATTAGGGATTAGTGATTAATGGTTAGTGGTTAATGGTTTCCGTATTAATCATTAATCATTAATCATTAATCCCTAATCACTAATCCCTTATAATAGTGTCTTAAGATAATTACTGTACCAAGCACTAAAAGTAGTGAACACAGAATAGAGCCTTCGAACCCGAAAGTTCCTCCATTTATCAGATTTTCTTCCGGAAAGTGAAGAATCAGCAGATTCTTATTGCTAAATTCATTTCCACTGACTTTATATCCCAAAACAGAACCTTGAATCCAGTTCCAGAACCAATGCAAGGCAATGGGGAAACAGAGGTTACGCGTGTATATATAGGAAGCTCCCAAGAAACAACCCGCCAGCATGATATTCAAAAACGGGACGAAGGCAAAGCTGGGATTGAAAAGATGCATCAACGAAAATAACACCGCAGAGATAAGCAATGCCACAAACTTATTGACGCCTCCATCCAGCATACGCCCTAAAATGAAACCGCGTCCAATAACTTCTTCCGTAACTGCCACTAAAAAATAAAGCAAAAGACTCGACAACAACGAAATGGGAGAAAACAAGACCCCTGCCACTTCCACAGCCCCCAACAATAAAGACAAGCCAAAACCAACTGCATACAAGAACACGACAAACAAAGCTCCGTTCAGCAGGCTTCTACCCCATCCCTTCAAAGACAAGCCCAAGCCCGAAAAAGGAAGCTTCCTAAAGCCCAGCACCATACAAGCGGCAATAAGCCCACTGGCCAACATCAAGACTTCATTCAACATCATTAAATAGACGCTCATCCCACCAGCTTGTGTCTTCAACTCAGGGAAAGCAATCGCAAAAGGTATGGCAAACAAAAACAGAAAAATCATAAAAAGTACAGTAAACAGTACTATATCAACGAATGCCAGCCAAATACGTTTTGTTTTACTCATAGCAACACACTCTTCCTTCACTGTTTCTTCCGTCTCCATTTGTATCTCATTTTGATTAATATCCGACAAAAATAATAATAAAAAGAAAAAACTTCATGTATTCCTGCCGGTTTCTTCTTATATTTGAAAAATCAATCTGGAATCGACAAACATGAAACTAAGAAAAATACTTTTAGCCGTTGCCGGACTGGCGTTAATGCTGAATGCCTCGGCACAAAAATCCAAAAGATACTACGTGGCCAAACCTGGCACCCTGGTGGAACTGATGACAGAAGCGGAAGCCAATGAAATCACCCAACTGACCCTGCAGGGCAAGCTGAATGCCGTAGATTTCAGGCATCTACGGGATGAATTCAAAAACCTGCAACTGCTGGACATTTCCAATGCCTCCATCAGCATGTATGCAGGCAAGAACGGGACTTATCCAAACCGTTTTTATGTATATCCTGCCAATTGCATTCCGGCATATGCCTTCTGCAAGCAAATGGACAACAGTACATTTGTAGGTAAGGAGACGCTGACCAGGATTATCCTTTCCGACAAGACCAAGAACATCGAAGATGCTGCCTTTAAGGGATGCAAAAATCTCAAGATATGCCAGATACGGAAGAAAACGGCTCCCAATCTGTTGTCCGAAGCATTGGCCGATAGCGTTACAGCCATATTTGTTCCATTGGGATGCAGTGACTCCTACCGTACCAAAAAGAAATGGGAGACCTTTGCATTCATTGAAGGAGAACCACTGACAGTAAATGTGCAGATTGGTAAAATGGGCAGCCTTGCCAGCGAACTGTTAAGAGCCGGATTTCAGCCCAAAGACGTTAACTTTCTGACCGTTGAAGGAAAAATGGACGAAGCCGACTTCACATTGATACGCGACTATATGCCCAATCTGGTTTCCATCGACATGACCAACAGTAATGCCACTGCAATTCCCGACTATACTTTCACCCAAAAGAAGTATCTGCTGAACGTACGGCTCCCGCAAGAACTTAGAAGCATCGGACAGCGTGCATTCAGTGGCTGCGGCCGTTTGTGCGGCACGCTGGTGCTTCCTGCTAGTGTAACCGCCATTGAGTACGGAGCATTTATGGGATGCGACAACCTGCGCTATGTGCTTGCCACGGGGAATAAGATTACCACGCTAGGCGACAACCTTTTCGGCGAAAGCCAAGGCAAAATTATATATAAGGAGAAACAATAACTCAGACTATTCCCCGCCTTAATAAGAACAAAGAGACTCTTTTAATAGCAAAAGAAGGTGTGTCAGAATGATAGCTAAAAATCATTCTAACACACCTTCTTCTTTTTTTCAATATCGCACAAGCCTTTATTAAACAAAAAAGATATGAAAGAAGAATCGTTCCATCATGGCAGAAATATCGTTCCACCGTGGTGAAAAAATCGTTCCACCATGGTGGAACGATTTTTTCCTCATGATGGAACGATTTAAAATATGCTTATTTAGTCCTTAGCTTCCGTTATCACTTTGTTGCGTACATACGTGCACGCAACTCCTTGATGTGGTCTGAAGTGATGTATTCGTCATACTCCATCATCTTGTCGATAATACCGTTCGGAGTCAATTCGATGATACGGTTGGCAACCGTCTGAATGAACTCGTGGTCGTGGGATGAGAAAAGGATATTGCCTTTATAGGTCTTTAGATTATTGTTGAATGCCTGGATAGACTCCAAGTCGAGGTGATTGGTAGGTGTATCCAGAATCAAGCAATTGGCATTGCGCAGCTGCATACGTGCAATCATGCAACGCATCTTCTCACCTCCCGACAATACGCTTGCTTTCTTCAGCACCTCCTCGCCGGAGAACAGCATACGTCCCAGGAAGCTCTTCATATAGACTTCATTGCCTTCACCGAACTGGCTCAACCAGTCCACCAGATTCAGGTCTGTATTAAAGAATGCAGTATTGTCCAGCGGCAGGTTGAAAGTACCTGCATCCGGTTTCATATTCTCGTTGATAATCTCGAACAGGGCGGTCATGGCACGCGGGTCGTGCGAAAGGAATACAATCTTGTCTCCCTTCTCTACGTTGAAGTTGACGTCGCGGAACAGCACCGTACCATCTTCCAGCGTTTTCGTCAAACCGGAAACTTCCAGAATCTGATTACCCGGTTCGCGTTCGGGCGTAAAGATGATGCCCGGATACTTACGTGATGACGGCTTGATTTCTTCTACATTCAGTTTCTCCAACATCTTCTTGCGGCTGGTAGTCTGCTTGCTCTTTGCCACATTGGCACTGAATCGGCGGATAAACTCTTCCAGCTCTTTCTTCTTCTCCTCGGCCTTTGCCTTCTGGTTCTGCTGCTGACGGAGCGCCAGCTGGCTGGACTCGTACCAGAAGCTATAGTTACCGGCAAAGAGGTTAATCTTTCCGTAGTCGATGTCCACCGTATGCGTACAAACGGAGTCGAGGAAGTGACGGTCGTGGCTTACCACCAGCACCGTATGCTCAAAGTTGGAGAGGTACTCTTCCAGCCAAGTCACGGTCTCCATATCCAAGTCATTGGTAGGCTCGTCCAGCAGCAAGTTATCAGGATTTCCATAGAGAGCTTGCGCCAGCATGACACGCACCTTTTCTTTGTTGTTCAACTCACCCATCAACAGATAATGCTTGTCTTCCTTGATACCCAAACCACTCAACAAGGCGGCAGCATCGCTTTCGGCATTCCAGCCGTCCAACTCGGCAAATTTCTCTTCCAATTCGGAAACCTTCAGCCCATCCTCGTCTGTGAAATCCTCTTTGGCATACAGCACTTCACGCTGCTTCATGATATCCCACAACACCGTGTGTCCCATCATCACCGTGTCCATCACCGTAAAAGCATCCCACTTAAAGTGGTCCTGGCTCAAAACGGAAAGACGCTCTCCCGGAGCCAGCATGATGGAGCCCGTCGTAGGGTCCAGCTCCCCGGAAATCGTTTTCAGGAAAGTAGATTTTCCGGCGCCGTTGGCACCGATGATACCATAACAGTTACCACTTGTAAACTTCAGGTTTACGTCATTGAACAACACTCTTTTACCAAACTGTACTGAGACATTAGAGACTGTAATCATCTTTATATTTACGATTTATTTATTTACAATTTACTATTTAATACCTATTAGTCTGCGAATTGCGAGTGCAAAGATAGTTATTTTTCCATGAATAGACACAGAGAAGCGCTGTCAATCTGACATAAAAGTATTACCTTTGCAGCGTTTTCGGCAAAAATATCCGTTTTGGCAAAGTTTTTGCTGGAGCACTAATATCGTATTAACTTAAACCCTTAACAGCAATGAAAGCTAAATCATTTTACAAGAATAATAAGCATAACAATATGAATCCGAAAGAAAAAGAAAACAACCAGGAAGAGGAGCTGAAAACTCAAGCTACTCCTAACGAATGTGACGAAGAAACTGTCGGACAAGAAACTTCACAAGAAAACGAAGCTCCCCTGACAGAAGAAGAAAAGCTCGCCCAGGAACTGGAAAAGGCCAATGAACAGATTGAAGAGCAGAAGGACAAATACCTGCGCTTGTCTGCCGAGTTTGACAATTACCGCAAACGTACCATGAAGGAGAAAGCAGAACTCATCCTGAACGGTGGTGAAAAGAGTATCAGCAGTATCCTACCCATTGTGGATGACTTTGAACGCGCCCTCAAAAACATGGAGACAGCCACCGACGTAGCTGCCGTAAAAGAAGGCGTTGAACTTATCTACAACAAATTCATGTCTGTATTGGGACAAAACGGCGTTAAGGTAATAGAGACAAAGGAACAACCGCTCGATACAGACTATCACGAAGCCATCGCCGTGATTCCGGCACCCAATGAAGCATTGAAAGGCAAAATTCTGGACTGTGTACAAACCGGTTACATCCTAAACGACAAAGTGATCCGTCATGCCAAAGTGGTAGTCGGAGAATAACATAAAACTGTATGGAAAAAAGAGATTACTACGAAGTATTGGAAGTCGAAAAGACAGCAACGGTAGAAGAAATAAAGAAAGCCTATCGCAAGAAAGCCATCCAATATCATCCGGACAAGAATCCGGGCGACAAAACAGCCGAAGAGAAATTCAAGGAAGCGGCAGAGGCATACGACGTACTAAGCAATCCGGACAAGCGTGCCCGCTACGATCAGTTCGGTCATGCCGGACTGGGTGGTGCCGCCGGTAATGGTGGTCCGTTCGGCGGCTTCAGTGGAGGCATGTCCATGGACGACATCTTCTCCATGTTCGGTGACATCTTTGGCGGACACAGTGGAGGAGGTTTCGGCGGTTTTGGAGGTTTCGGCGGAGGCGGTGGAGCACAACAACAACGCCGTTACCGTGGTTCGGACCTGCGTGTCAAGGTGAAACTGAACCTCAAGGAAATCTCTACCGGCGTGGAAAAGAAATTCAAACTGAAGAAATACGTGCCTTGTACCCACTGTCATGGTACGGGAGCCGAAGGTGACGGTGGTTCAGAGACCTGCCCGACTTGTAACGGCAGCGGCACGGTAATCCGTAACCAGCAAACCATACTCGGCACCATGCAGACAAGAACCACCTGCCCGACGTGTGGCGGTGAGGGCAAAATCATCAAGAACAAGTGTAAGGAGTGTGCCGGTGAAGGCATTGTATACGGTGAAGAAGTAGTAACCGTAAAAATTCCGAAAGGCGTTGCAGAAGGTATGCAACTCTCTATGGGAGGAAAAGGAAACGCAGGCAAGCACAACGGCGTGCCGGGAGACTTGCTGATTCTTGTAGAGGAAGAACAAGACCCGAACTTGATACGCGATGAAAACGACTTGATTTACAATCTGCTCCTCAGCTTCCCGACAGCAGCCTTGGGTGGTGCGGTAGAAATTCCCACGATTGATGGAAAGGTGAAAGTAAAAATTGACTCAGGTACGCAACCGGGAAAAGTGCTCCGCCTGCGCGGCAAAGGTTTACCCAACGTGAACGGATACGGCACGGGAGATTTGCTGGTAAATGTCAGCGTATACGTACCCGAAACGCTGAACAAGGATGAGAAGAAGGCGCTGGAGGAGATGGAAGAATCGGATAACTTCAAGCCAAATACTTCGATTAAGGAGAAAATATTCAAGAAGTTCAAGAGTCTGTTCGACTGATAAAAAAATAGAGATAATAAAGAAGGCCTCCCAATATGCACTAAAATATCGGGAGGCTTTCCTATTATCTGATTACTGGATTAACAAATAATTCATCCATATACACCGGCGTATCTGCCTCAAAAGCAACTTTGAGATAGCGGGTATTGACATCTATACCTTCAAACAAGACTCCGTCAATCCAGGCATCATGCTTGGCATTCTGGAAGGAAGGAGTGTCTTTAATAGATAATAAACGATACGAGTCTCCATCTAGTGAAGCATATAAATAGACTTTCGAGGGCAGTCTAATACCTCCCGGCCTATAATTTAACATACGCAGTAAAACGTCATGGAGCTCCATTTCCTTTTGCAAATCAACCTGCAGCTCATGATATCCCTTATTAAAGATTATCCAACAACTGTCTCCGGTGTTTTCCTCAGCAATCAAGCCATCCAATAATGCCGATGGAGTCTTTTCGTCCCTTATCATCTCAGGTGTCGCACCATTAGCCAATTTATCAAGGAAAGAAGCTTCAAGCAATTTCCAATATCTCGTACCCCGCTTCCAATCCATATAGTTCTGAAAAGTACAATTGGACCAAATAGGTTGTCCTAACTGAAAAGATGACATCGGATTCTCAATGATGCCACAAAACATGAAAGAAACAATATTCTCCACTCCCGCTGCCGATGCTGCTGCTTGCTGAGAAAGTAAGCGTGAATAGGCAGCCGGAATCAAAGCAGAAGTGCGGTCGTTAAGCTCATCTTCCCACGTAAACGTTTCACAGTTCGCCCATAAGGCAATATTCAGTTTATCATGAATAGTCCGCAGCTTTTGCCAGTTTTCCTTCAAGCGGACCAAAGGAAACTTTTCCCTCACACATCCCACTTCATCTTGATAGGTTATGACATCTACCTTTAGCCTAGACAACCGCCTTTCATATTCCGGATCATCAAAATCAGAATCGACCATGCCATAAGGAGAAATCAGAATTTTCTTATTCGGAGTCAATCTACGCGCCTGCTCTGCCAAAGCATTGACCGCATTCACAGCATGCTCAGAAAGTATAGGACACAAGCAATCCTCAACCGGTAAATACCATCCATAAAGCGCTTTATGTGTCCTATATATGGACGCCAACTCCTTCATCATATCCAATTGCCTTTGCTGAATCACCGGATCGCGTAAATTATCATCCTGGTCTTTAGCCCAGCCAATACTCATAAAAACCTTCATGCCTAGTCGAGCTGCCGCATCCATAATGGCATCCACCGGGCTTTTTCTATTCTCAGAATACGCCCACGGCATTAGTTTTGAAGGATAATAGGCTTCCCCTTCATTAGCTACTGCCATAAAAACTAAATATTCCATCCCCATATCTGATAATTCCTTCACCTTCTGTTCCCACATTCCAGGGTCAGTATTGTCAAAATATTGCAGATTGGTATATTTATTACGTACATCCTGATAAGCTAGATTTATCCATGTACCGGTAATTGGCTTTACTTCGGAAACAATCTTGTCTTTACCTTCTTTTTTTTGTTCGTTCAAATAGTCCAAGTATCCGTTAAACAAATCAATTGTCTCTTTTTCACCTATACAGACAGACATTTCCGGATCATTAAATACACCAGGAAACTGATAACACAAAATAGTCTCAAAATTCTCAAATTGATTTAAGTCTTGAATGATTCCATCTATAGGCCGAGGATATAATGAATTATCCTGGTTGAATAAAAAAGCCTCCAAATCAAACCATAAATGAGCTTTCGCTTCATCACATACTTTTTGTAATAAATTTGCAGCTTCAAGTCCTTTTAAATCTTCTTTAGGCATTCTAGCAAATCCAAATGGACATAATATATCCAGATGCTTCAATAAGTCCGGATAAGTATCCATTCCATTAGGAATATCAAAACTATTGGTAGCCAGCATCATAGGTTTCCCTGGTGCAAAAGTATTACAGTAGGCCTTAAACTCTTTAAAGAAGGTTACAATATCCTCCTTCCTCTTCTTTCTCATCAACGGACTCTTTTCCCAATTATCTAGCCCTCCTCCACTCTCTTCCGAAATATAAAACCCATAAAAGGACTCGTGATGTCCATACTTTTCCCAAAGCTCTTTAGCCACTCGTTTATGCCATTCTAGAGATTCAGTAGTAAAATCAAACCAAGCAAACATGCCAATTCCTAGAAATACATTCATATTTCTCCTATCTGCCTCTGTCAATATAGCCTCAATAGGATCATCAGCCTTGATATCCATCCGTCCCGGATACAGATTTGAAGGATAAAAGGCTTTACCAGTATAATTTGTGACATTTACAGAATGTTTGCCTGCATATTCTTCATTGCGAAAAACCTCCTGAATAACGATAATATTCATATTCAACTTATCCATGGCTCTCACCATCTCGCCCCAATGGCTATCCGTCATTTCCTGAAGTTTTTTGTTCCAATATTTTCCCTCAGTCTCACTCCAGTGATAGATGCCAGTCCAAGCACCAGAAAGTCTCTGAGTAGAACGAATATCGGACTTACAAATTTCAATATCCTTAACTTTCCTATATAGCTTATTTTGACTTTTAACCTTAAAGATTACTCGATTTTGGCCTATCCTCTTTTCTGTATCTACAATAGAACAAACAGTCTTTGACTGACCGGGCAAAAGTTTGAAAGTAGAACGACATATCAGATGTTCATCATCTTCTTTATTCCAATACAATGAAACAATATACATTTGCTCTTGA
>OKUX01000184.1_pt1 | contig 19012 bp, 19 predicted proteins | sample 1606701 | NCBI WGS metagenome assembly OKUX01 (sample SAMEA3882525, study PRJEB24775) | human gut metagenome | biome: human-associated habitat; feature: intestine environment; material: feces | place: Netherlands | collected 2009/2010 | reverse complement strand
CGGACCCTGATACGCAGGTGTGTAGCCCAGCGGCCAGCGATGCGCGCCAACATGGAACTGCCCGCCGCGAATGGTTCCCTGCAGGCGGTTTACCTCGCCCATAAACTCCAGCACAAAACGAGTCGCCGGTTCACGCCATACCTGATCCGGTGCGTCAGCTTGTTCAATATTGCCCTGACTCATCACCACTACACGATCGGCTACTTCGGTCGCCTCTTCCTGGTCGTGGGTCACGAACACGCTGGTGAATTTCAGTTCTTCATGCAGTTGACGCAGCCAGCGACGCAGCTCTTTACGCACCTGCGCATCCAGCGCGCCAAACGGTTCATCAAGCAGCAAAATTTGCGGTTCCACAGCCAGCGCGCGTGCAAGCGCCACACGCTGTTTCTGGCCGCCGGAAAGCTGCGCCGGATAACGATCCGCCAGATGCGCGAGCTGCACCATCTCCAGCAATTTTGTCACTTTCGCTTTGATCGCCGCCGCATTCGGGCGTTCACGCCGTGGCAACACCGTCAGGCCAAAAGCGATATTGTCAAACACCGTCATATGGCGAAACAGCGCGTAATGCTGGAACACGAAACCGACTTTACGGTCCCGCGCGTGCAGACGGCTCACGTCGGTACCGTGGAAGCGAATATGCCCGCTGGTTTGATGCTCCAGCCCGGCAATAATGCGCAGCAGCGTGGTTTTTCCGGAACCGGACGGCCCCAGCAACGCGACCATCTGACCAGAAGGAATATCCAGTGAGATATCGTTCAGCACCTGGGTGCGACCAAACGACTTCTTAATATTGGCAATCTCAATGCTCATGATGTTCCTCCTGCTGCGCGCGTTTTTCCTGGTTCTCCAGGCGCCACTGCAACATACTCTTTAAAAACAGGGTGATAATCGCCATCAGCGTCAACAGCGCCGCGGCGGTAAAGGAGCCAACGGTGTTGTAGTCCTGCTCCAGCAATTCAATCTGTAACGGCAGCGAAAGTGTTTCGCCGCGAATCGAGCCAGAAACCACCGACACCGCGCCAAACTCGCCAATCGCGCGGGCGTTGGTCAGCACCACGCCGTAAAGCAGCGCCCAGCGGATGTTCGGCAGCGTGACGCGACGGAACATCTGCCAGCCGGACGCGCCAAGCAAAATCGCCGCTTCGTCTTCCTGGCTGCCCTGACTTAACATTACCGGCACCAGCTCGCGCACCACAAACGGACACGTCACGAAGATGGTGACCAGCACCATACCCGGCCAGGAGAACATAATTTGCAGATTATGTTCATCCAGCCAGCCGCCCAGCGGGCCGTTAGAGCCGTAGAACAGCAGATACACCAGACCAGCAACCACCGGCGACACGGCAAACGGAATGTCCAGCAGCGTCAGCAATAGCTGGCGTCCGGGGAAGTTAAAGCGCGTCACCAGCCAGGCCAGCAGAATACCGAACACCAGGTTTACCGGTACGGCAATCAACGCGATCATCACCGTCAGCCAGATGGCGTGCAGCATGTCCGGATCGGCCAGATTTTGTAACACCGGCATCAGTCCTTTGCTGAACGCCTGTACGAAGATATAAATCATCGGTACCAGCAGGATGAACGCCGATACCAGCATCCCGATGCCAATCAGAAACCATTTGCCCCAGTTAATCGGGCGCGCGTCATAACGCTTCAATTGTGTCACTTCCGCCATTAATGACCTACCACACGCCGACCAAAGCGACTTTGCAGAGTGTTAATTGAGAACAGCAACAGCAGCGATGCCGCGAGGATCACCGAGGCAATCGCGCTCGCCGCCGGGTAATCAAACTCCTGTAAGCGAACAAAGATCATCAGCGACGTCACTTCTGTTTTCCAGGCGATATTCCCGGCGATAAAAATCACCGCGCCAAACTCACCGAGGCTGCGGGTAAACGACAGCGCCACACCCGCCACCAGCGCCGGAGATAGTTCCGGCTGCACCACTTTGCGAAAACTCTGCCAGCGTGTTGCGCCGAGCGTTTCTGCCGCCTCTTCATATTCCGGGCCTAACTCTTCCAGCACCGGCTGCACGGTGCGCACCACAAACGGAATGCTGGTAAAGGCCATCGCCACCGCAATCCCCAGCCAGGTATAGGTGACTTTGATATCAAACTTCGCCAGCCATTCACCGTAAAAACCGTTCACGGAAAAGAGCGAGGCCAGCGTTAAACCGGCGACTGCCGTTGGCAGCGCAAAGGGTAAATCCATCAGCGCATCAAGCAGCGTGCGACCCGGAAAGCGATAGCGGGTTAAGATCCACGCCATCAGCAGACCGAAAACGCCGTTAAAAATCGATGCCACAAACGCCGACAGCAGCGTCACTTTATAGGCTGCGACCACCTGCGGGTTGGTGATCACCTCCCAGTACTGCGCCCAGCTCATCTGGGCCAGTTGCATCACCAGCGCGGAGAGCGGCAGCAGCAAAATCAGGCACACAAACAGCAGACTGGTGCCGAGGCTTAAGGTAAAGCCCGGCAGCACGCGTCTTGAAGAAACGGCAAACATTACTTACGCCCCGCCGCTAACAGCTTGTCTAACTCGCCGCCGCTGGTGAAGTGGGTTTTCATCACTTCCGGCCAGGAGCCAAATTTATCTTCCACGCGGAACAGCTCGGTCTGCGGGAATTTATCTTTCAGTTTGCCCATGACTTCCGGGTTATTTACGCGGTAGTAATAGTCGGTGATGATGGTTTGCGCCTGCGGGCTATAGAGCCAGTTCAGGTAAGCTTTTGCTGCTTTTTCCGTACCGTTGGCCTGCACATTTTTATCGACCCACGCCACCGGGAATTCCGCCAGAATGTTGGTTTTCGGAATCACCACTTCAAAGCCCTGCGCTTCATACTGTTTACGGATGTTGTTCACTTCCGACTCGAAGCTGATCAGCACATCGCCCAGGCCGCGCTCGGCAAAAGTGGTGGTCGCGCCACGACCGCCAGTATCGAACACTTCAACGTTTTTCAGGAACTGGGTCATAAACTGTTCGGTTTTGGCTTTATCACCACCGTCGGCTTTGTCCGCTGCGCCCCATGCCGCAAGGTAGGTATAACGCGCGTTACCCGACGTTTTCGGGTTCGGGAAAATCAGCTTCACGTCAGAGCGTACCAGGTCGTTCCAGTCGTGGATATTCTTCGGGTTGCCCTTACGCACCAGGAAGCCCATGGTGGAGTAGAACGGCGAGCTATTATTCGGCAGGCGCGACTGCCAGTCCGCTGGGATCAGCTTGCCTTTATCGTGCAGGATTTGTACGTCGGTCACCTGGTTATAAGTGACAACGTCGGCTTTTAAACCCTGCAAAATTGCCAGCGCCTGTTTTGATGATCCGGCATGAGATTGTTTAATCGTCAGTTTGTCGCCACCGTTATCTTTTGCCCATTGTTGCTCAAACGGCGGGTTCAGGGCGGCAAACAGCTCGCGGGAGACGTCATAAGAACTGTTCAGCAGTTCCGTTGCCTGTACATGGCCCGCCAGTAGCAGAGAAGCAACCAGCACGAGTGAGTTCTTTTTCAGTAAGTTAACGGCCATTGCGCACCCTTATAAATTTAATGACTTTCTAATAGCCATCATATTTATAACGGACGTGAAAGGAGTAACGGTTTTATATACCGTTTGGTGATTTGGAAGTTGAAAAGGGAATAAGACGAAATCCTCCCCACAAATGCAGGGAGGAAACAGAGGTGAATCAGATGCCGACGCTAACCGTCTCCGGCAGTGTGCTGCCGCCATCAATCACATTCTGTGTACCGGTTAAATAGCTGGATTCATCCGATGCGAGGAAGGCCGCCAGTTCGCCGACTTCCAGCGGATCGGCGAGGCGACGCATCGGGATTGCTTTCGCCATTTCAGTCAGCACCGATTCTGGATCTTCCGGGTTCGACTGGCGGGCAATGCTTTCCGCCATTGGCGTGCGAACGTATCCAGGGCAGATGGCGTTAACGCGAATACCAGACTGCGCGTACTCCACCGCCAGCGATTTAGTCAGGCCAACAATCGCCGCTTTCGTTAAGGCGTACGCCGTTTCGCCCGGGTCTGCCACCATATCGCCAGTGACTGAAGACATCATCACAATCCGGCCATCTTTGCGGGCAATCATCTCCGGCAGCACCGCCTTCGTGACGTTCCATACGCCTTTTATATTGATATCAATATGGAAATCGCGATCTTCATCGCTCATATCAAGGAAACTGCCCAGACGACAAACGCCTGCGTTATTCACCAGAATATCAATGCGCCCTTCTTTTTCCTTAGCGCGCTTAATAGCTGCGGCTACCGACGCCGGGTCACGCACATCGGCGACAACCGCCGTACAGCGATGACCACGGCCACACAGTTCGTCCGCCAGCTTTTCGATCTCAGGGGAGATATCCAGCAAGATTAGGTTTGCGCCATGACGCGCAAAAGTTCTGGCAATTCCTTCGCCAATTCCCTGCAATGCGCCCGTAATCAGTGCTGTCTTGCCCGTGAGTTTACCCATTTTAATGCTCTCCTTGTTAATACAGAGCGTTACACTCCATTCCCTCTGAAAATACAGGATAAACAAAATATTGCTGCGGATCAGCTCACTAATTAAGGAAAATCTCAATTTAGTCGCTGCTTTATGCAGCACCTCAAGCGTTACGTCAGCGCGCAATCATTTTCAGTGACATCACATGAGTAATATTCGGACTTAATGATTCCTTTGTGTCTATCAAATCGGGATATATGATCCCATTTATCTGCAATTATTTGATCGCAAATATTAAGGTCACCACCGATGCAACTTGAAAAGATGATTACCGAAGGCTCGAACGCCGCCTCAGCTGAAATTGACCGCGTATCAACGCTGGAAATGTGCCGGATTATCAACGATGAAGATAAAACCGTACCACTCGCCGTTGAGCGCGTACTGCCGGATATCGCCGCGGCGATCGATGTTATCCACACCCAGGTAAGCGGCGGCGGCCGTCTGATTTATCTCGGTGCGGGAACATCCGGTCGTCTGGGGATTCTGGATGCCAGCGAATGTCCGCCGACCTACGGCGTGAAACCGGGCCTGGTAGTTGGTTTGATTGCTGGCGGCGAATATGCCATTCAGCACGCGGTGGAAGGCGCAGAAGATAGCCGGGAAGGTGGTGTTAATGATCTGAAAAATATCGGCTTAACCGCGCAGGATGTGGTGGTTGGTATTGCGGCCAGCGGACGCACGCCGTATGTGATTGCCGGGCTGGAATACGCGCGCCAACTCGGCTGCCGTACAGTGGGCATTTCCTGTAATCCGGGGAGTGCCGTTTCATCCACCGCAGAGTTTGCTATTACGCCGGTAGTTGGTGCCGAAGTTGTTACCGGTTCTTCGCGAATGAAAGCAGGCACGGCGCAGAAACTGGTGCTCAACATGCTCTCCACCGGGCTGATGATTAAATCCGGCAAAGTGTTCGGCAACCTGATGGTCGATGTGGTCGCCACCAACGAAAAACTGCATGTGCGCCAGGTCAATATCGTCAAAAACGCTACCGGATGTAATGCCGAACAAGCGGAAGCGGCGTTAATTGCTTGCGAGCGCAACTGTAAAACGGCCATTGTGATGGTACTGAAAAATCTCGATGCCGATGAAGCTAAAAAATGCCTGGATCAACACGGCGGTTTTATTCGCAAGGCTCTGGAAAAGGAATAACCCATGGCTAAAGAGATCAGCAGTGAACTTCTGAACACCATTCTTACCCGGGTCGGCGGACCGGGAAATATCGCCAGTTGTGGTAACTGTATGACGCGCCTGCGTCTGGGTGTACATGACAGTTCATTGGTTGATCCCGATATCAAAACGCTGGAAGGCGTGAAGGGCGTCATTTTGACCAGCGATCAGGTGCAGGTGGTTTTTGGGCCAGGCAAAGCGCATCGTGCCGCAAAAGCCATGAGCGAGCTGCTGGGCGAGGCACCGGTACAGGATGCCGCAGAAATCGCCGCCCAGAATAAACGCCAGTTAAAAGCCAGACAAACTTCCGGCGTGCAACAATTTCTCGCCAAATTCGCCACCATCTTCACGCCGCTGATCCCCGGTTTTATTGCCGCCGGTCTGCTGCTGGGGATAGCGACGTTAATTGCCACGGTGATGCACGTTACGGCAGATGCTCAGGGCACGCTACCCGATGCGCTGAATTTTATGAAGGTGTTCAGCAAAGGCCTGTTCACCTTCCTGGTCATTCTGGTGGGCTATAACGCGGCCCAGGCATTTGGTGGCACGGGCGTAAATGGCGCAATTATCGCTGCGCTCTTTTTGCTTGGTTATAACCCAACTGCAACCACGGGTTACTACGCCGGATCGCCGCGTGGGCCTGCGCCCGCATCGAATGCATGGTGCGCCGCTTTATGCCGGACGACCTCGACATGCTGTTGACCTCATTAATCACCCTGCTGATCACCGCTACGCTTGCGTACCTGATCATTATGCCGCTGGGCGGCTGGCTGTTTGAAGGCATGTCGTGGCTGTTTATGCACCTGAACAGTAATCCGCTCGGTTGTGCGGTTTTAGCCGGGCTGTTCCTGATCGCCGTGGTATTTGGCGTGCATCAGGGCTTTATTCCTGTTTATCTGGCGTTAATGGACAGCCAGGGATTCAACAGCTTATTTCCCATCCTTTCAATGGCAGGCGCAGGCCAGGTGGGCGCGGCGCTGGCGCTCTACTGGCGGGCGCAACCGCACAGTGCATTACGCAGTCAGGTCCGCGGGGCGATTATTCCCGGTCTGCTTGGCGTTGGCGAACCGCTGATTTACGGTGTCACCCTGCCCCGCATGAAACCGTTTGTTACCGCCTGTTTAGGCGGCGCGGCGGGCGGTTTGTTTATCGGCCTGATAGCCTGGTGGGGTCTGCCGATGGGCTTAAACAGCGCCTTCGGGCCGTCTGGTCTGGTGGCGCTGCCGCTGATGACTTCCGCGCAAGGCATCCTTCCGGCAATGGCGGTTTACGCTGGCGGTATTCTGGTGGCATGGGTTAGTGGGTTTATTTTCACCACACTCTTTGGCTGCCGTAACGTCAATCTGGACTGATTATGAAACGGACAATGCTCTATCTTTCTCTGCTGGCTATTAGCTGTAGCGTCAGCGCCGCAAAATACCCTGTTCTGACAGAAAGTAGTTGATCAAGTGTATGCGGCGTTAAAGCAGTAATAAAAAGGCCAGTCAGTTGTGTTACTGGCTGGCCTTTAATCAATGAATCAGAAACGCTTACAGCGCCATCAGCTTGTCCAGCGACGGTGCGAAGTAATAGCCGCCAGTGACCGGTTTGGTGAAACGCAACATCGCATCACGCTTACCATCAGTATCGCCAAACATGCTCAGCAATTGCTGCTCAATGTTATGCAGACGCGCGCAGTAGGCGCAGAAGTACAGACCGTGAGTGCCACTGGCGGTGCCGTACGGCAGGCTCTGACGAACAATCTTCAGCCCTTTGCCATCTTCTTTCAGATCAACGCGGGTCAGGTGAGAGGTTTCCGGACGTTCGTCGCCGTCAATCTCTTCGTTGGCCTCTTTGGTGCGCCCGATCATCATCTCTTGATCGTGAACGCTCATCCGATTGAGCTGCTTCAGGTTGTGCTCCCAACGCTGCACAAACACATAGCTGCCGCCCGCATCCACGCCGTCTTTGATAACAGCCACTTCGCGGCGCGTCTCTTCACCCGCCGGGTTTTCTGTACCGTCAACAAAGCCGCTCAGGTCACGCTCTTCAACCCAACGGAAGCCGTGGATCTCTTCTTTCACTTCAATGCAGTCACCAAAGGCTTCCATCGCCGCCTGAGCGACAGAGAAGTTCACGTCGTGACGCAGAGAAAGAATGTGGATCAACACATCGAACTGGGTCGTCGGTGCAAGACCTTTACCGTAGCCCGGAAAATCTTTCAGCTCTTCAGCCCCAACGCCGCCGCTCAGAGTGCGCCAGGTATTGTTACCAAAGGCAACCACCGCACCAAGATGCGCGTCCGGGAATTTCGCTTCAAAAGTTGCCAGTTTGTCGGCAAATGTTTTACTGGCCGCACGCAGGGCGTCAACTTCCCCTTTCACGTTGGCTTCGATCCAAATCGCCGCGCGGCAATGTTCTGGCAAAATGCCACTCTGAACCTGAGACATTGTTCCTCCTGAAAATAATAATGCCACGCAATCCGTGGCATTGTTGGGCGCTATTTTACGTGTTTTTTCGCGGCGGCGGTTTGTTCAGACGCAAATTAACGCCGCCAGATAATTTTACTGACTTTCCAGTTTTTCAGGGTATCGTCCGAAGGCATTAACCCTTCAGGACCACTCCATTCCCCGCTGAACTGGTAGCTAATATGTTGACTGCCTTCGGCTTTACATTCGACGGCACGATTATCATCACTGTCGGCCTTTTGGCAATTGCCAAATGCTTTGCTGTAAAGGTCACTAAACGGTGTACCGATTTTAACACCGGTGTCAGCAGGAATATCGCTATCCAGCACATCAATGCGGCTGATCGTGCCTTGATCGCCGTTAATCACCATCGCCACGTTGTCGCCTTTCATCACTTCAAAAAAGCGCACCACGTTGCCGTTCGCGGTTTTCATTCCGCTGCGCAGGCGATAATCGCCATCAAGCGCATCAGCAATGGCTTGTTCTTGCAGTGGTGTGGACGCCGTTAATTCACCCACGCCCTGCTCGCTCACTTTGGTGGATGATCCAAACCAGTTCCACGGGTTAGCGGCCGACCAGTTAACTGACGACATCGTGGAACAGCCGGTCAGCATCAACGGCATAGCGCATAACATTAAACGCAGCGATTTCATGTCACTTCCTTTGGTTATTCAATAACGTTGATTGGAGTGCAAATTCACCAAAAAGTGCCGTTATTCTTTTTCTTCATTAAAACAAGCGCGTAAACGTCGATTGGTCAGCAGCCAGATTAACGCCACGATATCCGCCACTACCAGCGCCAGACCGATACCGCTAACGGATTCACCGTTCAGCCACAGCCACGGTTGCCAACAAAGTAAAACCACTTGCGCCAACAGCAACAGAAAATAGAGCACATGCCAGATACGGGGAAATGAAGCCCGCCGACCACTCAGCAAAAATGCCAGCACCGCCGGAATACCGGGAATCAACCCCAGCCAGAAATTATCGTGATCGGGATAAAACAGATTTAGCAGCGCAGTACCCTGCTCGCGCGACGCTCCGGCAATGACAAACAGCACCCAGGTTCGCGCCTGAAGCAATAGCACAAGCCAGAAGAGCAAGGGTAAACGCAGGCGACCGTGCGCATCATAATGGACAGGATGAAACTCAGTACTCTTCATCTTCAATCAAACGCTTACCCAGACTCAGCACGTCGGCGTGTTCATATCCCAGGCGTTCATACATTCCGAGCACCATGTCGTTATCTTCCGGCACGTTGATCTGAATTTTCGGACAGCCGCGAGCAATCAGCTTTTTCTCCAGCCGATTAAGCAACGCATTAGCAATCCCACGCCCACGAAACTCGGGATGCACGCCAAGATAATAAGCAGACCCGCGATGCCCGTCATAACCGCCCATCACCGTTCCGACCACTTCACCGTTCACCTCAGCGACCAGAAACAAACTGACGTCATGGTTCATCTTACGCTCAATGTCCATTTCCGGATCGTTCCACGGACGCAGCAAGTCGCAACGCTCCCAAAGGGTGATGACCTCTTCGAAATCTTCCTGGCGAAATACGCGTATCTCCATGGTATTCGTTACCTTTTTGCGGGTTAAAAGGCTGATTATGGCGTGAACGGTCGAATTAGCCAATATCTGACGAAAATCGGTTGAAAAAGTGGCATAATGGGGAGTTGTCAACTATTGAAATGAAAAGTAAAACAATTCTCAACAGCAAACCGTCGTAACGGATTACGCGATACGATATAACATCTGGAACTTTATTATTACAACTCAGGCCGTATGAGCACTTTTAAACCACTAAAAACACTCACTTCGCGCCGCCAGGTGCTGAAAGCCGGTTTGGCTGCCCTGACGTTATCAGGAATGTCGCAAGCCATCGCCAAAGAAGAACCGTTAAAAACCAGTAACGGACACAGCAAGCCGAAAGCAAAAAAATCTGGTGGCAAACGTGTCGTTGTTCTCGATCCAGGCCACGGCGGGATTGATACCGGAGCGATCGGACGCAACGGTTCGAAAGAAAAACATGTGGTGCTGGCAATTGCCAAGAATGTCCGTTCCATATTGCGTAATCATGGCATTGATGCGCGTTTAACGCGTTCTGGCGATACGTTTATCCCACTGTACGATCGCGTGGAAATCGCCCATAAACACGGCGCAGACCTGTTTATGTCAATTCACGCCGACGGTTTTACCAACCCGAAAGCTGCCGGTGCTTCGGTATTTGCCCTCTCTAACCGTGGGGCAAGTAGCGCAATGGCGAAATACCTGTCTGAACGCGAAAACCGCGCCGATGAAGTTGCCGGTAAAAAAGCGACTGACAAGGATCACCTATTGCAGCAAGTGCTGTTTGATCTGGTGCAAACCGATACTATTAAAAACAGCCTGACGCTCGGCTCGCATATTCTGAAAAAGATTAAGCCGGTGCATAAACTGCACAGCCGCAATACCGAACAAGCCGCGTTTGTGGTGTTGAAATCGCCGTCGGTTCCGTCGGTGCTGGTGGAAACCTCGTTTATCACCAACCCGGAAGAAGAGCGGCTGTTAGGCACTGCAGCGTTTCGCCAGAAAATCGCCACAGCGATTGCCGAAGGCGTGATCAGTTATTTCCACTGGTTTGACAACCAGAAAGCACACTCGAGAAAGCGGTAAGTGATGAAACCCGACGCACACCAGGTTAAACAGTTTCTGCTCAACCTTCAGGATACGATTTGTCAGCAGTTGAGCGCCGTCGATGGCGCAGAATTTGTCGAAGATAGCTGGCAGCGCGAAGCTGGCGGCGGCGGGCGTAGTCGGGTTTTGCGTAATGGTGGTGTTTTCGAACAGGCAGGCGTCAACTTTTCACATGTCCACGGTGAGGCGATGCCTGCTTCCGCCACCGCTCATCGTCCGGAACTTGCCGGGCGCAGTTTCGAGGCGATGGGCGTTTCACTGGTAGTGCATCCGCATAATCCGTATGTCCCCACCAGCCACGCGAATGTGCGCTTTTTTATTGCCGAAAAGCCGGGTGCAGAGCCCGTCTGGTGGTTTGGCGGCGGCTTCGATTTAACCCCTTTCTATGGTTTTGAAGAAGACGCCATTCACTGGCACCGCACCGCCCGTGACCTGTGCCTGCCATTTGGCGAAGACGTTTATCCGCGTTACAAAAAGTGGTGCGACGAATACTTCTACCTCAAACATCGTAACGAACAGCGCGGCATTGGCGGGCTGTTCTTTGATGATCTGAACACGCCAGATTTCGACCACTGTTTTGCCTTTATGCAGGCGGTAGGCAAAGGCTACACCGACGCTTATTTACCAATTGTAGAGCGACGAAAAGCGATGGCCTACGGCGAGCGCGAGCGCAATTTTCAGCTCTACCGTCGCGGTCGTTATGTCGAGTTCAATCTGGTCTGGGATCGCGGCACGCTGTTTGGCCTGCAAACTGGCGGGCGCACCGAGTCGATCCTGATGTCAATGCCGCCACTGGTACGCTGGGAGTATGATTATCAGCCAAAAGATGGCAGCCCGGAAGCGGCTTTAAGTGAGTTTATTAAGGTCAGGGATTGGGTGTAACTCCCTCACCCCCACTCCCGCATCCGCTGATGCAGCGTCAGTGACGGCTTCTCGGCAAACAGTTGCTGATAATCCGTGGCAAATTGCCCAAGATGCCAGAATCCCCACTGCATGGCGGCGTCTTTTACCGTTGTGCTTTGTGACCACGGACTTATGAGTTCGCGGCGCACGGCGTTCAGGCGAATACGTTTCAGCCACGCGTTCGGACCAATGCCCAAAATGGCGTGAAACGCGTTTTGTAGCGTGCGGCGGCTGACATGCAGTTGATTACACAAGTCCAGCACCGTCACCGGTTCGGACATGTTTTCCAGCACATATTCACGGGCGCGGGAAAGCAATCGACGGTAACTCTGATGACTGATGCTTTCCGCCGTCATCATCGGCTGCGCTTCTTCCAGCATCGCCCCCATCGCCATTAGCAAATTATCCCCCAGCACTTTTCGCACTGCAGGCTGATGGAGATTTTCCGGGTTCTCGCAAAACGTCGCCAGCGCCTGTTGGACAAAGCCCCACAGCGCGGCTTTATGCTGCTCTTTCACTTCCAGCGCCGACTGGCTACGCAGCATATGTAATACCCGATCCGGATTATGCAAAAAGTTAGCCTGACGAGTGATGACATCTTCAGAAAGCACTACGCCAAGGATCGTGTAATCGTCCGGCGTACTTAATTCAAACTCGGTTCCACCAGGGCGCGTCGCAATTTCTGCACTTCCCAGACATTGCGAACCGATAAATCCCTGCTCACCGCGCGTCGCCGGAATGCCAAACCAGAACGAGTTCGGCCAGACCAGGCACGACTGACGCAGCGCCAGACCAGTGTATTCACGAAAAACCTGAATATCATCGAGTAGAATTTCCGTAAATTCACCATGAAACTTGCCCGGATGCAGCTGATCGTAAATCTGCTGCCAGGCGGTAATTGTCAAAGCATGTTCATAGACGTCCGTTGTCTGTCGTTGATGAACATTATCCACTTCGACCTTCGGCGTGAGCTTCAGGTTTTCGGGTAAGGGTTCATGATAAAGATGGTGCAAATTGGCTGTACGGGTCTTTTTCATGATGTTAATGCCGGGTGTTGTAGGACACCCGGCACCTCCGACAGGTTAATGGGGCTTGAGACGGTAACGACTACTGCGTTTACGTAACGTCCCGGCAGAAAAGAGCTGTTCGAGCGCATTTCTGGCTTTTTCCAGCGGCCAGCCAAAGTGGGCAGCCACTTCTCCTGCCGTCATTCCCTGACGTACTGATGTTAACAGCGCCAACAACTCGTCAGCAGATTCCGCGACGATAACTGGCGCGTCGGGTTCCTTTACGGGTTGCTTCGGCTGGCGGTTAAAGCCAGTAAGCAGCCACTGGGTGTCATCGTCTGGCCGACCGATCTCCTTACGGCTGATGACACGCCCGGTACGCATCGCGGCAGCACAACCTGCGTCCAGCGCCGCACGACACGCCGCCAGATCGCCTTCCACCACCAGCGTTAGGCGACCAGGGTCAAGCACTTCGTGACTGAGCAGACGAACGTTAGCTGCTTTGAGCATGGCATCAGCTGCATCTATCGCGGCGACCATGCCGTCCACTTCCAGCAATCCCAGTGCATTGATCATCGGCAACCTCCGTTACGCACGCTGGATTGGATTACGCGCGATTTCCAGCACTGCATCGGTAAAGGCGTTACAGGCTGCTTTACACGCGGCCTGGCTACCGGTTAAAAATGCTGCCGAGTAGTTGGTTTCAGACGGTGGCGGGACATAGGTCACCAGCTGCACGTCGGCAGATTTCAACGCTGCATCAATGCCGTAGGTCGCTTCCAGCGGCGGTGCCACCAGATACGCCATCGGATCGCCAAGCGTGATCCCGGCGGTTGATGAGAGATAAGAACCGGTACGCGAAACTACATGTGCCAGGAAGGCTGTGTTTTCTGCGTCATTAGCCCACTGGAAAGCAGCGCCATTTTCAATATTTGCAACCATCGCATCCAGACCAGCACGCACTTCCGCCGGGTTTGGTCCACCAAGCATAATCAGCACCTCACCGGCAGTCGGTGACGGGCCGTGTGCAGCGCCCGCATACAGCGAGCGACCATATACCACTTCGACCATCGCCTGCTTGGTCGCTTCGTCAGCCGCAATGTAGGTGACGTCATCTGAATCAGCAGAAATCAGCCCGAGGCTACGAATATGCGGCGGCAATTTCAGTTCACGTGCAAATTCGGCGTTAACGGAGGCAATCACCCGCATGGCGGTTACCGACGGTCGAATCAAATCTAAAGCTGGCATGATGCCTCCTTATCGGGTCATGTTGATGCCGGATGCTTTCTGCTCCAGCATACGTTTCGCCAAATCCACAATGACGGCTGCGGCTTCAACCGGCGGCGTGCCGCCCTGGTGAATATTAGAGATACAGGTGCGATCGGCCTCAACGGTGGTCGCCATACGCGGCGAGTAAACGGCGTAGCAGGAGAGGCTTTCTGACTGCCCCAACCCCGGACGTTCGCCCACCAGCAGGATCACTACTTTCGCGCCTAGGATCTCACCGATCTGATCTTCAATCTTCACGCGACCATAACGTACAAAGAATGGCGTACCGACTTTCAGCCCGGCTTGCTTCAGGCCCGCCATCAGCGGCGGCAGGATCTCTTCGTAGTTCACGGTGATCGCATCAGTTGACAGGCCATCAGAAATAACGACCTGCACGTCCGGATTAGCAACACACTGTGCTTTCAGCGCTTCAACAGCTTCTGCACACAGGCGGCGGCCCATATCCGGACGAGTCAGGTAGAGATTTTTGTCGCTGATTTCGGAGCGGACTTCCAGCAAGCCCTGCGCTTTCACCCACTCTTCCGGTACTTCTTTCAGAACGGTATCTTTCGAACGAGAGTGATCGGCCAGGAAACGCAGCAACGCCTGGGTGCGCGGACGCGGACCGGCACGACCGGTACAAACGCGGGCCACGGTGCTGCGACGCAGTTCTGTTAATACGTCCGCGCGATGTGGGTTTTCCACACCAATCCACGCTTTTGCTTCCGCAGAACCTAAATCCAGCGCGCAGCTTTCCGAGGTCACCGGTGCCGCACAGTTGGTGGTGGCGCACTTTGCTTCTGACGGCGCGGGGGCCGTTTGTCCCATTGACGCCATCACACTGCGTACAATTTCTTCAATCTGTTTTTGATCCATGATGTGTTATCTCCGCGTCATCAGAAGAACAGTGACGGATCGCCCGCCCGTTTGGTCAGGCGACCGTTTGCCATAATGCCCATGCTTTCCAGCCAGCGTTCAAACTCCGGTGACGGACGCAGATTCAGTAACTGACGCACAGTGGCAGTGTCGTGGAATGCGGTGGTCTGATAGTTGAGCATGATGTCATCACCCAGCGGCATCCCCATGATGTAGTTGCAGCCTGCGGTGGCGAGCAGGATCATCAGGTTTTCGTTGAGGTTCTGGTCAGCGTCAGCGTGGTTGGTGTAGCAGCAGTCACAGCCCATAGAGATGCCGCTCAGCTTGCCCATAAAGTGATCTTCTAAGCCCGCACGGATAATCTGGCGGTCGTTGTAGAGATACTCCGGCCCAATAAAACCGACCACGGTGTTGACGATAAACGGATCGTAATGACGCGCCAGCCCATAGTTACGCGCTTCCATCGTCACCTGGTCTGCGCCGAAGTTAGCGCCAGCGGATAGCGCCGAGCCTTGTCCGGTTTCGAAGTAGAGACAGTTTTCCCCGGCGATACGGTTGAACTCCGCGCCCACTGCGCGTGCTTCATCGAGCATCGCCAGCTCTACGCCAAACTCTTTCAGCCCTTTTTCGCTGCCGCAGATACTCTGGAAAATCAGCCCGCCTGGTGCGCCACGACGGATCGCTTCGATCTGGGTGGTGACGTGCGCCAGTACGCAGCCCTGAGTTGGGATGTTGAATTTGTCGATCACGCCATAGATGGTATCCAACACGCGGCTTAAGTTTTCCACGTCGTCAGTCACCGGGTTAACGCCAATCACCGCATCGCCCACCCCAAAGGAAAGCCCTTCGTAGATTTGCGCGGCGATACTTTGCACGTCGTCACGGGTATCGTTCGGCTGCAAACGGGCGCTAAAGGTGCCCGGAATACCGATGGTGGTATTGGCCTTTTTGATCACCGGCATTTTCTTCGCGCCGTAGATCAGGTCCGCGTTGGAGCAAATCTTCGCTACCGCCGCCACCACTTCCGAGGTCAGCCCTTTGCGGGTAAAGGCAATGTCGTCCACGCTGATTTCATCGCTCAGCACATACTCACGCAGTTCGCTGATGCTCCAGTTTTTAATCTGGTTATAGGCCGTTTCGTTAACGTCGTCCTGAATCAGCCGCGTCACGCAGTCATCTTCATAGGCAATCACCGGATTATTGCGGATGTCCGCTACGGTCATTTCCGACAACACCTGCTTTGCCGCCACGCGCTCCTGTGAACTTGCCGCAGCAACGCCCGCCAGCACATCCCCCGAACGCAGTTCGTTGGCTTTAGCCAGCACCTCTTTTACATCCTTAAACTGATATACATTGCCGAACAATGTGGTCTTTAGTTTCATAAGTCGTTCCCTCAGGAAGGAAATGCGAGTGATTTCACCGTCACCGGCACAACCGATCCGCCAAAAAGAGGCGTACCAATGTCGATATAGTCCCCCGCGCGGACAATCACTTCGTCAATGACTGCCAACGGGAGTTGTTGTAGCTGTGGGCGCAACAACATGCCCAGAGCTTTACCAAAGTCCTGCCCGGCCACCACCAGCAGGGGATGCGGATTCGGAAAACGCGCGACGAAATCGACCAGCGCGTTGATGACCGTCAGTACCGCGGCGTAACGCACAGGCAGCGAGGCGGGAAGCGCCAGCACGTACGCGTCAGTTTTGGGGCAAAGATCCAGTTGAATCAGCGCCTGTTGCCAGGCACTGACCAGATCCGTTTCATCAATCGGGATCGCCACCGGCAAATTGCGCAGCGGCAGTTGTACGCCCTCCAGCCAGATTGTGCTGCCAGAGAGCGAAAGGGTATGAGCACCCGCGCCAATCACCGTGGCGCGCACGGTTTGCGCCGGAAACTGCACGTTCATCTCACGCAGACGCGGATGGTCATGCAGCGCCGTTGCCAGAAGCGGGCCTATATCGGCAAAACAGAACGGGTCGGCGGGCTGGTGGCGATAACATTCGCCTACCCCGCCAGAAAGCGTAATGATTTCGGGCGTAACACCTGCGGGCAGCAAATCGGTTTGCATCAATGCCTGCGCGAGCGGCGAGAGCGTTCCGTCAATCACTTCGACAATCAGCTCTGCCATCCGGCGGGTAACCTGCACCAGCTGCCCGCCGGTCAGCGAACGGGCGTCAGTACCGGCACCGAAGCACTCATCCACAATCATCTGCCCCGGTTTATGAGCGTAAACCACGCGCCCCTGGCTGTCGGTTTCCAGCAGGCGACCGCCGACGTTGAGGCAGGCAGTGCCGCTGATTTTTCCGGCATCGAACAGGGCGTAGTTCGCGGTGCCACCGCCGATATCGATATTCAGTACCCGACACAGCCGTTGTTCAGAAAGGGTTTGCGCCCCGGCACCGTGTCCGGCGATCACGGATTCAAGATGCGGCCCGGCGCTGGCGACGACAAAATCGCCCAGCGACCGGGAGAGCGCCATCACCGCCGGGCGAGCGTTGCGGGTTTTTGCGCTTTCACCGGTGATAATGATGGCACCAGAATCAACGCTTTCCGGCGCAATGCCCGCAGCCTGATATTGCTCGAGGATTAAGGTTTTCAGTTCCGCTTCTTTTAAACCACCCTGTTTATCGACAGGGGTAAAGAACACCGGGCTTTGCCAGCTAATTTCGCGTTTGATGAATTCGTAGCGCGGCACCTGCGACACCGCCGCACGGTTAACCAGCTCCAGGTGGGAGAAGATCACCTGGGTGGTGGTGGTGCCGATATCGATACCGACGCTCAGTAGCTGGCGAGTGTTCACGATTGCGCCTCCGCTTCAGTTTTAGCCGCGGTCGCGTCTTCTTTTGGCACCAGCATCATCGCCACGCCAATTGCCGTTACGCCGCCGATCAATTTGCCGACAATCATCGGGAAGATCATGGCGTTCATGTTGGCAGCGGCGAAGCCTAAATGGTCGCCCAGGGCGAAAGCAGCGGAAACGGCGAAGGCGCAGTTGATGACTTTGCCGCGGGTATCCATCTGCTTCATCATGCCAAACATCGGAATGTTGTTGGCAAGCGTTGCCACCATGCCGGCTGCCGCGATATTGTTCATATTCAGCACCTTACCGACGCTCATCAGCGGTTTTTCAAACCAGCGAGTCAGCAGCAGTACCATTGGATACGCCCCTAACAGAACGCAGGAGATCGAGCCGATAACTTCAATGGCGCGCATCACTTCACCGGGTTTATCGCCAGGGGCCATAAAGATAGGATCAAGACCCGGGATCAGTTCCCAGCCAAGGAGGAATTTCACTACCGCAGCGGCAAGACCGAGGGTGATCAATGCAACGAGGAATTTGGCGAAGATCTGGAAGCCGTTGATCATTTTTTCCGGGATGAATTTCAGCCCCAGCGCCACCAGCACCGCAACGATAAGTACCGGGATCATGTTCATCAGGATCAGCGCAAAGGTGAATTCAACAGGCTGGCCGTTGATCTGCACACCGGAGTACATCGCTACCAGACCACCAGCGATACAGCCAATCGGAATGGTCACTATGCCCGCCAGCACGCCGAGCGCCAGATAACGACGGTCAGAAGGTTCGATAATGCCGAGCGCCACTGGAATGGAAAACACAATCGTTGGCCCCATCATCGACCCGAGGATTAACCCAGAGTATAGCCACGCTGCTACGTCGCCGCCCGCCAGCTCTTTGGCGAGGAAGAAGCCGCCCATATCGCACGCCAGCAGTGTTCCGGCGAACATTGACGGGTTTGCGCCGAGCATTTCGTAAACCGGGATAATCACCGGCCCGAGTACGTGGGCCAGTACCGGTGCCAGCGCGGTCATACCGACCATCGCCAGGCCCAGAGCGCCCATTGCCATAAAGCCTTCTTCAAACTGGCCGCCGGCCCCTTCGATACTTTTGCCGAACTTACCGAGGAAACGAGCAGAACCGCCGAACTGCGACAGGATCCTGTCTACGGCAGCTATCAGCATAAAGAACATCATGATGTACATGATGATTTCGTTAATTCCCATCGCCTTTACTCCCTGTTAGTTGTTATTTATTGGCGGATGCGGCGTGAACGCCTTATCCGCCCTACATGTGCAATCCCGTAGGCCAGATAAGACGCGGCAAGCGTCGCATCCGGCAATTGCACCGCGCCACTGGCGGATGCGGCG
>OKUX01000178.1_pt1 | contig 19347 bp, 25 predicted proteins | sample 1606701 | NCBI WGS metagenome assembly OKUX01 (sample SAMEA3882525, study PRJEB24775) | human gut metagenome | biome: human-associated habitat; feature: intestine environment; material: feces | place: Netherlands | collected 2009/2010 | reverse complement strand
CTCTCCAATCCTTCCGTATTCATACGGTTTAGTTTGATAACCGCAATTCGTTCTGCTATCAGTTCTAATGAGCCATCCAGCGCCCTATTACAATAAGTCTCAACTTCATCTATTGCCAATTTCAAAGCAAGTCCAATTTGAGCTTCAGAATAGTTGTCAGCGGAAGGCCCTAATAGAACCTTTATTTCTTCTACCATAGAATTACCTCCATCTTTATTTATGGGAGGGGAGGTTAGCCCTCCCCCTTATTTCATTTACTTAGGAAGCAGCTTCGGTGATTTTGCAAGCCTTTGTAGCGTCTGTTAGAGCGCAGACATAGCAGTCACGAAGATAGATAGAGTTCTTGCGCTTGTCAGCGTCTCTATCCTGCTCTACTTCAACATCCTTCTTCATAAATAGGGTAACGGCCTCGTTCGTCATTACATAAGCCTTGTTGGTTAGGGCCTTGGTAGCAACTACAGGAATACCGCAGATAGTGCCGACTTGGCCGTTATAGACTACCTCGCCTTGGCGGGCAGACTTATAATCCTCGTCCTTGCGGAGAGAAGCCTTCCAAGCATTGGGGATAACTACGAATACCTTAGATTCATCTTCTAAGTTTAGTTCGCTGATAGCGTCAACAATAACATCATAGTTTAGAGCCTTTCCCTTAGCAAAAGTAATGCCCTTTACAAGCTCCGCAGTTTTACCGCTGTTCTGGGTAGCAAGAGCTGCATAAAAATCAGTAGTCATTTTATTAGACATAACAGAGGTAGCGCCCTTAATGCCCATATCAACGATAACATTATCTTTCATAAAGTCCTCGTCCGTATAGTCGAAGGCTTGCTGAACCATCTTTACGGTATAGTCATTACCTACATAGGCAATAGAGCCACGGGAGGTATTACCAGCACCAGCGGTAACTTCTTCAGCGGTTCCAGTGTAGGTATAGGTATTGATAGTCTTAGTCATACCAGCAGAAGCGGTTAGGCTATCGTCAATAGTCATCATAGAACGGGCGTTGATAGCAGTAGATAGAATATCCTTTGCCTTTGCCTCAATTACTTTGTTTGCGTATACAGTATTAGCCATATAATATAGCCTCCTTATTAGCTAAATAGTTTTTGGAATAGTTCTGGCCGTTCTTGTGCCAGTTGGTTTAATTCTGCCATAGACATCTTGCGGGCCTTCTCTTTTGTGATCTCCGCAGTAGAAGCACCATTTCCTTTAGGTGTATTGTTAGAAAGGCGCTTTTCTACCTCTGCTTTAACTGCCGCCTTGAATAGTCTGTCTAAGGCATCAATATTAGCCTGTGCTTTTTCAATATCATCTGTAATATTGATAATGTCGGCAAACTCGGCGCTCAATCCTCGGCTTGAAAGCACTGATTTTAGTTCGCTTCTATTCTTCTCTACTTGGAATTGGGAAAGCTGCTCTTGTAGCTCTTGAATCTTCATTTGGGCCTCTGCCTCTTTCCGTTGCTGTTCATCCAAAGAAGATAGAGATAGCTTTTTCTCATATTCCTTCTTTTGCTTTGCCAAGGCTTGGTTCACTCGCTTGTCTGCCTCGCTTTGAAGTAGTTTTAGAACTTCTTCTTGGGTATAGGTTTTAGTCTCCTGCTCCTGATTGTTGCCGGCGCTTCCAGTATCAAGAGTTTCATTCGTAGTGGTGTTTAGTTCATCCATTGTATTTTCTCCTTTTATGATTCTTGGCTCATTGCCAAGCCCCAATTTACTGAATTGATTGTTCGTTTTGCGACTGAACCCCCAAAGCGTCCATAAAAGAAAGAAGCAGCTTGTTAGCCACTTCTTTCATAAATTCTTATGAAGTTTTAATAGAACTCTTTTCCCTCTTTCCATGCTTTACGGCACTGGTTTAGGGACATAATATTAGCAAGCCCTCCTGCGTCTGGGTGTTCCTCTTGAACTACATCATTTAACCATCCACATACAGGGCAATCCACAAAAGGTTCTTGAAAAATATACTTCCCGCAAACAGGGCAAGGGCGCACGGCGGGATTATTATGGCTGTTTCTTTCCATACTTTCTGATTTGCTCCTTCCAATACTCTTCTGGTGTCATTTTACAAATCTTTTCGTCTGGTATGTATAAGGTTGATATAGTGCCTTTATCGCTCAATATCCCTAAAAGTTGGGTGGAGTGCTGGAATTTGAATAACCAGCCGCCTTCACTCATAAATCCTTCCATATCTTTACCATCAATTTCTTTCTTCAAAAAATCATCTGCCATTTCTTCATACTTCTTCCAAGCCTCATCACCAGTAAGGCCAGTAAGCTCTTCGGCGTGCCTCTGGTGGCTGTTGGTTCTCTTGAAGAAGTGGAGCTTGGTTCCGCTCTGTTGTAGTTCATGAACCTTGGCTACCGCCTCTTTCTCGCTCTTGATAGTAGGCAACGCTGGCTCCTTTGGCTTCATTATAGTAGGTTCTGGCTCTGGAGTAAAGAGCTTTTCTTTTACCTCTTCTTTTATGACAGGTAAGGCACAGCACCTACAGCAGGGGTGTGCTGGGATAGGTAAGCTATCATTGATCCCAAAACGCTTACCATCCAGCTTTGCACAAATAGGGCAAGTCCTATTGTCGGTATCTGCGCATATCTCTATTTCCTGTATTCCATACTCTTGATAGCGTTGGCGGGCTGCTTGTGTCTGAATATGCGCCATCTCTGTTCTTACGATGGTATCGGCTCTATTATAGCTGACACCAAATTCATCTTGTAGGAACTTCTTTAGCTGGCTTGTAGTCTTGCCAGTAATCACACATTCCGTTAATTTATCGTTTAGGGCCTGCTGGAGCCTATCCGTATTATTCCAAACTCGTTGGCTCCAGCTCTTCCCATCAGCACACCAAATTTGATTGATAAGCTGGAGGGCGCTTTCCTTACTCATAGAGGAGAAGGCTTCTTGGGAAGTTAGCGCCATTGCCTCATAGATACCCAAAAATTCTTCTTCAAACTTCTTGGATAGCTCTGCTATTTGATTATCCCCAAGGCGTTGAAGTTCTTTTCTTAATTGTCCTTGTAATTCCCAATACTTATCAAGTTTATACAAGTCTGCTGGAGTTGGCACTTCTCCTTCACCTATAGTAGATAATAACTTATCGTAGGTAGCCGTAAAGCCCTCTATAACGCTTTTCATAGCTTTTATGTAATAGGCCCGCAGTTGCTTTTGTGTTTCCCTAATGGTTTTATTTGCTTGCTTCTCTTGGGCCTCTTTCATTCGCTTTTGCCAATAATCCAATTCTCATCCCCTCTCATTTATAAAGTAGCATCTTCAAAAGCTCTCTCCAATAAGTTGAAACTTTTATTCACTGCCAAAGTTATAAATTTCCATATTGGTTTCCTTCTGTTCCTTCAGCGCTTCTAACTCCGCTTCTACATCGCTTACTTGGGGAATCATAGAAAGCAAAGTCTTTTCGCTTACTACACCTTGTAGGGCCTTTACCATATTTACAGTGTCGGTATTATCGGAAGGAATATTTCTTGTAAAGGTAATTTGAATATCCCTATAAACTTCTTCCCCAAGTTTTAAGGAAGCTACTCCCGCAATGAGTTCAATACGGCGCTGGAGCGCTTTCTTCATATTGCTTTCAATAGCTGCTGCCTTTGTCTCGCATCCAGTAAGGCGGTATCGAATAGCAATACCAGAGGAAACACCACCTACAAAGGTTTCGCTGGAAAAGTCTGGACATTTGGCGATCCTATAAATGCTGTCGTGAATACGCTTTAGGATATTTTCTACTTGGGTATCTGTGGCGTTCTTGGTAAGCCACTGGGCGCTGGCTCCCTCCGGAAGAACAATAACCCTATTCTCCTTCATGGTTGCTATATCTTCACTATCAGCATCACAGCCAGTAATAGCTAAATAGGCATCACAGAAAGCATCATAATCATCTATTTCTCCGCTTAGTATTTCGTTATAGGCATCTTGGAGAGATAGAACACAATCAAAGATACTGCGCTCGTCCTCGTCTAAAGAAAAGATATTGGCGGGGCATTGGTTGAAATAGTGGGGTTCTTCTCCTAAGAAAGTTAGGAAACCGTTTTCGCCGTTCATTTGGTAGTGGCGGATCGTAGCATCAGAATACAAGTCCAATCTATAAGTGTCGCTTTCGTCCCACTCGTTCACCCTATACCAACGCACAAAGTAAAGTAAATCAGAGGAAAGGCTATCGTCATAGATACCAAAGCACTGTAAGGGATTGATTAGCCGAAAGCGAACCTTTCCCTCTGTATTGGTATACATGAGTTCGGCAGCGGTTCCATAAATAAGGGCCATGGTAAGAAAATCGCTATCTTCGTCTTGGTAGTCATTATAGCGCAAGCAGTCCATTACTTCTGAAATATCATTGGGGCCTGTGTAGCTGATATAACCAGGACTGGCAATATAGCCACTATAGCTTGAAACAATATCAGAGCAGTAATTCGTAATTACCTTATTACAAGGCTTGGACGCATCACTATATGTCTTTTGTAGGATTTTCTGCTTGCCGTCGTAATAGTCCTTATACTTGCGCCGTATAGGGCGTGTGTTCATAAGGAAACTATTCATTATCTTTTGAAGTAGTTTATCAGTCAGTTCTACTTCTCTGCTCAGATAGAACATAAATACCCCCCTCATAAGCCTAAGCTGGCTTTATTGAATGTTTTTAGTTTCTTGTTCGTGTATATGTCGCTGTAAGCATACCTACAGGCATCTATGGCGTGGCTCCATTCGTGGGTAGTGTCCTCTGTCCATTCGCCTGTTTGCTTTGATTTCTTATAGCTGAAATTCTCCAATTCTGTTATGAAGTTCTGGCAAGAAGGATGAACCACTAACAGATTATCTTGGAGGAACATTAGCCCCGCTTTTACGCTGTCCTTGCCCTTGGCGCAAGGAATCGCATTTATTCCTTCTCCTTTGAAGAATTGAATAGAGCGTGGTTCCGCCGCATCTACATAGAGCTTTGTTTTTGATAGGTTCATCTTCTGGATAGCGGTAGCCAACTCTGATAGCTGGCACCCGCTCTTGTAGAACTCATTAAATACATAGATAGTATGGTGATCCTTGTCATAAAGGCTATCTATAATGGCGCTCTTATCAATCCAACCTAAGTCCATACCAGCCCTATGTTCAAGCCCTTGGGCGGCTAATTCCATTGGGTTGAACTCCTGCTTGCGCCAATTCGTCAGAACTAAACCTTCACTATCTACTCCCCATAGGCCATCACAGAAGATACGGGCCTTTGATGGGTTTCTTGTGTAGAGTTCTTCCAGTTCCTTCACATAGGCTTCATTAAGAAACGGATTATCTTTGTAAGTAGAATGGATATAAAGGAATGATTGTGGCGGCGCTGCCTCACAGAAGTCATAAAGCCAATGATTCTTGGAAATAGGATTCCACGCCATCAGTATTTGCTGATTTGGCGTGGAACCTCTTAAACGCAAATTCAGTTGTTCAACAATGTTCTTCGGAACTTCAAAGGCTTCTTCTATGAAGATAGTTCCAACGTTATTTAGGGAAAGCAACTTCGTTTCTTCATCCAAGCCAGTAAATATGATTTCGCTGCCGTTGGGGAACTTTATGTTGAAGTCGCTTTCCCTAATCTTTACGTAGGGGGTTAGTTTCCATTTAGAAAGAATATCTTTGAATAGGGAAAAGCAAGTGTTGCGGATCGTCGTCCCAGTGCGCCGACATACCAAAATTTTTATAGGTTCTCGGCAAGCCCTTATGATTAGCTTTTGCGTTATGAAGTAGGACTTGGCGCTACCAGCGCTTCCCATGTAGCACTCCCAGCGGTGGGAATAGTCCGTCAGTAAAGGAAAAAACTTAGGCACGAATTGGGATTTGGGTATATTTAATTCAATTCGCGCCATCTTCTCCTTCCCCTATATTTATTGTGATAGTAGAACTCAAATCCGCCTCTACTTTCTGCGTAGGATTGAAGCCCTCATTCTTTAGAACGAACTCAATCATTCTTGCGTTGCCGTCTTTACAAAGGTTTACGGCCCCTTGTCGCGCTGCGTCAACCGCTGCCATCCATCTATCTTCATTTAGCCTTTTCAGTTCCTCTTGGAACTCTTTGCTGTTTTCTGTGTTTTCGTATCTCCAATACCAAATAGTTTTAGGAGTAACGCCGACTTCTTCAGCGATTTCCTTATAGGTTAGCCCTTTCCCACAAGTTAGGAGTTCAAGAGCTTTTTGTTGCTTTGGGTTTAGTGCCATTTCTATCCCTCCTTTTGGGTAGTCTTTTGCCCGCAAGCCTAAAAAGTAAGACTAGCGGGCAAAGTAAGATATTTATTTTAGGGGTTATAATATTTGTCGTATTCTTCCTTGATAGTAGAATACATTAGATTGGCTTCCTCAGCAGTCATACCAAGTCCTTCAATATCAAAATCCTCCATTTCGGACAGAGCATAATCTAATAGTCTCATCTTACAAGGGGCTTTCTTTTCGTAGGGGAAATAAATTCTTCGCCAAGGAGACTTTTTGTTGGCCTTGAAAGCAACATACATATATTTATTGCCATTGATTTTAGTTTTGTTTGTGATGAGTGAGGGCTTATCGGGCCCGCTACCGCTTAGAGCAATAATGAGCCAAGCAATTAGAGAAGAGATTGCGATAAGAATAAGAAACATTTTCATTTTAGTAGTCCTTTCTCCTAATTAGTTGCTGAACTTTACTTCTTCGTAGTCATCGTTTTCATCATCGGGGCAATATACGAGGACTTCATCTCCAAGAATATCCAAGTCTCTGAACTTTATATCTTCGATAAAGTCCCAATTGAGATACTCGCCATCTAATACTTTTTCCAGAGCCTCTACCTTGGTATCGGCCTCTACCTCAACATCAATGTAAGTCCCTACTTCCATATTCACGATAAACTTCTTCATTTTCTTTGTCCTTTCTTATAATTTGTATAGTTTTCTCTCACTTTCTATATATATTATATGATATTTTTACTAAAATTTCAAATAATCACTTAGCCAATTTGTTCTTTTTGTTTAGTGTCATCTTCTTTACTTCCCATTAGTCCATAGATTAAATAGAGGAAGTCCGAATAGTGATAAGTAGCTTCATTTATAACGGCTTCCTCGCCGTATTTATCTCGTAAGTAGGCCATAGCCTCATTTAGTTTCATAGTAAATTACCTCACTTTTTTATTTTCTTAAAATCCTAAAAGATGGAACTTCTTTTAGTTCTCTTAAAGGGACTAATATTCCCTTACTGTCTGCGCCGCATTTAGCGGTTGCGTATTCTCTTTTATGGACGGTGATCCGCAAGTCCTCAAAGGAAAACAGATAGATTTCTCTATCTGGGGCCGAATAATCACAATAGGCAATAATATCTGCTTCTGAGAAGTAATACCAGCCTTTACCGCCCTTTGAATGGACATTCTCCAGTTCAATATAAAGGTTTCCTGTTTCGTATAAGCGAGTATCTGTCTTTACTTCGATAGTGCGAGTTTCGCCTGTTCTTGGGTTTGTGACTATAAAATCTATGTCCTTGCCCCAATAGTTCTTATCATCAGCTACCCATTCTACCTTGTGGAAACGGCGCGCCCTATGATAAAAGATTTGTTCGCCAGTATTTCCTATATTAGTTGCCATGAGAGTTCCCTCCTATTTTTCTCTTCTATTTCTAAGTAGAGAAATTAGAAAGAAACTCTAAAAATATGAAACTTTTATTTGAAATTTTCTTGGGATTTACTTGGCGCGGTAGCTCTCTTTTTCCGACGGAACCATAGAGGGCGCGCGCCGTATCTACTTGTAGTGCTTCTTATAAGCAAAGGGAGATTAGGGCATAGGGATTTCTTTTTTCTTTTAGGACTTAGAAGCCAAGGATCTTCTTTTGCTCTTCCGCAGTTGTAGCCCTATCCAGCGCTTCTAAATCTACTCCTTGGAGGAGTAGTTCTATATCGCCCATTCTTTCTTCTTTTCTTTCTAACTCTTCTTGCGTTGGAAAGGGAACGATTTTAGCTTTCATCTCTTCCTCCTTTTTTGGTTGTTCCGTCTCATCGTTAGATGAGGCGGGAGAACTCACTTCGTCAGAAGTGGAGTTCTCTAAAACATTATCATTATCATTAACAGTAACATTTACATTTACATTATCATTAAGGTTTTTCGGTTTTTCGGTTTTTTCCGTCTCCCAACTCTTTCTTATTTTTCTGAGAGTATCTTCATCTATACCATAAAACTTGGCTACTGCTTTCCAAGTCCTTAATTCTTCTTTCTTTTGCAATACATCTTCTTTGTTAAGGTTCTTTGAAGGCCGTCCGCCTTTACTTCCATTCTCTGCTGCTGCGGCATATCTATCTTTTGCTCTTTGAATAGAAGTTGTTGACTGTTCAAAGCCATAAAGCCACACTTCGCTTTCTTCATCTGGAACCACGCCATACAAGCCATATTCCATGATCGCTTCTATAAACTCTGTTGCGGCGTCTGGCTTCCTCTTCTTCAAAATTTCAAACTGCTTATATACACTTTCATATAAGACAAAACTTTCAGTATTGTTCATTTTTCTTTGTCCTTCTGTCCTTTGTTATTTTGAAATAGAGGGTGCGGGCGGACAGAACCCATTAGGGAAGGTAGCTACTCCTTCCTTCGCCCTCTATTTATAAACGAAAAAAGAGCTGTACGGCGTGAGGTAGTGCCGCACAGCTCGCTGGCCTTTTAGCGTTGGTAGGCCACCAAACATATTCAGTTGTAAGAAAAATAGGAGGAGGGCCGAGTTTTTCATGGCTACAAAAAAACTTTTTTCACCCTCTATTTATAAGTAGGCTTGAATTACTACTTCTCTAAAAAGTTAAATGAATTTTTGAAATTTTAGCTTTTCTTTATCTTTTCTACATAAATTATACCGCATTTTAGGATTTTTCTCAAATTTCGGATGAAGCACAGCACGCAAAAGCGCCGCAACTTTTCGGGGCATAAAACAGGCAAAATCTTAATTTTCTCGATTTTCATAACTTTTTTGTCCCAAAAGTGTTCAAAAACGTCAAAAAATAGACGTCTAAATAATTTTCTCGCTGTTTTTCTATTGACTTTTCATCCTAAAGTGCTATAATAAAACCATCGAAAGGGTGGCCACCTAAACCGATAAAAACATCAAATTTAAATGAAATTTATGGAGGTAAATACCATGACTAATCTGAATAAGGAAATCAATCGCTCTTTCGTGTTCAACTTCGCTGCTACTGCTTCTAAGGAAGATATCGAATGGATTTTGGAGCGCACTCGCTACTGGGTTGCTCTGAAAGGTGGTGTCCGCTACTTCTCCCCCTTCCGCAAGGAGTTTATCGACAAGTTTTTCCCGCAGGAGAGAAAGGCCCCCAAGAAGAAGCCCACTCTTCTTGAAGAGCTGGAAGCCCTCACTAAGCAGACTGCGTAAGAAGGGGTGCTGACTATGAAGCCCAAAGAGTTAAGAGCGAAAGTAGCCTACTACTGCTACTTCACAGGCCATAAAAAAGAATATCTTGCTTATCTCTGCGGTATAAGCCTTTCCACCTTCTACAAGAGGCTGGATGAACCTTCTACCTTCTCTTTGGGTGAACTTTCCAAGTTGTCGAAGGCTCTTGGGCTTACCGATGAAGAAAAGCTCCTGCTGATCGCATAAAAAGAGAACGCCACTTTCTTGGTTAGAGAGTGGCGTTCTTTTGTTTTATTCTTTTCCTAACTCATTCATCTTCTGTGCCATCATTGCGGCAAAGCGTTCTTTATCCTCTTGGAAAGTATGCTGATATACCCTTTGAAGCATATTCTCCGTAGAGTGGCCCATAAATTCAGCAGCATACTTATTAGGAATACCAGCCTTTACCATTACCGAAGCGAAGTAGTGGCGCAGGCTATGGAAGTTATATGGGAAATTATATTTTTCCTTTGCACGCTTATAAAGGCTATCTAAGGCATCTGGATTAGCTTCACCAATTACATACGCTTCTTTATTGCCTTTCGCTTCCTCCAGTGCGTCCACCAAGATTTGGGGCATTAACAGCTTTCTTTCACTGGTAGTTGTCTTAGGAATCTTTTCAACATATTCTCTAAAATCGTTCTTTACTCTGGCTCTCCTTACTTGGAGAGTTTTTTCTTTTGTATCTACATCTTTCCACTTCAATCCGAAGATTTCACTTCTGCGAAGTCCAAGCGTTGTAGATAATAGAACCATTAAATAAATATTGGTTCCTTTGATATTGTCCAAAAAGCCAACTACTTCTTCTTCTGTAGGAATCTCAATTTCTGTCTTTCGCTTCTGCGGCAGATTTACCCCTTCACCAACATTATAGCCGTTTTCTTTTAGGAGCTTGTTGTAAAAGGCGTGGGCTGATAAAACGGTTTTAGGGCTGCGGCCTACCGCATAATTGTTGACAGCCTTTTGATACATTTCCTTTGTGAGAATACCAAGGCGAACATTTACAATATCTTGAAAGGCTGTATTCCTAATCTTTTTATATCCTGTAATAGTAGATGGGGAAAGAATGGCAGATCGGTTTTCTATAAAGGCATCTGCCAGTTGTCCTAATGTCTTGTTCTCTGGCCGCATACCATCTTTCTTTTCAGTAAGAAAAGCCGATACCTTATATTCAGCTTCTTTCTTTGTAGGCGCTGTGAAAGATTTCTGCTTATATTTGCCTTCTTCATCTGTGTAAGAGGCAATACAGCGCCAAGAACCACTTGGTAGCTTTTTAGCATTTGCCACTTGAAACACCTCCCTATAGACTCATTATAGGGAGGTACGTTTTCAATGTCAAGAAAAAATTCTGACACGAATTCTGACATATACGGTTTAATATATTGAAATATAACGGTTGCCGAGAACTTTGACTCCCCTCAGTTCCACCATAATGCCACCGTAATTTTGATAGAATTACGGTGGCATTTTTCTATGTCCGAAAACCGCTTGAAATAAGGCTTTTCGGCTGTTTCAGCGCATAAGTGAACCCCGCTGCAGAGCAATTCTGCGGCGGGGTTTTGTGCTTTATATGGGTTTTGTGGCTTTTTTGTCGTTGCAATCGTTAAACAGCTGGGGTAATCGTTGAATTGCTGGAGTATTCGTTAAACTACCGAAGTAATCGTTAAACAGCCGAGTTCTGATAATACTCCTTATGAGAAAATCGGCGATGAAGTACGGTCGCTAGCGGATGAGGTGCCATTCAACATCCCCGATTCGTGGGAATGAGTGCAGCTGAGAACGGTTATTGAGCAACAATCCAGGCAAGATATGACACCCGACAAATATAATGACAGTGGGAAGGGCATTCCGTATATTACAGGTCCCTGCTGCGGCAGGGGTTTATAAATATTACATGAGTGGGTACCGCCATGCCCTTGCTTGCCAAGTATGTTTTCGGTATCTTCATTTGTAACTTTTCTTTGAAATCCATTGACAGTGGCGAACACAAAGAGTATAATTATGACTGAAAGAACAAAAGCGGTCAAAATGTTTTGGGGGTTATCACTTGGCGTTTACAGAACAGAAAAATGAAATGATCCGCAAGGATTTATTAGACGAAGCGTTGCGTTGTGCCGTGACCGTTGGGATTCGGAAAACATCGGTGGAGCAGCTGGCGGAGGCCGTTGGGATCTCCAAGGGGTCATTTTACAAATTCTTTGATTCCAAAGAGCTGCTGTTTTTCGCTGTACTGGAGAACATCCATACCGAGTGCTTCATGGCAGCGCAGAAGTCCTTGCAGGAGAATGCACCCCTGCTTCCTGCCGACCGCGCGGCAGCGGCGATCCTGGCGGCCTGCCGTTGGCTCTCCAGGACAAAAGCCTTTGTGTTCATCGAAAATGACGCAGATTTTCTTCTGCACCGCCTGCCGGAGGAAGTGAAGACCGCCCACTACCACGATGACGAGACGCACATCCGTACCCTGCTGGAGATGGGCGGCTTGCAGCCCAAGGGCGGTATGGCGCTGGCTGCCGCCACAGTGCGGGGCTTGATTTTAACCGTCTCCCATCAGGAGCAGATTGGGGTGCTCTATCCGCAGGTGCTGGAAACGCTGGTGCGGGGCGCCTGCCGGGAGCTATTTGCATAAGCGGAAAAGCCGCAGTGATGCGGCTTTTCAAAAGGAATACAGTTAGCTTACTCTAACTCGCTTGTGTCACCTGTGTGAGTTAGAGGAGTTTAACATCTCGTTGTGAGGGCGAAATCATGAGAAACAGTCAAAATTTCTGGGATAAAAACGCCGGGCGGTACGACCGCTTCATGCGCAAGGACGCAGCGGCTTACGAGCGGCTGTACGAGCTGCTGCGCCCCGTGGTGCGGCACAAAACCGTGCTGGAGCTGGCCACAGGCACGGGGCTGATCGCCAAAAATATCGTCCGCTCTGCTGACCATATTGAAGCTACCGACGCATCCCAAGAGATGATTGAGCAGGCAAAACAGGGCGTAAAATCTACGAAGCTCTATTTTTCGGTGCAGGATATGTTCCACCTGCCTTATGCCGACGAAAGCTTTGACGTGGTCATCGTGGCCAATGCGCTGCATATCGTGCCGGAGCCGGAGAAGGCTCTCCCCGAAATTCGCCGGGTGCTGAAAGACGACGGCGTGTTGGTTGCGCCGACCTTTACCCACGCAGATAACGCTTTCTTCGGAAAGGTCACAGCATTTTTCATGAAGCTGGCGGGCTTTCCGCTGCACAGCAAATGGACGAGTGCAGATTACCTTTCGTTCCTGCGGGAAAACGGCTGGACGGTGCGGAAAAGCACCGTGCTGAAAACCTCGTTCCCGCTGACCTACGCAGAGTGCGTGAAATCGGAGGGGTGAGCCATGCAGATATTGGAACACGGGCAGGCGCAGGAGCGGACGCTGCTGTTTTTCCCCTGCACGGCAGAGCCTGTATGGGCTTTTGCCGACACGATCACGCTGCTTTCTCAGAGATGGCATGTTTTTCAGGTGGTGTATGACGGCCATCAGCCGGAGTATCCCGGGGATTTCACCTCCGTCGAGCAGACCGTGGACGAGGTGATCTCCTATTTGAAGAGCCACGGCGTCTCCCGTCTGGGTGGGGCCTATGGCTGCTCCATGGGCGGTGCCTGCCTGACCCGTTTGCTGGCATTGGGGGAAATTCCCATCGACCGGGCCATCATCGACGGCGGGATCACGCCCTATCAGCTGCTCTACCCGGTGCGAAAGCTGCTGCTTTGGCGGGATATTGTGTCCTTTAAAATGGCGGCGAACAATAGAAAAATTCTGGAAGCGGTTTTTCCGCCGGAACGGTTTACCCCCGCAGGGCACGACCCCAAAAAGGAGTACGACGCCATGGAAGCCTACCTCAAAACCTTTTCCGATCGGACGATCCGTAACATATTCTGGTCTGCCAACAACTATGCGCTTCCGAAGCGCTCCGCTAAAATCGGTGCGAAAATCACCTACTGGTATGGCGACGACGAAAAGAAGGATCGCAGGCGAGATATCCGGTTCATTAAGCGCTATTTTCCTAAGGCGCGCATCCATGGCATCCCCAAGATGGCCCATGCGGAGCTGGTGATGGTACACCCGGAAAAATTCTGCCGGTATGCGGAAAAATTTCTGACTATGCAAGCGGAGGAAAGATGATTTGAGAGAAAAGATCAAACTCTCCGGCGTGCCGGAGACCATGCTGCAAACCGTTTATGCAAGGGCGAAAGAGAGCAACGGCAGAGGTGCGATCCACGACGCAAAAGCGGAAGAACTCATCGAAAAACTGGACTACGATTTTTCTCTTGCCGACAAGGACACCGCCATGCGCAGCGGCGTGATTGCCCGCACCATCGTGCTGGACCGGCTGACAAAAGCGTGGCTTGGGACGCACCCCGGCGCGGTGGTCGTCAATATCGCCTGCGGGCTGGATACCCGCTGCTATCGGATGTCAGGTTATGCGCATTGGTATAACCTCGACCTGCCGGAAACGATGGCGGTGCGGGAAAAGCTTCTGCCGGAAAGCGGCACGATTTCACAGATTGCCATGTCCGCCATGGAAGATTGGGGCAGCAAAATCAGCGAGCAGAATGTGCAGGTGCTGATCGTCATCGAGGGACTGACCATGTACCTGAACGCAAAAGATGTGCAGCAAATTTTCGCAGTGATTTCCAGCCGTTTTTCCCAAGCCACTATATTTGTAGAAACCATGAATCCTACGATAGTGCGGCACTTCAAGGAGAAATCCATTGACGCAAGCAACGCAAAATTCAACTGGGGAATCAAGAATGGGAAAGCACTTGCCGAACTGCTGCCGGATTTTCGCTTTGTGGAGGAACACAGCTTAACCGAGGGCATGGCGGCATTTGCACCGATTTATAAACTGCTGGACAGGCTGCCCACCGTGCGGAATATTTCCAATAAGATCATCGTTCTGGAAAAGGAGTTGTAGAAGATGTCATTCTTTGAAAACACCCGCAAACCTGTGGGCCTCGGCGGGAAGCTCATGGTCGCCATGATGAATTTGGGTCACAGCCCTGTGGCGCGCTGGGGGCTTCAATTTCTGAATGCTGCGCCGGATGCCAAGGTGCTGGACTGCGGCTGCGGTGGTGGTGCGAACATGAAAAGGCTGCTGAAAAAATGCCCGCAGGGTGTCGTGAAGGGCATCGACTATTCGCCCGTCAGCGTGGAGAAGACGAAAAAGGTCAACGAGACCGCCATCGCGGAGGGGCGCTGTGCCGTCCTGCAAGGCAGTGTGACGGATATGATCTTCGCAGATGACTGGTTTGATGCGGTCACGGCCTTTGAAACGGTCTACTTCTGGCCTGATCTGCCGCAGTGCTTTCGGGAGGTCTTCCGGGTGCTGAAGCCCGACGGGACCTTCCTCATCTGCAACGAGAGCAGTGGCGACACGGACAAGGATGAGAAGTGGACGGAGATCATCGGCGGTATGACCATATACAGCGGCGATGAGCTGAAAACATTTCTGGAAAACGCTGGATTCTGCGATGTTCAAATCCATAAAAACAAAATGGGCTGGCTCTGCGTGACAGGACAGAAGCGGGAGGCATAAAGAATGCTGCTGCAAACGATTCTGGAAGGACTGGGGCTGGGAGCGCTGCTGGTCTTGGTGTGCGCCGTCGGCATCCGCAAGGGCGCTGTCGGCATGGTGCATCTGTATGACGAAAAGGTGCAGGAGCGATGCATCGCACTGGGGCTGACCACAAAGGAAAAGATCAAGCAAAGCTCGCTGCGCTTCAAGCTGATCTGCGTTCCGGGATATCTTGCTTATGTGCTGATTTGCGTGTATGCCATCAACGGTGCGCAGACATTTTGGGGCGGTTTCTGGCAGTGCTTTGTGATCCTGTCTGTGATGAATCTCATCGACCGGCTTGGCATCGACGGCTATTGGGTCGGACACACCAAGGCGTGGGTGATACCGGGGACAGAGGATCTGATGCCGTACATCTCGAAATCAGACAAGCAGAAGAAATGGCTGTTCGGCACCATGGGGATGGCCGTGATTTCCCTGCTCCTTGCGGGACTCGGACTGCTGCTGTAAGGAGGAAATACCGATGTCAAAGAAAGCGACCGAATTTCAGAAAAGAGAAATGAGCAAGATGTACCGCGGCAAGGAAATCTTCAAGCCCCTGAACACCGGCTGGGTGGACGAGCATGTGGCCTGCGTGCGGGAATGGGTGGCGAACATCTTCTTCTACCGTAAGGGCAACACCACCATCATGATCGATGCTGGGTACAACTACGACCGGCTGGCAGAAAAAATGGGCTGGCTGGGCATCGACCCGCAGTCCATCCGGCACATCCTCATCACCCATCAGGACACCGACCACGTGGGCGCGGTGGAGGCAGACAGCCCCGGTTTGTTCCGGAGCGCAAAGCTCTATATCGGCGAGATTGAAAACCGGTATCTTACCGGCGAGGTGCGGCGAAAAGTCATATATCATCTCTATAAATTGCCGCAGGTCACAATTAACAACGAAAAGGTGCTGCTGCATGGCGGCGAGACTTTCGAGATTGACGGCATCAAAATCGAGTGTTTTCTCGTCTCCGGCCATACCTGGGGGCATATGGTCTATCTCATCGACGACAAATATCTCTTTACCGGCGACACTATCTGGTTCGGCGCGGACGGCGGCTACAGTTTCATTTCCTCTCTGGCAGAAAGCAACAAACTGGCGGTAAAGTCGCTGGCGGCGCTGGAGCAGAAGCTGCAAAGCCGTGGATTACACCCGCTGTTCCTCACCGGCCACACCGGCTGGACGGACAACTTCGAGTTCGCCTTTGCCCATAAGGACAAGCTTTGCTCACCGTTCCAAAAGCGGGTTCCCGACCCCACCGCGCCTTACGACGCTTATGATGAATCGGATGACACGGAAAAAATGGCAAAGAGTGGGTTCCTCAAGGGGGTGGGAAGATGAAGGTTTATTCCTTCGGCGCAGAAAATGCCCCTGTCATCCTACTGCTTCCCGGCACCTGCTGCCACTGGAAGGGCAATTTTGGACGGGTCATTCCGCTGCTGTCGGACAGGTATCGCGTCCTCTGCGTCAGCTACGATGGTTTCGATGAAACGGAACATACCGAGTTTCCCACTATGCCGGAGGAAACAGAGAAAATAGAATCTTACATTCAGAAACATTGCGGCGGGCATATCCGGGCGGGCTATGGCTGCTCGCTGGGCGGCTCCTTTGTAGGGCTGTTGGCGGCGCGGGGGAATATCCATATGGATTATGGCATTTTAGGCAGCTCTGATCTGGATCAGGCGTCCCCTTTCGCAGCAAAGCTGCAAACGAATTTGCTGCTGCCGCTGATCTATCCGGTGATCCGGGACGGGCAGGTCAAGAGTCGATTGCTGCAAAAACGCCTCACGCAGCGAAAGTCGGAAATGGGCGGTTATGTGCAAGCGTTCATGGAGATGCTCGGCGGCGCACGACCCTATGTGACCGTGCAGAGCTGCAAGAATCAGTTCTATTCCGACCTTGTCACCCCGCTGCCGGACAAGATCAACGTTCCGGGAACAGAGATTCATATTTTCTATGCGCTCAAAATGGGTGAGAAATACCGCGAGCGCTATGAACAGCATTTTGCCCGCCCTATTTTTCACGAACAGGACTTGCAGCACGAGGAGCTGCTGGCCTGTTATCCGGAGTGCTGGGTGCAGTTGGTGAAGGATATCATGGAGGGAAAGCAATGAAGCATCAGCACTTTGATGTGGGAACCGCCGGCTTTTACGGCGCGTACTGGGCGTGTGCCGGCGGATCGGACTGCGCGGTCATTGCGATGATTGGTGACGATCCGGAGGATCGGCTGGCCCGCTCGGCCGCGAAATGGCTCTGCGGGCGGGGCGTAAATGTGCTCACCATGTCGCCTGCGAAAAAGGATTACGGTCATCATAATTATCCGCTGGAGCGCATGGAGGCGGCCATTTCGTGGCTGAAAGCCAACGGGAACAAAAAAATCGGCATTGCCGGGGCGTCGACCACCGGAACGCTTGCGCTGACGGCGGCGGCCATGTTCCCGGAGATCACCCTGACCATTGCCATGACGCCCAGCGACTTTGTGTGGCAGGGCTTTATGCAGGGCAAGAAGGACGGCTGCAAGGAGTGGCCGGTCGAGGGCGAATCGCTGTTTTCCTACGCAGGCAAACCGCTGCCCTATATGCCGTTTTGCTATCAGCACCCGGACTATTGGCACTGTATCGCCGCCGAGAGCAAACGCACCGGCGATATGGTAAACTCCCGCAAGCTGTTTGACGATTCCGAGGCGGCGCACCCGATCGAGCCGGAAGAATATATTCCTGATGAAAACATCCGGGGAAAGCTGCTGCTGATCGGCGCGGAGGACGATGCACTGTGGGATACCGCAAAGTATATCCGCCGTATGGAAAAGCGCCTTGCGGAAAAGCCGCATGAATGCGAGATTGAAACAATGGTTTATGCTCACGGCACCCACTTTGTCTTTCCGGAGGGGATGCTGAAAATCATGCTGCCGGTTGGCTCCGGTCTATTTGTGAAGTTCGCGTTTCAGGCAGCAAAAAAATATCCGAAGGAATGCCGCCAGACCCGGATAGACATCGAGAAGCGGATGTGCCGGGTGCTGGCAGAATGGAAAGGAGTGAAGTGAGATGCTCCTGAATGGAATGCCCATGGCCATGTGGGCGGTGTTTGCAAAATCGTTTCGGACGCAGCTGACGGCGGTGCTGGACTATGACACCGATACCGCGCGGAAGATCACGGAAAAGGCCAAGCCGAAGTACCGGGAGATCATCACAAAACTGCCGGAGTTTGAAAAGGGCGACCGCTTCCGGATGAACATCATCGGCTGCGCCATGCTGGGGGCGTTCGTCCTCTGTATGCCGTGCCGTCCCGATGTGGAAAGCCTTACTGACTACTATGAGAAAGCGCAGATGACGCCGCTGATGAAATGGTTCTGCCGAAGAAGCGGCAAGTCGAAGTTCACGCCCAAGGATATTGCCGGGATGAAAGCCACCGCGGCCCGGAAAGCGGCCGACCGCAATCCCTACTCGTGGAACATGGACTTCATCGAATACCCGGACGGCAGCGGCTACGAGGGGCGCTTTACGAAATGCGGCATCTGCACGCTGATGAAGGAGCTGGGGCTTTATGACCTGACCACCGCCATGTGCCATTTGGACTACGCCATGAGCAAAGCGGGCGGCGTGACGAACTTTGTGCGGCAGTATACCTTGGCCTCCGGCGGCCCCTACTGCGACTGTGGGTATAAAAAGAAACAAGGGTGAGGTGGAGTAGCATTGAAATACTTTGAATTCGGACAGGAGCACCCGGAACTGATGGTGATGCTCCACGGCGGCGGCACAATCTACTGCGGCATGGAACCGACGGCAAAGGAAATGGCGAAGACCTATCACGTTGTGCTGGTGGCCTACGACGGCTTCAACACCAACGAGCCGGAGACGGAATATAAATCGCCTATGCAGATCGTGAAGGTCGGATTTGGAAAAGCAGTATGATCGACATCATTTTTCATGACGAAACGGGTATGGGCTCCGCCTTTCCTGCACAAGCAGACGGCTTCGAAAAGGTGGACGGAAGCGGCGAAATTCACTATTATCGGCTGTTTGACGGCGTGGGGATCATGCTGCTGCGGCTGGAGATGGAGACCTATACGGAAATCCGCACGCAGATTGGTATGATAGAGATCAATTTCTGCATCAATGGCCGTTTTGAAACCAGCTTTTCCATGCGTGATAGCGTTCTGCTAAAGCCAGGGGACATGGCTATCAGCTGCTACGACGGCGTTCACGGCAGTAGTTCGGAATCCCGCTTTCCACTGGGCTACTACGAGGGGATCTGTTTGGAGGTAAACCCGGAGGCGGCCAGTGGTTGGATCGCGCAGCATGCCCCAGCGTTTCATGTGGACTTTTCGGCACTGAAACAAAACCTGCTTGACAGCAAGTGGTATATGGTGGGCTCCGCAG
>OKUX01000175.1_pt1 | contig 19499 bp, 18 predicted proteins | sample 1606701 | NCBI WGS metagenome assembly OKUX01 (sample SAMEA3882525, study PRJEB24775) | human gut metagenome | biome: human-associated habitat; feature: intestine environment; material: feces | place: Netherlands | collected 2009/2010 | reverse complement strand
CCACTTTGTCTAATTCGTCAGATTCTGACCAGACGGTTCAGGCTGTACGCTTACAAACAACTAGTGGAAATACTTGTACTTTATAATTTCAAGGGTACGGGTCCGCTTCGTTTGATTTGCGTGTTTTTAACAATTTTAAAACCCAGACATACTGTTCCGGATGTGGCCCCACCAAAATTTCCACTGTTTTGTTCATTTGTCGGGCAATCGTTTTATTGTCCGCGCTGGCAATGCAAGCATCCATTGGTGGCCGAATTTCAATAGTCAGTAGATGTTTTTTTTCATCATAAACCGGGAAAAGTGGTATAATCATAGCCTGACTGATGTTCATCAGACGTCCAATGATTGGTAATGTCGCTTTATAGGTCGCAAAAAAATCAGCAAATTCACTGTATTCAGGACCATGATCCTGATCTGGGAGGTAATATCCCCAGTATCCCTGGCGTACTGACTGAATAAATGGTTTTATCCCATCCTCCCGGGCATGTAAGCGCCCCCCGAATTTACGCCGTACTGAATTCCAGACATAATCAATCACTGGATTTCGTTGCTGATGAAACATGGCGGCCATTTTTTTTCCCTGAGCTGCCAGCAACATTGCAGGAATATCCACGCTCCAGCCATGGGGAACCAGAAAAATCACATTTCTATTATTGTGTCGAATTTCCTCAAGAATTTCGAGGCCTTTCCAGAACACTCGTTTCTGGAACTTTTCCGGACCACGAATTGCCAGTTCTGCCATCATCACTATGGATTGCAATGCTGTGGCAAACATTTTGTCGACAATTATTTCCCGTTCTGTATCACTCTTTTCTGGGAAACAAAGCGATAAATTAATCGTCGCCCTGCGACGAGCTTTTTTGCTCAATCTGCCCGCCCAACGCCCTATTTTTGCCAAGACAGGATCTCTGAATAAAGGGGGAAACATTGAAATACCTGCAATCATTCCCAAAAGGAACCATGTAGACCAGTAATCAGGGGAAAGGTAATTTTTCTTAAATTCAGGAATAAACTCAGATTTATATTTTTTCATTATTTAGTGCGAATGCCTCTACCAAAATTATCATTACTGTTTTATTCAGAGAATACATCAAACCTTAATTTAAATTCTGATGTTCTGAGTGTACAGGATATGCATCCAAAGAGCGGATAGTAGTTTCATGGATATAATCCAGCAAAGCGTATCGTTTTCGGTACTCAGAGCGTTTTTTACTGGCTATATCGCTTAGCGGCTTTCGAATCACCTGGGTTGGTAATCTGTACCAGTCACCACAGGTTTTTCCTGCTACAGACTCCCAGAAATCACTATAGACCGCAACAAAGGTTTTGCGTTTCTGATACCAGTATCTCAATTGCCGGAAAACATGACTGTGCTCACTGACTGCCAGACACTCAGAGATATTGCAAGCTTTCATCAACGCACAAAATGCTTCAAAAATAATCCGTTTTGGGAAAATCCCATAACAGGCCCGGGTTGCGCACCGAATAACATCAGGTCCGGTATTTTTAGGGGCTCCCTGTAATCCGCCAATAAAAGCAATGTGTCCATTTTGAGTCAGAATGACTGAAAATGTTAACCGGGCAATAACTGTTTTATTGTAAAACAATGACAACATCAACTCTCCTTCCCGGTCAAAACCACTGGGAGAACACTGGATATCAAAATTCTCTCCATCTTTCCCGATGAATTGGACTAATGATACCGATTTTTGTGGAAACAAAAATTTAGAATATTTTTCTGGCAAATTTTGCACAAAGCGATAATGCTCAAGAATATATTGTCCACGGGTCCAGGCGCGCCCCCCTTTATGCAAATAAGGGCGATGAATTCTTGCTGGCAACGTGGGGTGTATTGCCAGAATATCCTCAATGCACGGCAAGGAACGCAGTTCATAATAATATCGAATACTGACAACCGGATTTATAGAACATCGCAAAATGTACATGAACCGAAATTTTCTGTGTTCCCACTTCCCCGGTAGTGAATCTGAGGAACAAATAATCCTTTTAAGGAAACCGATAAATGATAAGTTACTTATAGAAAACATATTGTTACTTTTGCTTCGCTAATGTGAGTATTTTTAACGCAGTTTTATTAATATCAAACCGCTCTTCTATATCCTGTTTTGCCAGGCGAGCCATCTGATAAAAACGCCCAGGGTCATTAAAAAAATCATTCAGGGCGCACATCCATGCGTGCTTATTACCTGCTGGTAACAATGTCCCGGTCTGGTTGTTCTGAATAACCTCAGGGATTCCACCAATCTGAGTGGCCACTACAGGCACAGAAAATGCCGATGCTTCTGCCAGCACCATACCAAAAGATTCGTTTTCTGAAGGCAGAACCACCAGACTGGCAACCCGATATACGGGGGCGGCAGGAAAAACATTGTCAGCAATAAAAACATCATCATGCATGCCCATACTGTCAATCTGATACTGTAAATGTTCCCGCAGTTCAGGTGAACCAGACCCCACAATCAACCAACAGAACTGTCGTCCATTCATTTTTAAATGGAACAGTAAATTCAACATAAATTCGTGCCCTTTTTCCGGGCGCAACATTCCTACCTGAGCAATTACGGGGCATCCTCTTCGGGACGCCAGCCAGGAAAGAACACTCGGAGGCAAACTGTTTCGGGAATCAACGTATAATTCCTGGAAATCAAAGCCAGGAGGCACAACAGTAACCCGAGTTCGACATCCTTCCTGCTCCAGATGTGTCTTCATATTTGTTCCGGGAACAATCACCTCATCGCAAAAATGATTTATTGAAAAAAATTTTGTTTTTCGTGTCAAATATGTCTTTTGCCTGATAATTCTGAATGGATGTTTCCAGGTAAAAAACCGTACCAAACCAACAATATTACTATCATGTCCACTGTGACAAACGATTGCATCGGGCTGAAAACTATGAACTATTCCGAGTAATCTCCATACAGTAGGAATGTGAAGACTGTTTCGAAATAACGCGAATGTGATATCAATTCCAAACTTACTGGCTTCAAAAGCAATTTTGCTGTTCTCCCTGCAGACAAGCAGAACTGAATGCCCCATTTTCTTCAGGGCCTTCATTTGAGCAACAGCCTGTAATTCCTGACCACCTATATTCGGTGATGATTCCGTAAATAGTATATTCATTATTAGTCATCCGGTAATCTTGGCCCCTTATGAAGGGCCAGCAACGATGAAAAAAACGGTGTTGTATAATAAAAAAGTCGTCTTTTCAGCCATACGCAATTTTCCCGTTCCTTGGTGCTTATTCTTCCTATCCGTGTAGTTCCTTTAGCAGGAGCATTCATTCTTCTTTCTGTTGTATATAAATAATGGAATCCAAGTTCTTCAGCGATCTGAATATAATCCTTGTTATAATAACCTTCCGGCCAACACAAATGTTTACTGCATTTTCCTGTCATTTTTTTTAAATATTCTCTCCCGCTCAATAAGTCCTGCCGAAGATGTTTACACTGTTCTTCTCGTGAAGTGAACTTTTTATCCCAACGTGTATGAGTATGTGTATGAACATGAAATTCGACCAGACCAGATTGCAACATTTCGTTCACTTCAGACCAGCGAAGCATAACATTATCAGCATTCCCGGTTGCTATTTGATGTTCGCAATCGCGATGAGAATATTCCTTTCCAGGAGAGTGACGAACCGGACCATTTCCAATAAAACTGGTAATTAAAAAAATATGTGCCTTGAGATTAAACTCGTTTAATAAAGGATATACCTGAAACCAGTTGTCAAGGTATCCATCATCAAATGTCAACATAACGCTTTTACGGGGAAGTTTTCCGCCCCGATAAAAAAACTCCAGTTCATCTGATGACAGTGTTTTCCAGTTGTTTTCAGCCAACCATTTCATTTGTTTCCGGAATGTCTCGGGAGAAAGTGTAACCAGTCCTGGGCAATGGCTGACATGATGATACATTAATACCGGAACATGATTTGCTTTAAACAAAATGCCCCCTCCGTTTAAAATTTAAAGTTTCTGGCACCCAGTAAGTAGAGATAAAAGGAAAGCCTAATAAAGGTGGTGAACTTTATATACTACTAAATCAAACATCAACAATTTATAAACAATAATATATTATCATATCTTTTAAAAACGGCTCACTAAGAACCTTGAGGTGGCACACTAAATTTAGCTACCTGAACAGAGGTGATATGCTCACCTCAGAACAACACAGGTGCCATAATGAAAAAAGAAATTTCAGCGCAGAGTTTAAACGCGAATCCGCTCAACTGGTCGTTGACCAGAAATACACCGTGGCAGATGCAGCCAGCGCTATGGATGTCGGCCTTTCCACAATGACGCGATGGGTGAAACAATTACGTGATGAGCGGCAGGGAAAAACACCAAAAGCCTCCCCCATTACCCCGGAACAAATTGAAATCCGTGAGCTCAGGAAAAAGCTACAACGTATTGAAATGGAAAATGAAATATTAAAAAGGCTACCGCGCTCTTGATGTCAGACTCCCTGAACAGTTTTCGATAATCGGGAAACTCAGGGCGCGTTATCCTGTGGCCACTCTCTGCCATGTGTTCGGGGTCCATCGCAGCAGCTACAAATACTGGAAAAACCGTCCTGAAAAACCAGACGGCAGACGGGCTGTATTACGCAGCCAGGTACTTGAACTGCATGGCATCAGCCACGGCTCTGCCGGAGCAAGAAGCATCGCCACAATGGCAACCCAGAGAGGCTACCAGATGGGGCGCTGGCTTGCTGGCAGACTCATGAAAGAGCTGGGGCTGGTCAGTTGCCAGCAGCCGACTCACCGGTATAAGCGTGGCGGTCATGAGCACGTTGCTATCCCGAATCATCTTGAGCGACAGTTCGCCGTAACGGAACCAAATCAGGTGTGGTGCGGTGATGTGACCTATATCTGGACGGGTAAGCGCTGGGCGTACCTCGCCGTTGTTCTCGACCTGTTCGCAAGAAAACCAGTGGGCTGGGCCATCTCGTTCTCGCCGGACAGCAGGCTTACCATGAAAGCACTGGAAATGGCATGGGAAACCCGTGGTAAGCCCGTCGGGGTGATGTTCCAAGCGATCAAGGCAGTCATTATACGAGCAGGCAGTTCCGGCAGTTACTGTGGCGATACCAGATCAGACAGAGTATGAGCCGGCGTGGAAACTGCTGGGATAACAGCCCAATGGAGCGCTTCTTCAGGAGTCTGAAGAACTAATGGGTGCCAGCGACGGGCTATGTAAGCTTCAGCGATGCAGCTCACGCAATAACGGACTATATCGTTGGATATTACAGCGCACTAAGACCGCACGAATATAATGGTGGGTTACCACCAAACGAATCAGAAAACCGATACTGGAAAAACTCTAACGCGGAGGCTAGTTTTAGTTGACCACAACAGACTACCTGAAGGGAGCCGCGGTCGCCTAGCAGTTGCAGTAGCAGGAGATCATCCAGCCGCAGTACAGGTCACGATGACTCTGGTTAATGATACCGGCTTTGACCCCGTATTTTCCGGCTCTATCGCTGAATCATGGCGTCAGCAGCCGTGCACACCATCCTATTGTTGTGACTGGGAGGCTGCCACCATGCTTCGCGCTTTCCCTCTGGCGAAAAAGGGAGAAGGACGGGCCCGTCTGCCTTCACTTTATGCCAGCTTCGGTAAGCTGGGTGAGACACCGACTCATGAAGATATCATTGATAACAATCGATCCATCAACTGGCCTGTATAACGTGGCTGCCGGTGATTAAGAAAGCTGCACCTACCTAAGTAGTAGCAAACGCACACTTTTTAGAAAAATCGATGGTCAGAAACTGGATTAGCAATTCCGTTCCAGGGTTGCTTTTGATTTACGTTGGCGTCTGATCATTGATTTATCCTCAAAAGCCCAACCTCATTGGTAATGAACCAGCTCCGTGAATGTCCGCTCTGGCACAGAGCGAAATTTTTTGATCTCCCCCCCTGAAATCTAAACTTAGTCATGTCACGTTTTTGGGTTTCTAAAATTTTAACTTCGCGTTTTTCGTTGCCGTAAGGGTTATACAGAAATGTCCGTTAAGCAGAGTTCAAAATTGATTGCCGTGATCACGACTGGTTTGAAAGCCGCGCCCAAGCCTGTACAGCTCTGGTTTGCGTTGATTATGAACCTGTCAGCCTAAAGCAAGCGGATGGACGATGAGTATTGGTAATCTTTCAGAGTCCGGAAAAGTTCAGCCCCAGTCTGAACAGGCTTGCTGGCGCCAGTCCAGTTTCATTCAGTCGTGGTTTGGTTCTTACGGCCTGTGCAATCTACCTCATTAGGCACATCGGCCTGCCAGATACCGGCTCGGGGTGTATTTCCGCTTCCACGCTGAATACTGTTCTCAGCAATCCTGGGGTCATCACCTCTTCTGGTGTGCCTTGCGCCATAACATGTCCGTTTGCCATTACCACCAGTTGATCGCAGTACCGGCTAGCCTGATTAAGGTCGTGCAGCACAGCGACCACCGTTTTCCCCTGAGTCCGGAGTTCGCCCATCAACCGCATCAGGTCCACCTGGTGATTGATATCAAGATAGGTGGTTGGCTCATCAAGTAATACAACGGGCGTATTCTGGGCCAGGACCATCGCCAGAAATGCGCGCTGGCGCTGACCGCCGGAAAGCTCGGTTAACCGACGAACGGCAAGATGATTGATCCGGGTCTGGTTCATGGCGACATTAACTCGTGCATTGTCTTCAGCGGAGAGACGCCCCCAGAGTGACAGCCAGGGATTACGACCATACGAAACCAGCTCCTGGACTGTGATCCCCTCTGGCGTTAAATGGTGCTGAGGCAGCAGCGAAAGCCTGCGGGCCAACTGGCGTGATGAGAGCATATTTATGGGATTATCGCCGAGAAATACGGTGCCAGACTGCGGCATTAAAAGCCGCGAAAAACAGTTTAACAGCGTCGATTTCCCGCAACCGTTAGGGCCGATCAGGGCGGTGATCTTCCCCGTTGGCAGTGAGAGTGAAACGTCGTTAAGTACCTTGTCTGTCCCGTAACTGACCGTCAGATTTTCAGTTCGTAAAGTCATTTATCGCATTCTCACAAGCAACCAGACAAACCACGGCGCACCGATAATGGCGGTCAGCACGCCAACCGGGAGCTCCAGTGGGGGATGAATAATTCTCGCCAGCAGATCGGCAACCACCAACAGCAACGCACCTGTCAGGGCTGAAACAGGCAGCAGTCTGCGGTGACGTCCACCGGTGATGCTACGCATCATATGCGGCACCACGAGACCAATAAAGCTAATCGGGCCGCAGGCGGCCACGCCGGTAGATGTCATGGCGACAGCTAGTAACAAAGCCCAGAATCGGGTATGGGGCACCGACACACCGAGCGTGGTGGCGCGCGCATCGCCGAGTGCAAGGAGGTCGAGATCGCGGCAAAAACTCAGGCTCAGCGGCAGAAATAAAATCATCAGCGGGATGGCAATCTTCACAAAGCTCCAGTCACGGCCCCATAAGCTGCCGGTCAGCCACAGCAGGGCGTTGTTCACATCCTGCGGGCGCGAGAGCATCAGATAATCCGTCAGGCTGGCCCAGCATGCAGAAAGCGCCACGCCGGTGAGCGCCAGCTTCATCGGCTGGTGGGTCTTTGCCAGCATCTTCAGTAATATCAACCCCGCCATGCCGCCCGCAAAGGCCAGCAGCGGCAGCACCATCACGGGCAGTGACGGCATAAGAAGTAGAGCCCCCACAGAGGCCAGGCTGGCGGCATGGTTAACGCCGAGAATATCCGGTGATGCCAGAGGGTTGCGCACAATCCCCTGTATCAGCACGCCCGCCACGGCGAGGGCTGCACCGACAAACAGTGCCAGCAGCAAGCGCGGCAGTCGGTACTCCATCAATACATAATAATGCTCGCGTCCGGCCTGCCAGTCGGTCAGCAGCGCGCGCCACGGCACGGGGATCACTCCCATATGGAGTGATAACAGCGCACAGCCCGCCAGGGCAAGGGTGATGAAAATAACCAGCGCAATTTTCATCCTCGCCTCCTCACAAGCCAGACAAAGCAAGGGCTGCCAATCAGCGCCAGCACTGCGCCTGCGGGCAGATCTCCGGGGAAGGCCAGCGCGCGTGCGAGTACATCTGCCAGCAGCATCAGCGTGGCCCCCAGCAGCATGCTCACTGGCAGTACGTTGCGCTGATCGAAGCCTGCCCAGAAGCGCGCCAGATGTGGCACCAGCAGACCGATAAACGCCACCGGACCTGCCACGCTGACGCACGCACCAACCAGAAGCAGCACTAACATATTGATGACCAAACGTAGCCTCGTCAGGTTCACTCCCAGCGTATGGGCGGTGCTGTCGCTGAGGTTGAGCAGGTTCAGTTGATTCGCCAGCAGTAACACGACAGGGACTGCAGTGACCACCACCGGCAAGAGCTGCCAGACATCCTGCCAGCGGGCGTGGGACACTCCGCCTGCCAGCCAGTAAAAGATGCCGTAAGCATGATCTTCGGCCAGCAGCAGGGTGATGCGGGTAAGGCCCATACAAAAGGCCGACAGCGCGATACCCGCGAGGATCAGTTTGTTTCTGTCATGGGTATGACGAAATCCGCCTCCTGCGGTCATGACCAGCAGCCAGCTCACGCCGCCCCCGCATGCCGCGATGAACGACAGAGAATAGCCTGCAATCGGCGTCGGACTCAGCGCGCTGGTAAGCGCCATAGCCAGCGCCGCGCCGCTGTTAATGCCGAGCAGTGAAGGAGAGGCCATTGGGTTGTGGGTCAGGGTTTGCAGCAGCGTGCCCGCGAGCGCCAGGCTTGCGCCGATCAGAACGGCGACCAGGCTTCGTGGCAAACGAAGGTTTTGCACCAGCGCTTCTGGTAGCGTTGGCGTGTGTCCAGGCAGCAGGGCGCGGGTTGCATCTGCTCCGGAAACAGGAATGGCCGAGTAGCAAAACAGACTCAGCCAGAAAATAATAATAAGTGCTGCAACGGGAAGCCCCCACAGCAGCATCGGGTGTTTTATCGCGGTCATTTCACAACGGTAAGCGGCTGATGGTGGAAGATTTTTACCGTGTCAGCGGCAATACGCTCTGCAGCAAAAATACCGCGCATCCGCGCCCAGGTGTTACTGTCGACCGAAGCAACCTGCTGCTTCTGCGCGGCGGTTAACATCTGCCAGAGCGGATCTTGTTGCCAGCGTTTAACAATGCTCTCTTCGCGATAGTGGGCAACCAGCAGCCAGGCAGGATTGACCGCCAGCAGTTGCTCCAGGCCGATGGACGGCATGGACGAACCCGCCATCGCAGCGGGAACGTTCAGCCCCAGAGAGGCCAGCACGCTGCCGGTCCAGGTCTCCTGAGTATGCAGGTTGAATTGCTGTTCGCGTGATGTGCCAAAGGCCACGCGTGTCCCTTTGGGAAGCTGGCTGGCCCACTGCGCCATCCTCTCTTTATGTTGTTCCAGACGTGCCTGCATCTCTCGCTTTTTACCCACCATTTCGCCGATGATAGCCGCAGATTGCAAATTTTCAGCGTAGGTTTCGTTGCGGGACTTAAGCAGCAGTACCGGCGCGATTTGCTGCAAGGCGATGTAAACCCCCGCATGGCGACTGCTGTCGGCAATGATCAGGTCTGGTTTCAGAGCGGCAATGGCTTCCAGGCTCGGCTGCGCGCGCGTTCCGACGGACTGCCACGGTTTCAGGTGCGCACGCACTTCGGGCAGGATGCGTTTTGCATCGTTATCGTCGGCAATACCGATCGGGCTGACGTCCACGGCGGCCAGCGCATCGGCGAACGAGAGTTCCAGCACCACAATCCGTTGTGGCGTTTTTTCGAGTGTAAACGTGCCGTGTTCGTCCTGAACCATGGCGGCAAAGGCGTGGCTGATCACCAGCAGCAGGCCTGCAAAAAGAAAACGGATAAATGCCAACATAATCACATTCCAGCTAAAAGCCCGGCAAGCCGGGCGTTAACACATCAGAACTTCAACGACCCCTGCATATACAGCGTGCGCGGCTGGCCTGCATAGATGCCTTTGTTGTTGTCGTCATAAGAGCGGATGAAGTAGTCCTGGTCGAAGATGTTTTTCACACCGAATGCCAGGTTCAGATCTGCCATCTGCGGGCCAAAGTCATACGCCACGCGTGCGCCCCAGAGCATGAAGCCGGGAATGCGGCCGGTACTGCCGTCGGCGCTCTCTTTCACCGTATTGGCGTTATCCGCAAACTGGCTGGACTGGAAATCGCTGTTCAGATTGAACGTCCAGTTTCCTGGCTTGTAGTCCACGCCCAGCGTGCCTTTATGTTTCGGGGAGAATGGTACCAGATTGCCGTAGGTGTCGCCTTTCTCGCGGATTTCCGCGTTCACATACGCATAGCTGGCGTAGATGGAAACGTTATCAAGCGTTGGCGTTAGCGTACCCAGATCGTAACGTGCCTGCGTTTCCAGCCCGGTATGGCGCGTTTTGCCACGTGCAGTGACGGTGTCGTTGGTCTGGTTGGAGTCGTACTGATTGTTAAAGTTAATCAGGAACAGCCCCATTTCCGCCGTCAGCGCGCCGTCGTCGTAGCGGGTACCGAGTTCCCAGGTTCGCGCTTTTTCCGGTTCCACATTGCCGCTTTGCACAGCCTTGCCAATCTGGCTGTACTGTACGGTGCCGAACGAGCCTTCAGTGTTTGCATAAAGATTCCAGCTGTCAGTCAGGTGATAGAGCACGTTCAACGCCGGAAGCGGTGCGTTATAGCTCACTTCTTCGTGCGTGCCTGTGATGGCGTTGTTCTGGTATGACTCGATATGTTCGAAACGCATACCCGGCGTGATGGTCCAGTTGCCGATGTCGATTTTGTCATCCAGATACCAGGCGTGCGCCTCGGTGCCGGAACGCGTATCGCGGTCGTAAGGGCTTGAGCCGGACGGCAACTGCCCGCTGCTGGTGGCGGTGTAGTAACGCATTTCATGCGTTGATTCATTCACATAGCGATAGCCCACGCCCACTTCGTGCGCGGAAGGGCCGATCATAAAGATCTGGCTGTAGCGTGGCTCAATACCGCGCACCCAGTAGTTACGCGGCGAGAGGGTGATGCGTTTGCCTTGCTCCAGGTAGCCGCTGCGCAGGGTTTGGGTGTAGAACCCCTGAATGTTGAATTTATGCTGGCTGTCTGGCTGGAACTGGTAGCCCAGGCTCGCCAGCTTGCGACGACCCCAGAAGCGGTCATACGGGCGGGTGGATTGCCAGCGATCGGCGTCGTAATCCGCGCGAGACAGGCCACCGGGCATGTCGGCTTCACCGTCGTAATATTGCAGCAGGCTGTTGAAGGTGTGCACCTCATCCGGCGCATATTTGCTTTTCAGCATCAGGTCGTCGATGCGGGTGGCGCTGTGCTCGCGCCAGTCACTGCCGCGCGTGCCGGAGTAGAGCAGCGCGGTGCCAAAACCGTTGTCCGCTGTGCCGCCCACCATCAGGTTGTGCGTCTCTTTCGGGTTGTTTTGTGAAGAGGTTGGGCTGAGCTGACCTTCCACGCCCGCCTCGATACCAAAGTCCTGCGGAATGGCACGGGTAACAAAGTTCACCACGCCGCCCACGCTCTGCGGTCCGTAACGCACCGCACCACCACCGCGTACCACGTCAATGGCATCCATGTTGCCGAGCGAAATGGGAGCCAGTGAAAGCTGCGGCTGACCGTAAGGGGCGAAGGGGACGGGGATGCCGTCCATCAGGACGGTCGAGCGGCTGGCGAGGCGCGGGTTCAGGCCCCGGATGCCAAAGTTCATCGCCAGGTCGTGGCTGCCGGTGCCGTTGTTTTCCGGCGCGCTGACGCCAGGGATGCGGTTAAGTACCTCACGCATGGTGGTTGCGCCGGTTTTGGCGAAATCCTCACGGCGGATCACGTCACGCGCGCCAGCATGTTCAAATACGTCGTTTTCACGCGCATCACCCAGCCAGTCGCCGACCACGGTCAGGGCATCTTCTTTTGGTGCGGGCGCGGGCTCCAGCGTCCAGCTGTTATTTCCCAGCGGTTTTACCTGCAGTCCGCTGCCGTCCAGCAGTTGTTGCAGGCCGCTCTCGACGTCGTAATCGCCGTGCAGGCCGTTGCTCTGCTTGCCGCGCGTCAGGCTGGCGTCAACCGAGAGGGTAAATCCGCTGTGTGCGGCATACTGATTGAGCGCTTTATCGAGCGATCCCGGTGCGATATTAACCTGTGCAGCAAAAGCGGAAAACGAGAGACCGGCCAGCGGCAGCAGGCTCAGGCGAATGGCGTTAACCAAAGGTGTTGTTTTACGAAAAACGCGTAACGGCGTCATACCTTCCCCATCATCATTTTTGTTGTGTTCAGCTATGAGTCGAACGAGAAGGGTAAAAAGGACAATCGAAATAAGAATTATTTTCCTTACAGTGGTGAAATGTTTATCCAGTACCGCGTAATAGACTGAATTTTAACGGGAAGCGTTTGCGCGATAACGTTCAGGATCGCATCGGTATTTTTCAGCGGGAACGTCCCGCTCAGGCGCAGCCCGGCAACGGCGGGATCGCAGCGCAGCACGCCGTTGCGGTAACGGGTTAGCGTGGCTATCACCTCACCCAGCGGTTTATCGCTGAAGCTCAGGATGTCCTTCGTCCAGCTTGTACTCTCGTCATCCAGCGGTTTCACTGCGCCAAACTCAGAGGCGCTGAACTGCAGGCTTTCACCAGCGTTCACGATGCGTTTTTGCGCGGGGGCACTGGCGAGAAGCACTTCCACAGCGTGCTGCTGAACGTCAAGCTGCGTGAAATTATCCTGCTGGCGGACGGTAAATTCTGTCCCTAAAGCAGTGAGCTGGCCCTGACGGGTCAGGACACGGAAGGGGCGTTGCAGGGCATCTTTCGCGGTAGTAATGGCGATTTCACCGTACCAGAGCCGGACGGTGCGCTGATGCGCATCAAAACGCACATCCGCCGCGCTTTGGGTATTCAGCGTGAGCAGGGAGCCATCTTCCAGTTGCTGACGGCTGACTGTGCCTTTGGCGGTGCGGTAATCTGCCCGCAGACCTTCGCCGGTTTCCGACTGCCAGAGCTGCCAGCCTCCGCCAGCGCCGAGCAACAGCAGTAATCCTTTCATCACGTGACGGCGGGTGAGGCGGGTATCGTGCAACGCCCGGCTGGCAACGTCGCCAGGCACACCGCCAAGCTGGTTGCGCAGGTTTTCAACCTGCTGCCAGGCCCACTGGTTATCCTGATCCTGTTCATACCACTGTTGCCAGCGCGCTTCCTGTTGTGGGCTGACGCGCTCGCCGCTTAGCACGGCATACCAGTGGGAAGCTGAACGCAGCGCCTGACGGCGGGAATCGGTTAACAAAGGATTCATAACCCATACTCCAGACGGAACAGCAGGCAGTGCTCGACGGCTTTCGCCACGTATTTTTTCACGGAGCTGATGGAAACACCGAGTTTGTGCGCAATCTCGCTGTATGTCAGACCATCCAGTTGCGAAAGCAGAAACGCTTCACGTGTTTTGCCGTTTAGCCCGTCCAGCATGCTGTCGAGGAGTTGTAGGGTCTCGAGTTGGCTTTCGCGTTCCTCAGGTGAAGGCGCTCCCCCCTCCGGCATAAGCGCCAGCATCTCCAGATACGCTTTTTCCAGCGCGTTTCGGCGAAACAGGTCCACCATCACGCGTTTGGCGATAGTGCAGAGGAAGGAGCGAGGATCGCGGATCGTCGAGAGCGTTTCGCTGACCATTACCCGCAAAAAAGTGTCCTGGGCAATGTCATCTGCATCAAAAGCAGACTGGAGTTTGCGCGTCAGCCAGCTTTTCAACCAGCCGTGATGTGTGCCATAAAGCGACTCGAACGTTAAGGAAGCTGTGGTAGTGGCGCGGTCAGACATGCGGAGTGCATCAAAAGTTAATTATCACGTAGTCATATTAATATGAGAATGGTTATCATTACAATTGGAAATAAAATTGTTTCCAATAGACATTTTTAACATGTTGTTTTTCTAAGTGTTATAAGGTAGGTATAAAATGGGATGGAGCCTCTGCTTCTGGCATGTGTCGGTCAGAATGACTCATGATGTGGTCTGCTATTATTGACATCCTCACTGCCCTAAAGGATGGGGATTTCGGTAATGATCTTACCCAGCAATAGTGGACACGCGGCTAAGTGAGTAAACTCTCAGTCAGAGGTGACTCACAAGACAAAACAGTTTCAACCAGTAAAAAAACGTAAACACCATTCGCATGAATTTCGTAGTTAAGATCTGAAGCTTGCAGAATGCATCGGTGTTACTGCCGGAGTCCGTGAACTTAGTCTGCATGAATCACCACAGCTTTACATCTGTCGCAGTAAACAGCAAAATCAGCAAACTTACTTAATTATATCGAGTGCGATTACAATCGCTGGCGATGGTACAGTTGGTGTGGCGGTCTCAGTCCGGAACAATTTGAAAATCAGAATCTCACTTAAAACGGCATCCATTTTACAAAAGATGGCCGTCTGTGTATTTATAATGAATACCTTCTACATGTTTAGAGTGCATAATCCACGACAAGGCGATATCCTAAAAATTAGCTAGCAGGCAACTTTGATGGCATAGATAATGTTTTTAGTAAAAAAGAGTTGACTTAATATAATACAGCCTCTTCCTACATAAGAAGGAATGTGCTCACAAAAAAAAACATTAGTCTGCTTCCTGTTCTTACAATAATCAGTATTATGTATTTTATTTATATAGCAAAATATGCTTGTTACACCTGTCATAATTAGGCATGGTAAAATTATTGACTGAACCCTGGGGGAGAAAGATGCACAGTGATTATTATAATATGGTTTTTGGTGAAAAATTGGCCAATATTTTATATGAAGCTAACTCTCAATTTTTTTACGAGAGAAATGTCATAGAAGAGGCAGTCAACGCTTTATTCTGTGAGCGTGAAATAATAAACAACAAGAACATAATAAAGAAGCTGATGTTCTTTTTGTCAGATGTTAATCACACCAAGAAAGATGTTGTTCAGAGCGCACTTAATATTATCATTGACATTACATCAGGTGATATTTGAGATTTTACATAAAAGATAATCTCTCAAGGAGTCTTATCTGAAAACGAAATATATAGTCCCTCTCGTTTTGTAATATCGATTGGCTTTGTTGAATCGGTTACGTACCCCGGAGCCGGTCATATTTTCAGGTAATACACACGCTTTCAGACATTTCGGCTTTCGTCATTTTGGTATCATGGGCATAGCTTCTGCTACCTGACCATCATAATCACGCAGCTTCAGTGAAGCAGTGACCACCTGTTTAACCCGGTGTATCGTTATGATCTTATCCAGCAATAATGGACACGCGGCTAAGTGAACCGCCCCGGGTTTCCTGGAGAGTGTTTTATCTGTGAACTCAGGCTGCCAGATCATCGTTTCCGATGGAAGCATAATAAGCTTTTTCTGCTTCTGCCGGTGGGATATGGCCCTGCCTTTCCAGCAATCGTCGATTGTTATACCAGTCCACCCACGTGAGTGTGGTCAGCTCATCATACTGACACGTGCATTACCCCTACCGCGATAATGCAACCGTACAATATAGGGCGTTTCCTAAACGCAGCCCTCATCACTCCAATCCAACAAGACACAGCATTTTTGATCACGAAGAAAGACAAATAATTTCCGTAAATGTTTCCGTTGTTACAAATAACAACAGTGTTTTACATTTCTTTGGCCTCAGGCCCGCGCATGTTGCCATTCGATGTCATTTTCCTGACTCGTTTCTTCTTTATGGTGTAGTGTGATCTTCACTTTATGGATGCTAACAATATGAAAAGAAAAATTATTCCCGTGCTAATCGGTTGTACGCTCTCTTTCTCTGCCCTGGCGGCACAACCTACGGCTGAGCGCTATGTCGTCAGTTTTCCAGAAGGCACGCACGTGAACTACGCCGGCGCATTTGCCAGTGCATTCCCGAACGGCCTTCCGGTTGGGATAGGTTCTGGCCTGCTGTTCACCGGTAAACAGGGCGATGCCCTGACATTCGCAACCATTACCGATCGCGGTCCGAACGCGGATTCACCGAAAGAGGGGAAAAACGAAACTAAAATTTTCGTTACGCCAGATTTCGCGCCGCTGCTGATGACGATTCGTGTACAAAACGGCAAAGCGGAGGCCATCGATCCCCGTCCTCTGCATGACGATAAAGGCGCGATCAACGGTCTGCCGCTGGCAAGCGACGTGATTGGCTCCACCAATGAAGTGGCCTTCAGCGACACGTTACATAGACTGAAGGGGGATAATCGCGGGCTGGATACGGAAGGGATCACTCCGGATGGTAAAGGAGGTTACTGGCTGTGCGATGAGTATGGCCCGTTCCTGATTAACATCGACAGTAAAGGGAAAATCCTGGCAATCCACGGTCCGCAGGCGGCGGAAGGGGAAAAAGCGATTGCGGGCGGTTTGCCAAATATCCTCAAATGGCGTCAGGCGAACCGCGGCTTTGAAGGCCTCACCCGTATGCCGGACGGGCGTATTATTGTCGCCGTGCAAAGTACGCTGGATATCGACGCTAAGAGCAAGAAAAAGGCGCTGTTTACGCGTCTGGTGAGCTTCGATCCGGCAAGCGGAAAAACCGCGATGTACGGTTATCCTATCGACAGCGCGGCCTACAGCAAAAACAGCGACGCTAAAATCGGAGACATCGTGGCGCTCGATAACCAGCACATCCTGCTGATCGAACAGGGAAGAGATAAAAACAACAGAATGCGTAACCTGATTTACGAGGTCGATCTCAATAAGGCGAGCGACCTGTCAGGCTTCGACAAGCCGGGTGAGTATCCGGAGTTTGATGATGAGAAAACCCTGTCACAGCGCGGCATTACCCTTGCGCAGAAAACGCAGGTTGTTGATCTGCGCTCCTTGGGCTGGCAGCAGGAGAAGGCTGAAGGGTTGGCGCTGATCGACAGCAAAACGCTGGCGGTGGCGAACGATAACGACTTTGGCGTGAAGGTGGCGATGCAACATCCGGTCGAGGGCAAGACATTCAAGGATTATCGGGTGAACGCGGAAGGAAAGCTGACGCTTGACGACAAGCAGGTTGAAACGACCCTCAGAGTGAAGCCACTGGAGAAACCGGAGTCTGACAGTGAACTGTGGATTGTGACGCTGCCGGAAGCGTTGAAATAAGTTTATAAGGTACGGACAGCAGTATCGCTTAGTTTTTCAAATTCATGTATGTGAACAATATTGGGGTTCCGGCGTAGACCCCCAATGAAAGCGTCACCACGTGAAAACATGCCTGCACGGTTTACACGTCATCTCATGGTGGCAGCCGGTTAACTTTCCTGCTACACCAGTGGAAAAAGGCCATAAGCAGTCCGAACAAAAGTAAGCGTACAGCGAGGGCCGTATTGACGGGGATGTGTTATTCAGCTGGCAGTGCTATGCGCCACGGAAGCAGTTCGCTGACCCGGTTGACCGGCCAGTCTGCTATGACGCCAGGCACATGGCGAAGGTAGCTTTCTGGATCCACGTCATTCAGTTTGCACGTCCCGATCAGGCTGTACAGTAGCGCTCCCCGCTCACCACCATGGCCAGAGCCGAAGAACAGGGTCTTCATCTTTTCACGCAACCAGCTTTCCAGGGATTTCAACAGCGGTTTCGTTTTTCGCTGACGTTCAGCAAGCCGCTGCTCTGCCGGCATTCCCCTTATATCCGCCTCTATGGCGTACAACTGACCGATCTGCTCTAGGGCTTCTTCCGTCAGTGCTGACGGGATGCGGACGTGCACATCGTGGATCTTTCGGCGGGCATGAGCCCAGCAGGCAGCTTCCGTTATCCCACCATTGCGATACAGCTCGTTGAACCCGGCGTACGCATCCGCTTGCAGCACACCGCTGAAGCAAGCAAGATGAGTCTGCGGATGGATGCCTTTTCTGTCCGGGCTGTAAGCGAACCACACTGCAGGTGCCAACGCTGACCCGGCATTGCGGTCATCACGAACATACGCCCACAACCGCCCGGTCTTCGTCTTCTTATTACCCGGCAGCAGTACCTGGACCGGGGTATCATCGGCATGGAGTTTGCCGTCAGTCATGACATAGCCATGAAGCGCCTCTTCCAGCGGAGACAGCAGCCGGCAGCATGCATCCACCCAGCCCGACAGCAGTGAACGGCTCAGCTCCACACCTTGCCGGCCGTATATTTCTGACTGGCGATACAGCGGGGTGTGCTCTGCATACTTCGAGGTCAGCACGCGGGCCAGCAGCCCCGGTCCGGCGATACCCCGCTCGATGGGCCGCGAAGGTGCAGGTGCCTGCACGATGGCATCGCACTGAGTACAGGCATGTTTTTCCCGTACCGTCCGGATAACCCGGAAGGCGCTACGCATCAACTCCAGCTGTTCGGCGATATCCTCGCCCAGATAGCTCAGTGAACCGCCGCAGTTCGGGCAGCACGGCGCCGCAGGCAACAGTCGCTTTTCGTCACGGGGTAGTGATTCAGGGAACGGCTTACGGGTGCGGGTCTGACGCAACGGACGCTGTACTGCCGGGTCATACACCCTACCAGTCAGCGTATCGCTCTCTTTCTGAAGCCGGTTCAGATCGGCTTCCATTTGTGCGATACGGCGGGAGACTTTTTCGGAACGACTGCCGAAGTTCATCCGGCGGAGTTTATCCAGCTGCGCCTGCAGATGGTCTATTTCGCGCTCCCGGTTGCTCAGCTTTTCCTGCAGGGCGTGGATCAGCGCTTCCTGTTCGGCCAGGCGCTGTTTCAGCAGGAAGATGTCGTCAGAAGAGATGTCGTTCATAAGCCCGTATTTTACCGGGCTTATTCTGTGACAACCAGGATAAAGAGATTTACAGCATGGTCAGGGAGGTCAGCAGCCGCTTAGGCTGTCGCCAGTCGATACCTTCCAGCAGCATCGCCAGCTGCGCCTGTGTAAGGAACACTTTGCCATCACTGGCTGACGGCCAGGCGAAGCGCCCACGCTCCAGCCGTTTGGTCAGGAGGCACAGTCCGTCACCGGTGGACCACAGCAGTTTAACCTGACTGCCGCTGCGGCCCCGGAAAATGAAAACATGGCCGGACATGGGATCGTCTTTCAGCGCCGTCTGTACTTTCGCAGCCAGGCCGTTGAAGCCATTTCTCATATCGGTGATACCGGCAACCAGCCAAATTTTGGTCCCGGAAGGTAACGGGATCATCGCTTCAGTTCCTGTATCAGCAGAGTCAGGAGCTTTTCGCTGACATTGCCATTGAAGCGGAGCGTCCCGTGCCGGAACGTTACCTCACAGCTGATACTGAGGGTTTCCGGGTCCTCTGCGAGCGATTCTGGCTGTTCGGCAGCTGCATCGAGAGTCACAGGAAGTAGCTGGGGGCTCTCTGAAGAAGGTAATAGCAGCTTTCCCTCGCGCCATTGTTGTCGCCATTTGAACAACAGATTGGCGTTAATGCCATTTTCAAGAGCAAGTTTTGAGATGGATATCCCGGGTTCACAGGAGGCAGCAACGAGCTGCTGTTTAAATTCGGGAGAATAATTAGGGCAGCCTTTTCGCCTGCCGGGAGTCACATTTTTCTGCATATCTGAC
>OKUX01000170.1_pt1 | contig 19753 bp, 19 predicted proteins | sample 1606701 | NCBI WGS metagenome assembly OKUX01 (sample SAMEA3882525, study PRJEB24775) | human gut metagenome | biome: human-associated habitat; feature: intestine environment; material: feces | place: Netherlands | collected 2009/2010 | reverse complement strand
GTGACAGATGAACTGGTTTGCTGGCACACAGCTTCTGGTAGCGATTTCTGAGGCTTCTTTACCACCAATGTCTTGCCGCATCCATTCCCGCGCAGTTTCTGGCGACAGTACCAGCGGGCGGCGGTCATGAATATCTACCAGGCCCTGGTCTGCTGCTGCAGTGACAATTAAAACTCCTTCGGCTTCGTCACCGCGCTCAAACGGTGTGCTACCTATCGCGGCTATAAAAACAGGTTGTCCATCAGCGCGATAGATAAAATAAGGCTGTTTTTTGTCGCCTTCTTTTTTCCACTCAAACCAGCCATCGGCAAAGCATATTACCCGACCATGTTGCCAGAGCGGTTTAAACATGCGACTGGTTGCGGCAGTTTCTACGCGGGCGTTAATCAGCGGCGGTTTATCCCACCATCCGGGAGCATATCCCCAGAAAACCGGATCCAGATGAAGGTGTTCATCACGTTCACTGAGCAGAAGGACTTTGGTTCCCGGCGCGACGTTGTATCTGCCAATAGGTTCGGGATCGTAGGGAATATCGCGTTCAATATCTTCCGCGAGAAACGCGAGGTAATCTTCACGCGTTTGGGATTGGGCAAAGCGTCCACACATAGAAACCTCCTGAGAGCACACTGAAAAGAATAGGAGAGGGGGCGGGTAAAATCTATGTGATAGAGAGGTAACGATGTTCCCGCTGTGGGCCACAGCGGGAATGAGGGATTACTTCTGAATTAAATAACGAATGGTCGGCCCGTCTTGCTGAATATCCAGCACCGTATAGCCGTGATTACGCGCATCCAGTGGAATATTATTGATCGACTGCGGACAGTCGCTCACCACTTCCAGGATCTCCCCTTTTTTTAACTGCGGCATCGCCTCAAGGGTTGCGACAGCCGGATAAGGGCAGGGTTCACCCACCATATCAAGACGGTAATCAGGAACGATATTTTTCATGCGATCTCCTTAGCAATCTGCGGTGCCGCACGGCGGAAGAAGCGTTTTTCCCAGCCGATAATCAACATTAGAGCTGCAAACAACAGCAAATATGTCACCAGCAGGCCACCCATCGGACCAAAGGTTTTCAGCAGGTTGATTTTGTCCCAGTCGGTGGCCAGCGCCGGAGCGAAATCATCCCAGTAATACGCCAGAATCGTTGAGCCGATCACGTTGCCCAGACCGACCCACCAGTAGTGCACCTGGCCTTCTACCGCGCGGTACATCCAGCCGGTTTCGCAGCCGCCTGCCAGCACGATGCCAAAACCAAACAGTAAACCACCAATTACCGCGTTTGGTCCCGCCCACATGATTTTGGGTTCAACGCCTAACTGTACGTAACTGAAGATCCCGATGGCACTTACCGCCATACCGATAATGATTGCTTTCGCCATATGGGTACGTCCGGTGATCCACATATCGCGGAACGCCGAAGTAAAGCAGATTTGCGCACGTTCAATCAGTAAACCAAAGCCGACGCCAAACAGCATTGCCAGCCCCAGTTTGGGTTGGTTCATCGCCGTGAGCAGCGCCCAGCCCAGCATGCCGAAAAAGACCAGCATCCCGAGACGAAAACGACGCCGCGCCTGATCCGGTTTTTGCGTCAGCGGTGAGGCGGCAGAAACTTTCTGCATTTTCACGGGAATACGGAAGATGGGCAGCAGGGTAAAGCGCGCGCCAAACCATGAACCAATGGCAGTGGCGATGGCAAAGAACCAGGCGTGCAGCGAGAACTGTGGAATTCCGGTAAAGAACGCCGCCAGGTTACAGCCCATTGCCAGACGTGCGCCAAAACCGGCGATAATACCGCCAATGATGGCCTGCATAATGCGGATACGGCTGCGCGGCATGCGCAGTTTGACATTGTTGGCCCACAGCGCTGCGGCAAAACAGCCGCCAAACATACCGAGGATCATCATTCCGTCGATGCGGGTTAATGGCGATCCTTCCAGATGGATAATTTTAAAATAACCCCACTCTTCAGCATGGACGCCGAACAACTGCAGGAGCTGACCGCCCCAACGGGTAAATTCACCCGTGACTGCCCAAAATGTGCCAGTGATGCCAAAATAGTAAGTGGAGAGAATACCCGCCGCGATGACCGCAGGGATGGGTGCCCAGAATTTAATCAACCAGGCGTGTTTGAATTGCTGCCATGACATGAATGTAGCCTCTGAACTCAGAAGGTTTGACACAAGAGTCGCGAATCATACACCATGCAAATTTATTTTCGGGGTAATAATTCACAAAAATAATGGTTAGATCAAATTTCTCTCTGAGCCTGGAAAGGCTGGCGACATCAGGGCTTTAATGCCACAATCCTCTTTTCTTCTCATGCAGGACGAATGATGAAAAAACTCGCAATTGCAGGTGCGCTCATGTTGCTGGCGGGCTGTGCCGAAGTCGAAAACTATAACAATGTCGTGAAAACCCCCGCGCCGGACTGGCTGACGGGTTACTGGCAGACCAAAGGGCCGCAACGTGCGCTGGTCAGTCCGGAAGCGATAGGCAGCCTCATTGTCACTAAAGAGGGCGATACCCTGGATTGCCGTCAGTGGCAGCGGGTGATTGCCGTGCCGGGTAAGTTGACATTGATGTCTGATGATCTCACTAACGTTACCGTAAAACGTGAGCTGTACGAGGTTGAGCGTGACGGTAACACCATTGAGTACGATGGTATGACGATGGAGCGTGTGGATCGCCCGACGGCAGAGTGTGCCGCCGCGCTGGATAAAGCGCCGTTACCGACGCCACTGCCGTAATGAAATCTCCCCGGCTTGCCGCCGGGGATGGATTTAAATCACCTCTTCGATAACCCACACGCTAACGCTGCCGCCGTTGCAAAAGAAGGTCGCTTCGCCGTTTTCGTCTGTCACTACGCTCTCTTGCCGGTTCCCCAGAAAATCACGCCAGGTTTTATTGCCGTAATTCTCTCCCAGATGAATGGTTTTTTCGCCATCATCTCCGTTCGACATGACCACCACGCAGCCGGGATATTCGTCGGTGCCACTGCGGCTAAAGGCAATGCAGTTCGGATGGTCGAAAAATAACGTCTGTACACCGTGGGCGAAACGCTGACGGGCGAGAATTAACTCATCAAGCTGTTCGATTATTGGCATATCTATCGGATAGGTTTGCCCGTCACCACCGACATCTTCGTAATGTGCACCGTAGAGGTCCGGATAGAACACCGAAGGAACGCCATTTTCCCGCAACAAAATTAAGGCATACGCCAGCGGTTTAAACCACGGTTCGACCGGTGCTTCGAGGGCTTGCAACGGTTGGGTGTCGTGGTTGGCAACGAGGGTTACGGCGTGAAAAGGATCGGCTTCCACCAGCGTCCCAGTGAAGATCTGCGTCATGTCGTAGTCGCGACCCATGCGCGATGCTTCATGGAATTTCATCTGCAGCGGCGCATCAAACAGCATGGTTTTGCCTTCCACCTGATCAATATACGTTTGCAGTTTATCGACTTCATGCGACCAGTATTCAGCTACAATAAACAGCGGCTTTGGCGCAACTTCCTGTACGTGTTCGATCCACTCTTTATAAAACCATGCCGGAATATGTTTGACCGCATCAAGACGAAAGCCGTCGCATTGCGTTTGTTCCATCACCCAGCGCGCCCAGTATTTAATCTCTTCCGTCACGGCATGATTGCGAAAATCGATATTCTCACCCATCAGATAATCGAAATTACCGAGTTCATCATCAACCTGATCGTTCCAGCCTTCGCCGGTGTAGTCGTTAACAATTTTAAATATGCCATCTTCATCAGGATTTTCGATATGGTCGATACCGCTAAAACATTTGAAATCCCAGATAAACTGCGAGTATTGCCCGGCACGGGCGGGGAAGGTGTAACGCGTCCAGCCTTCACACTCAATGATTTCTTCGTCAATTTGCGTACGGTCATCAGCATTTACACGCTGCACGCGAATAGCTTCTTTTTCATCCGCGCCCATTTTGTGGTTGACTACCACGTCCAGCAGCACCGCAATGTCATTACGTTTCAGGGCGTCAATGGCGGCCAGCAGTTGTGCTTTATCACCATATTTAGTAGGGATGCTGCCTTTCTGATCAAACTCACCTAAATCAAATAAATCATAGGAGTCGTAGCCGACCGAATACCCGCCCGATGCGCCTTTATAGGCGGGCGGCAACCAGACCATATTGATACCAATATCATTAAAACCGTCTGCGCGCTCGGCCAGTTCAGGCCAGAGCTTACCGCCTTCCGGGTAATACCAGTGAAAACATTGTAACAGCGTGGGATTACGCATTCTTCGACTCCATTCAAGGGGAATATTAGAAGCGTAGCCGTAATCGGATTATTCGCGAGCCATCGGCTCATTAAGATTCAAAAGAGGTTATCCTGCGGAGCCAGCACAAAGCCGCCCTGATCGCCATAGGCACTTAACACCGATTTTTGCACCGATGACTGACCGACCAGTTTCGCCAGTTCATCCATCCGAATCTGTAATAACTGCTTTACCTTGCTTTCGTTGTCGAGAATCAGGTGCAGCATCGGGCGGAGCTGCTCCTGCATCGTAGTGGACGGGGCAACCTCTTCAGTCAGGTGTGCGATCTCCTGCACCGCATTCACATACGCCATTTCGCTGGCGATGAGTTCGTCCCATTGTTCTTCCGTTGCCAGGCGTAACATGAGCTGGCTTTTTTCGACGAGTTGTTGCCAGGCGAAATACAAATGCGGTGCATTGTTCATCAGACTGGGTCCTGAATCAAAGAAGGGGAGAGTAAAGACTCTTTCCAGGCATCGGCAATATTACGCATTAATGCTTCCACCTCTTCGACTGCGGAGACATCGTTGCGTAAATTGGCTTGCAGCAAACGCCTGACCATATAGCTATAAAGAGCAATTAAGTTTTGGGTTAATTCGTCTTTGCTCTCTTCATCAAGACTCACCCGCAGTCCGTTCTCAATGATGTTGATCGCTTTTGACAAAGAGACACCTTTGCCTTGCTGATTGTTGTCCTGCATAAACAGGCGCGCTCTAACCAGTGCGCTTAACACTCCATCAAATAGCATGGTGACCAACTGCTGTTGGCTGGCGCTCATTACGGCGCTTTCGACGCCAATTTGTGCATAGGCCTGGGTGCCTTTTGCCGCGTACATGACCTGTCTCCCGATGAATATTGATTACTTGGAATTACTGTTGTTTTCGAACTGCTGCGTTAAGTAGCTGCTGGTGCTGTTTAACGAGGTCATTAAAACGTCCAGTTGGGTAAATTGTTCTTTATAGCGCGCGACCTGCGCATCAATGCGATCGCTGGCGGCGTTGTAGTCTTTAGTTAACTTATTCAGGGTCTTACTAACGCCATCGGTAGCGGCTTTAATAATGCCCGTTGTCGAAAGCCAACTGGTCAGGTTGCTGCCGATGGTGGTCGTGATGCCGGTTTTTTTACCATCGCCAACAATCAATGCACCTACGCCGCTGGCATCTTTTTTCAATGCAGCGGTGAGTTTGTCGGCATCCAGTTCCAGTTTGCCATCGCTGGGATCGGTCGTGATACCAATCTGCGCCAGCGTTTTATAGTTGGAAGAACTGACGGTATTACTCAGCATCGATTTCAACTGCGTCTGAATCGTTCGCAGCGTGGAGTCGCCGAGTAGTGCGCCATTGCTAGAATTCTGGCTATCAGCTCCCGCATCTACGGCGGTGTATTTGGTCAGGCTGCTGAAGGTATCTATTAGCGAGTTATAGGCATTCACCCAGTCTTTAATCGCCGTTTGCGCTTTGGAGGTGTCCTGAGTGATGGTCAGCGTCTGGTTGCCTGTGGTGACATCGTTCAGGTTCAGGGTGATGTTTTCCAGCGCGTCGCTGATGGTGTTGCTGCTGTTCTCAATGGCGACGTTATTGACCGTCAGCTGTGCATTCTGGGCGGCGACCGAGACCTCCATGCCGTTGCTGCTGGCACTGGCGTCATAGCCCATAAAACTTTGTAGCGCATCATCACCGCTGACCGAGAGTGTCATCGCATTATCAAGGCCGGTGTCATTTGATGTGACTGACAGACGATATTCACCGTTACCCACGTTAATGATGCTTGCGCTTACGCCTGCTTTTGCGTTGTTGATGGCATCACGGATCCCGCTTAAAGACGAGTTAGCCGCGCTGATATCAATGGAAATCGGATCTTTGTCGCCGCCTTGTTGAATGGTGAGTTTGCTGTCGCTGGTGGCGATCGCCGTTTTCGTATCGTCTCTGGTGGTGCGCGTTGTCAGGGTTTGCGCCTGCGCCAGATGGGTGACGCTGATGGTGTATTTCCCGGCGATGGCATTACCCGCGGTGGTGGCACTGAACGCGGTGGTGCTGCTGGTGGTGCTGGTAGCGGAAAAAAGATCGGCTTTAGACAATGCAGTATTGGCGGTCTGGAAAGTCGTCAGCGCGCTTTTCAGCGTACCGTAGGCGCTAAGTTTAGCGGTAAACGACGATTGCTGATTTGAAATAGGGGTTAGCGTCGCTTTTTGCGCGGCGGTGAGGCTATCAAGGATTGAACTTAAATCCAGACCTGACCCGACTCCCAGCGATGAAATACTTGCCATGCGATTTCCTTTTATCTTTCGACACGTAAAACGAATACCGGGGTTATCGGCCTGAATTGCGCAAAGTTTACGTTTAATTGTTTTTTTTAATAGCGGGAATAAGGGGCAGAGAAAAGAGTATTTCGTCGACTAACAAAAAATGGCTGTTTGTGAAAAAAATTCTAAAGGTTGTTTTACGACAGACGATAACAGGGTTGACGGCGATTGAGCCGACGGGTGGAAACCCAAAACGTAATCAACGACTTGCAATATAGGATAACGAATCATGGCACAAGTCATTAATACCAACAGCCTCTCGCTGATCACTCAAAATAATATCAACAAGAACCAGTCTGCGCTGTCGAGTTCTATCGAGCGTCTGTCTTCTGGCTTGCGTATTAACAGCGCGAAGGATGACGCCGCGGGTCAGGCGATTGCTAACCGTTTTACTTCTAACATTAAAGGCCTGACTCAGGCTGCACGTAACGCCAACGACGGTATTTCTGTTGCACAGACCACTGAAGGCGCGCTGTCCGAAATCAACAACAACTTACAGCGTATCCGTGAGCTGACGGTTCAGGCTTCTACCGGGACTAACTCTGATTCGGATCTGGACTCCATTCAGGACGAAATCAAATCCCGTCTCGACGAAATTGACCGCGTATCCGGTCAGACCCAGTTCAACGGCGTGAACGTACTGGCAAAAGACGGTTCGATGAAAATTCAGGTTGGTGCGAACGACGGCCAGACTATCACTATTGATCTGAAGAAAATTGACTCTGATACGCTGGGGCTGAATGGTTTTAACGTGAATGGTTCCGGTACGATAGCCAATAAAGCGGCGACCATTAGCGACCTGACAGCAGCGAAAATGGATGCTGCAACTAATACTATAACTACAACAAATAATGCGCTGACTGCATCAAAGGCCCTTGATCAACTGAAAGATGGTGACACTGTTACTATCAAAGCAGATGCAGCTCAAACTGCCACGGTCTATACATACAATGCATCTGCTGGTAACTTCTCATTCAGTAATGTATCGAATAATACTTCAGCAAAAGCAGGTGATGTAGCAGCTAGCCTTCTCCCGCCGGCTGGGCAAACTGCTAGTGGTGTTTACAAAGCAGCAAGCGGTGAAGTGAACTTTGATGTTGATGCGAATGGTAAAATTACAATCGGAGGACAGGAAGCCTATTTAACTAGTGATGGTAACTTAACTACAAACGATGCTGGTGGTGCGACTGCGGCTACGCTTGATGGTTTATTCAAGAAAGCTGGTGATGGTCAATCAATCGGGTTTAATAAGACTGCATCAGTCACGATGGGGGGAACAACTTATAACTTTAAAACGGGTGCTGATGCTGATGCTGGTGCTGCAACTGCTAACGCAGGGGTATCGTTCACTGATACAGCTAGCAAAGAAACCGTTTTAAATAAAGTGGCTACAGCTAAACAAGGCACAGCAGTTGCAGCTAACGGTGATACATCCGCAACAATTACCTATAAATCTGGCGTTCAGACGTATCAGGCGGTATTTGCCGCAGGTGACGGTACTGCTAGCGCAAAATATGCCGATAATACTGACGTTTCTAATGCAACAGCAACATACACAGATGCTGATGGTGAAATGACTACAATTGGTTCATACACCACGAAGTATTCAATCGATGCTAACAACGGCAAGGTAACTGTTGATTCTGGAACTGGTACGGGTAAATATGCGCCGAAAGTCGGGGCTGAAGTATATGTTAGTGCTAATGGTACTTTAACAACAGATGCAACTAGCGAAGGCACAGTAACAAAAGATCCACTGAAAGCTCTGGATGAAGCTATCAGCTCCATCGACAAATTCCGTTCATCCCTGGGGGCTATCCAAAACCGTTTGGATTCCGCCGTCACCAACCTGAACAACACCACTACCAACCTGTCTGAAGCGCAGTCCCGTATTCAGGACGCCGACTATGCGACCGAAGTGTCCAACATGTCGAAAGCGCAGATTATCCAGCAGGCCGGTAACTCCGTGCTGGCAAAAGCCAACCAGGTACCGCAGCAGGTTCTGTCTCTGCTGCAGGGTTAATCGCCGTAACCTGATTAACTGAGACTGACGGCAACGCCAAATTGCCTGATGCGCTGCGCTTATCAGGCCTACAAGGGGAATTGCAATTTATTGAATTTGCACATTTTTGTAGGCCGGATAAGGCGTTTACGCCGCATCCGGCAACATGAATGGTAATTTGCCAGCAACGTGCTTCCCCGCCAACGGCGGGGTTTTTTCTGCCCGCAATTTACCGGTAACCCCCAAATAACCCCTCATTTCACCCACTAATCGTCCGATTAAAAACCCTGCAGAAACGGATAATCATGCCGATAACTCATATAACGCAGGGCTGTTTATCGTGAATTCACTCTATACCGCTGAAGGTGTAATGGATAAACACTCGCTGTGGCAGCGTTATGTCCCGCTGGTGCGTCACGAAGCATTGCGCCTGCAGGTTCGACTGCCCGCGAGCGTGGAACTTGACGATCTGCTACAGGCGGGCGGCATTGGGTTACTTAATGCCGTCGAACGCTATGACGCCCTACAAGGAACGGCATTTACAACTTACGCAGTGCAGCGTATCCGTGGCGCTATGCTGGATGAACTTCGCAGCCGTGACTGGGTGCCGCGCAGCGTGCGACGCAACGCGCGTGAAGTGGCACAGGCAATAGGGCAACTGGAGCAGGAACTTGGCCGCAACGCCACGGAAACTGAGGTAGCGGAACGTTTAGGGATCGATATTGCCGACTATCGCCAAATGTTGCTCGACACCAATAACAGCCAGCTCTTCTCCTACGATGAGTGGCGCGAAGAGCACGGCGATAGCATCGAACTGGTTACTGATGATCATCAGCGAGAAAACCCGCTACAACAACTGCTGGACAGTAATCTGCGCCAGCGGGTGATGGAAGCCATCGAAACGTTGCCGGAGCGCGAAAAACTGGTATTAACCCTCTATTATCAGGAAGAGCTGAATCTCAAAGAGATTGGCGCGGTGCTGGAGGTCGGGGAATCGCGGGTCAGTCAGTTACACAGCCAGGCTATTAAACGGTTACGCACTAAACTGGGTAAGTTATAACGTCAGTAAATGCCGCACTTTAATTTTGACTACCAGGAGTTCTTAATGATGGTGCAGCACCTGAAAAGACGGCCATTAAGCCGCTATCTTAAAGACTTTAAACACAGCCAGACCCATTGCGCGCATTGCCGTAAATTACTCGATCGCATTACCCTCGTTCGCGACGGCAAAATAGTGAATAAAATCGAGATTTCCCGCCTGGACACGCTGCTTGATGAAAATGGCTGGCAAGTGGAACAACAATCATGGGCGGCATTGTGCCGATTTTGCGGTGATTTACATTGCAAAACGCAGAGTGATTTTTTCGATATTATCGGCTTTAAGCAATTTCTTTTTGAGCAAACTGAAATGAGCCCTGGTACGGTGCGTGAATATGTCGTTCGTTTGCGCCGTTTGGGGAATCATCTACACGAGCAAAATATTTCCCTCGATCAGCTGCAGGACGGTTTCCTTGATGAAATCCTCGCCCCGTGGCTGCCCTCCACCAGCACCAACAATTACCGCATCGCGTTACGGAAGTATCAACACTATCAGCGCCAAACCTGTACCGGACTTGTGCAGAAATCCTCCAGCCTGCCTGCTTCTGATATATATTAAATAAGAATAAGATGTAGCGGAGTTGTTTTTGTGTTTACAAACAATGGCTCTACACTGCAAACAGACATAACAACATTCGGGGTAAATATGAAATTAGCACATCTGGGACGTCAGGCATTGATGGGTGTGATGGCCGTGGCGCTGGTTGCGGGTATGAGCGTTAAAAGTTTTGCAGATGAAGGTCTGCTTAATAAAGTCAAAGAGCGCGGCACGCTGCTGGTAGGGCTGGAAGGAACTTATCCGCCGTTCAGTTTTCAGGGGGATGACGGCAAATTAACCGGTTTTGAAGTGGAATTTGCCCAACAGCTGGCAAAACATCTTGGCGTTGAGGCGTCACTAAAACCGACCAAATGGGACGGTATGCTGGCGTCGCTGGACTCTAAACGCATTGATGTGGTGATTAATCAGGTCACCATTTCTGACGAGCGCAAGAAAAAATACGATTTCTCTACCCCGTACACCATTTCCGGTATTCAGGCGCTGGTGAAAAAAGGTAACGAAGGCACCATTAAAACGGCTGATGATCTGAAAGGCAAAAAAGTGGGTGTCGGTCTGGGCACCAACTATGAAGAGTGGCTGCGTCAGAATGTTCAGGGCGTCGATGTGCGTACCTATGATGATGACCCGACCAAATATCAGGATCTGCGCGTAGGCCGTATCGATGCGATCCTCGTTGACCGTCTGGCGGCGCTGGATCTGGTGAAGAAAACCAACGATACGCTGGCAGTAACCGGTGAAGCATTCTCCCGTCAGGAGTCTGGTGTGGCGCTGCGTAAAGGAAATGAAGACCTGCTGAAAGCGGTGAATGATGCAATTGCGGAAATGCAAAAAGATGGCACTCTGCAAGCCCTTTCCGAAAAATGGTTTGGTGCTGATGTGACCAAATAATCAGCATAATGACAAAAAAGGGCGCTTTCACTAGCGCCTTTTTTATTTACGCGTTTTCAGCGTGCATAATAAGAAAATCACAACAACACACATCGGAGGCTGTTATGCCACTGCATAATTTAACCCGTTTTCCACGGCTGGAGTTTATCGGCGCGCCAACGCCGCTCGAATATCTGCCGCGCTTTTCTGATTATCTTGGACGGGAAATTTTCATCAAACGGGATGACGTCACTCCCATGGCAATGGGCGGCAATAAATTACGTAAGCTGGAATTTCTCGCGGCAGATGCTCTGCGTGAAGGTGCCGATACGCTGATTACTGCCGGGGCGATCCAGTCTAACCATGTGCGCCAGACTGCCGCAGTTGCGGCGAAACTCGGTCTGCACTGCGTGGCGCTGCTGGAAAATCCTATTGGCACAACCGCAGAAAACTATTTAACCAACGGCAATCGTTTGTTGCTGGATCTGTTCAATACCCAGATTGAAATGTGCGACGCACTGACCGATCCCAATGCCCAACTGGAAGTGCTGGCGACGCGAGTCGAAGCACAAGGCTTTCGCCCGTATGTCATTCCGGTTGGCGGTTCTAATGCTTTGGGCGCGCTGGGTTATGTGGAGAGTGCGCTGGAAATTGCGCAACAGTGTGAAGGGGCAGTTAATATTTCGTCGGTGGTGGTCGCGTCGGGCAGTGCCGGAACTCACGCCGGACTGGCTGTTGGGCTGGAACACCTGATGCCTGAAAGCGAACTGATTGGCGTGACTGTGTCGCGTTCTGTTGCCGATCAATTGCCGAAAGTGGTTAACCTCCAACAGGCGATTGCGAAAGAACTGGAGCTGACCGCATCAGCGGAAATTTTACTCTGGGATGACTATTTTGCACCTGGCTACGGCGTGCCGAACGACGAAGGCATGGAAGCAGTGAAATTGCTGGCGCGGCTGGAAGGCATTCTGCTTGATCCTGTGTATACCGGAAAAGCGATGGCGGGGCTGATTGACGGTATCAGTCAGAAACGCTTCAAAGATGAAGGGCCGATTTTGTTTATTCATACCGGCGGTGCGCCTGCGCTGTTCGCCTATCATCCCCACGTTTAGCTCCGGGAACGCTCATGCAAGAAAGTATACAACTGGTTATTGATTCCTTGCCGTTCCTGCTGAAAGGGGCTGGGTATACGCTGCAACTCAGTATCGGCGGCATGTTTTTTGGCTTACTGCTCGGGTTTATTCTCGCGCTGATGCGCCTGTCGCCAATCTGGCCCGTGCGCTGGCTGGCGCGTTTTTATATCTCTATTTTTCGTGGTACGCCGCTCATCGCACAACTGTTTATGATCTATTACGGACTGCCACAGTTTGGTATCGAATTAGATCCCATTCCGTCAGCAATGATTGGTCTGTCGCTGAACACTGCCGCCTATGCTGCCGAAACGCTGCGCGCCGCCATTTCTTCTATTGATAAAGGTCAGTGGGAAGCTGCAGCCAGTATTGGCATGACGCCATGGCAGACCATGCGTCGCGCGATTTTGCCACAGGCGGCGCGGGTGGCGTTGCCGCCGCTGTCGAACAGCTTTATCAGCCTGGTAAAAGATACGTCGCTGGCCGCGACAATCCAGGTGCCGGAGCTGTTCCGTCAGGCTCAGTTGATTACCTCGCGCACGCTGGAGGTGTTCACCATGTACCTGGCGGCTTCGCTCATCTACTGGATTATGGCGACTGTGTTATCGACGTTGCAGAACCATTTTGAGAATCAACTTAATCGCCAGGAGAGGGAACCCAAATGAGTGCCATTGAAGTTAAGAACCTGGTGAAAAAATTCCACGGTCAGACGGTGCTGCATGGTATCGACCTTGAGGTGAAGCCTGGCGAAGTAGTGGCTATTATCGGTCCGAGTGGTTCCGGCAAAACCACGTTGCTACGCAGCATAAATCTGCTGGAACAACCGGAAGCGGGAACCATCACCGTTGGCGATATCACTATTGATACTGCACGTTCATTAAGTCAGCAAAAATCGCTGATTCGCCAGTTGCGTCAGCACGTCGGGTTTGTCTTCCAGAACTTTAATCTGTTTCCGCATCGTACGGTGCTGGAAAACATTATTGAAGGGCCGGTGATCGTCAAAGGCGAACCGAAAGAAGAGGCCACGGCGCGCGCTCGCGAGCTGCTGGCGAAAGTTGGGCTGGCCGGTAAAGAAACCAGTTATCCACGTCGTTTGTCTGGCGGTCAACAGCAGCGCGTTGCGATTGCGCGTGCTCTGGCAATGCGTCCTGAAGTGATTTTGTTTGATGAGCCAACGTCGGCGCTGGATCCAGAGCTGGTGGGCGAAGTCCTGAACACCATTCGTCAGCTGGCGCAGGAAAAGCGCACGATGGTGATTGTGACGCACGAAATGAGCTTTGCCCGGGATGTTGCGGACCGGGCGATTTTTATGGACCAGGGGCGGATAGTCGAGCAGGGGGTCGGGGCGGGACGCCATTTCAAACGTGATAAAACTGCTTAACAAATCAGCATAACTCATTAATAACATAAGAGAATGCGATGGCTTGCAAAAGTAATTCATTGCCTGAATAATATAAATTATATATAAATCTTATTTATGTGATAGTTTGAATTATCATTATAAATGATACTCACTCTCAGGGGCGTTGCGGTTTACTATGCAGGATACGGATTTTTTCAGCTGGCTTCGCACGATGTTGTTGCGTTTTCAGAGGATGGAGGCCGCAGAAGAGGTCTACCATGAAATAGAGCTTCAGGCTCAGCAGCTGGAGTACGATTACTATTCGTTATGTGTTCGCCACCCGGTACCATTCACGCGACCTAAAGTGGCTTTCTACACCAATTACCCTGAGTCGTGGGTTAGTTATTATCAGGCAAAAAATTTTCTCGCAATTGATCCGGTGCTGAACCCTGAAAACTTTAGTAAGGGCCATTTAATGTGGAATGATGACTTATTCAGCGAAGCACAGCCGTTATGGGAAGCTGCGCGCGCACATGGTTTACGCCGCGGTGTCACTCAGTATTTAATGCTGCCAAATCGGGCGTTGGGCTTTTTGTCCTTTTCCCGTTGCAGCACGCGCGAAATACCCATTCTTAGTGATGAACTGCAATTAAAAATGCAGCTACTGGTGCGCGAAAGTCTGATGGCTCTGATGCGTTTAAATGATGAAATAGTGATGACGCCAGAGATGAATTTCAGCAAGCGCGAAAAAGAAATTCTGAAATGGACGGCGGAAGGTAAGACATCAGCAGAGATAGCGATGATTTTGTCAATCTCTGAGAATACGGTCAATTTCCATCAGAAAAACATGCAGAAAAAAATCAATGCACCGAATAAGACGCAGGTTGCCTGTTACGCGGCCGCTACTGGCTTAATTTGATCTCTTTTCTGTTCTGCGTGCCAGATGCAAAAACCGGCTGAAAGGCACGCTCTCAGCCGGTTTTATATTACTGACGGTAGGCTTGTTTAATTTGCTTAACCGTTTTGGAAAATACTGCAGCCTGGGTTTCGTCTTCGATCAGCGCAAGCTGTTTTTCCATCTTTAACATCACGCGGCCCGCGTCAGCTTGTCCCATCGCCTGCAGCATCAGCGTCAGCATCGCTTTCAGGCAGGAGACTTCATTTGCCAGTTCTTGATTATTCTCGGCAGTAGAAAAATCAGGCGTACTCATTTATTTTCCTCGTCATGTTGCAATGAAAATTTGCGGTGAAAAATGTTAAGGCGGCGGAGTATACCATAAGCTTTGCTAAAAATAGCAGTGGTTGTTTTTTGAGCGCGATATCAACAGTACTATAAAATACGTTAATATAATGACCAATAAATATTTTTATCATGAATGTTTTTTGCCCGTATTGTTCGGGTTAATTAATGTTACATATTCAGCGGGCTGATTTTCATTTTTGCTGAATAAAGTCAATTTTTGTCACATTTCATCGCCGGGCTTACTGTGAAACGATCCCGGAAGCCGTTGGTGACGGGCGTGACCATAACTGTGGACAATCGAATTGACAAAAACGAGAGAAAAATCGAATACCCACCATTTTTAACGTTTCAAAGTTGCAATAAAAACCGCTAATATACGAATGACTAACTATCAGTAGCGTTATCCCTATTTCTGGAGATATTCCTTTGATCAACGTTCTACTTGTTGATGACCACGAACTGGTGCGCGCAGGGATACGACGCATTCTGGAAGATATAAAGGGTATAAAAGTCGTCGGTGAGGCATCGTGCGGTGAAGACGCCGTTAAATGGTGCCGGGCAAATGCCGTTGACGTGGTGCTAATGGACATGAGTATGCCGGGCATTGGCGGTCTTGAGGCGACGCGTAAAATCGCGCGTTCCACAGCTGATGTCAAAATCATCATGCTTACCGTCCATACAGAAAACCCTTTACCAGCGAAAGTCATGCAGGCCGGAGCTGCGGGCTACCTCAGCAAAGGCGCGGCTCCGCAGGAAGTCGTGAGTGCGATTCGTTCTGTCTATTCAGGGCAGCGTTACATTGCTTCTGATATCGCTCAACAAATGGCGTTAAGCCAGATCGAACCAGAAAAAACAGAAAGCCCATTTGCCAGTTTGTCTGAACGTGAATTGCAGATTATGCTGATGATCACCAAGGGCCAGAAGGTCAATGAGATCTCAGAACAGCTCAATCTCAGTCCGAAAACGGTGAACAGCTACCGCTATCGTATGTTCAGTAAACTAAACATTCATGGCGATGTTGAGCTGACTCACCTGGCAATTCGCCATGGTCTGTGTAATGCGGAGACATTATCAAGTCAGTGAGTGATCAGTTTGACGCAAAAGCGTTTTTAAAAACCGTAACCAGCCAGCCAGGCGTTTATCGCATGTACGATGCTGGTGGTACGGTTATCTATGTCGGCAAAGCGAAAGACCTGAAAAAACGGCTTTCCAGCTATTTCCGTAGCAACCTCGCTTCGCGCAAAACCGAAGCGCTGGTCGCCCAGATCCAGCAAATTGATGTAACGGTTACTCATACAGAAACCGAAGCGCTGTTACTGGAACACAACTACATCAAACTTTATCAGCCGCGTTACAACGTTTTGCTACGCGATGATAAATCATATCCTTTTATCTTCCTGAGTGGCGATACCCACCCGCGTCTGGCGATGCATCGTGGAGCGAAGCATGCCAAAGGTGAATATTTCGGCCCGTTCCCGAATGGCTATGCCGTACGTGAAACACTGGCGCTACTGCAAAAGATTTTCCCCATTCGCCAGTGCGAAAACAGTGTTTATCGCAACCGCTCGCGTCCGTGTCTGCAATATCAGATAGGGCGCTGTCTGGGGCCGTGCGTTGAAGGACTGGTGAGTGAAGAAGAATACGCTCAGCAGGTCGAGTATGTGCGCCTGTTTTTGTCTGGCAAAGATGATCAGGTGCTTACGCAACTCATTAGTCGTATGGAAACTGCCAGCCAGAATCTGGAGTTTGAAGAAGCGGCGCGGATTCGCGACCAAATTCAGGCGGTGCGACGTGTCACCGAAAAACAGTTTGTTTCCAATACCGGCGACGACCTTGACGTTATTGGTGTGGCGTTCGATGCGGGTATGGCTTGTGTCCACGTATTGTTCATTCGTCAGGGCAAAGTGCTCGGCAGCCGCAGCTATTTCCCGAAAGTGCCTGGCGGTACGGAACTGAGCGAGGTGGTGGAAACCTTCGTAGGTCAGTTCTATTTACAAGGCAGCCAGATGCGCACCTTACCGGGTGAGATCCTGCTCGATTTTAATCTTAGCGATAAAACGCTGCTCGCCGATTCCCTTTCAGAACTGGCGGGACGCAAGATTAATGTTCAAACCAAACCTCGTGGCGATAGAGCGCGTTATCTGAAACTCGCGCGCACCAATGCGGCGACGGCCTTAACCAGCAAACTTTAGCAGCAATCTACCGTTCACCAGCGGCTGACCGCGCTTGCCAGCGTGTTGAAATTGCCGGAAGTGAAGCGGATGGAGTGCTTTGACATCAGCCATACCATGGGTGAACAAACCGTCGCTTCCTGTGTGGTGTTTGATGCTAACGGCCCGCTGCGTGCGGAGTATCGGCGCTATAACATTACTGGCATCACGCCGGGCGATGATTATGCGGCGATGAATCAGGTGCTGCGTCGGCGTTATGGTAAAGCCATTGACGACAGTAAGATCCCGGATGTGATTCTTATCGACGGCGGCAAAGGCCAGCTTGCGCAGGCGAAAAATGTCTTCGCCGAACTGGATGTCTCATGGGATAAAAATCATCCGCTGCTACTTGGTGTTGCCAAAGGAGCAGATCGTAAGGCTGGGCTGGAAACGCTGTTCTTTGAGCCGGAAGGTGAGGGATTTAGTTTGCCGCCAGATTCTCCCGCGCTGCATGTTATCCAGCATATTCGCGATGAATCACACGATCACGCGATTGGCGGGCACCGTAAAAAACGGGCGAAGGTCAAAAATACCAGTTCCCTGGAAACCATTGAAGGCGTCGGGCCAAAACGTCGGCAAATGTTGTTGAAATATATGGGCGGTTTGCAAGGTTTACGTAACGCCAGCGTCGAGGAAATTGCAAAAGTGCCGGGTATTTCGCAAGGTCTGGCAGAAAAGATCTTCTGGTCGTTGAAACATTGATGTCTCTGTAGCAACATAGGGGTAATCTTACTGACAACAGATAGTTACCCGTCATTATGCAATTTAATATCCCTACGTTGCTTACACTGTTCCGTGTCATCCTTATCCCATTCTTTGTATTGGTCTTTTATCTGCCTGTCACCTGGTCGCCGTTTGCCGCCGCGCTCATTTTCTGCGTCGCGGCGGTGACTGACTGGTTCGATGGTTTTCTGGCACGTCGCTGGAACCAGAGTACCCGGTTTGGTGCTTTCCTTGACCCTGTCGCAGATAAAGTTCTCGTGGCTATCGCCATGGTGCTGGTAACCGAGCATTACCACAGCTGGTGGGTGACCTTACCGGCAGCAACGATGATCGCCCGTGAAATTATTATTTCTGCGCTACGCGAATGGATGGCGGAGTTGGGTAAACGCAGTAGCGTGGCTGTCTCCTGGATTGGGAAAGTGAAAACCACTGCCCAGATGGTGGCGTTAGCCTGGCTGCTGTGGCGTCCGAACATTTGGGTTGAGTACGCCGGTATTGCACTTTTCTTTGTGGCTGCGGTACTGACTCTGTGGTCAATGTTGCAATATTTGAGCGCTGCGCGTGCAGATTTGCTTGATCAGTGATCGTTTCGGCGCAATTTTCAGCAAACGATCAAAAGTGGTGAAAAATATCGTTGACTCATCGCGCCAGGTAAGTAGAATGCAACGCATCGAACGGCGGCACTGATTGCCAGACGATAATAAAATCAAGTGATTAACTGATTGCTTGATGAATGCGGGAATAGCTCAGTTGGTAGAGCACGACCTTGCCAAGGTCGGGGTCGCGAGTTCGAGTCTCGTTTCCCGCTCCAGTTTAAAAGGCATCGGCGTCAGCGGATGTCTGGCTGAAAGGCCTGAAGAATTTGGCGCGTTAACAAAGCGGTTATGTAGCGGATTGCAAATCCGTCTAGTCCGGTTCGACTCCGGAACGCGCCTCCACTTTCTTCCCGAGCCCGGATGGTGGAATCGGTAGACACAAGGGATTTAAAATCCCTCGGCGTTCGCGCTGTGCGGGTTCAAGTCCCGCTCCGGGTACCATGGGAAAGATAAGAATAAAATCAAAGCAATAAGCAGTGTCGTGAAACCACCTTCGGGTGGTTTTTTTGTGCCTGCAACTTGTCGTTACACCCTCCTTAATTTTTAATCACCGGCAAAGCCACTCAAAAAGTATCTCTGATACGGACCGGCATGTAAGATAGGTGCTGGCGAGTTGAGATCCACAAGGAAAAGCGTATGAAAACGGGACCGTTAAACGAAAGTGAGTTGGAATGGCTGGACGATATTCTGACCAAATACAACACTGACCACGCCATTCTTGATGTGGCGGAGCTGGACGGTTTATTGACGGCGGTGTTGAGTTCTCCGCAAGAGATTGAACCGGCACAGTGGCTGGTTGCCGTGTGGGGTGGGGCTGACTATGTGCCGCGCTGGGCGTCAGAGAAAGAGATGACGCGCTTTATGAACCTGGCTTTTCAACATATGGCCGATACCGCAGAGCGTCTGAACGAATTCCCGGAGCAGTTTGAGCCGTTATTCGGCTTGCGAGAAGTCGATGGCAGCGAGCTGACGATTGTTGAGGAGTGGTGCTTTGGCTATATGCGGGGCGTGGCACTTTCTGACTGGTCAACGTTGCCCGATTCGTTAAAACCAGCGCTGGAGGCGATTGCGCTGCACGGTACTGAGGAAAACTTCGAGCGGGTAGAGAAGATGTCGCCAGAAGCGTTTGAAGAGAGCGTAGATGCAATTCGACTGGCGGCGCTTGATTTACATGCATACTGGATGGCGCATCCGCAGGAAAAAGCTGTTCAGCAACCGATCAAAGCAGAAGAGAAACCGGGGCGTAACGATCCTTGTCCGTGCGGAAGCGGTAAGAAATACAAATACTGCTGCGGTAAATAATGAAAGCCAGAGAGAATCTGGATTATATCATTGTACTTGGCGCGCATGTAGATGGTACAAGAATGACATTAGCCCTTCTGGAAAGAACCA
>OKUX01000142.1_pt1 | contig 23116 bp, 22 predicted proteins | sample 1606701 | NCBI WGS metagenome assembly OKUX01 (sample SAMEA3882525, study PRJEB24775) | human gut metagenome | biome: human-associated habitat; feature: intestine environment; material: feces | place: Netherlands | collected 2009/2010 | reverse complement strand
CTTCCGATCTTCGCTTTCCATATGGGATTATTCCAATCGTACATTTTAGAAATTTACCCTTGTCTGGCTCTAATTTTGGTTTATCTGACTTAGAAGATATTATACCATTAAATTTAGAGTTAAACGCTAAATGTTCTGATGTTTCTGAAATATTAACTTATCATGCCGCACCAACAACAATTATTACTGGTGCAAGAATAGCTAATCTTGAAAGAGGCGCAAATAATGTTTGGGGTGGATTGCCTAAAGATGCTAAAGTGTTCAACTTAGAATTGCAAGGTGATTTAGGGGCAAGTATCAATTATATTGGCAACACTAAAACTAATATGTTTGAGATTGCTAATATGCCAAAATTAGCTATAGGTGGAGAAGCACCGCCTGCAAATTTAAGTGGAACAGCTTTTCAAATAGCTTTCATGCCTTTAATAGATTTAATAAAAACAAAACAAGTAATGACAGGGGCTTCTGTTCAACTTGTAAATAAAATTATTTTATTAATTGGCTTAAAAGAAGGTATGATTTCTGTTAAGGAATCAGATAGATTTAAATTATTTACTCATAGAGTTGTTTTTGGGGATATTTTACCTCGTGATATGGTTCAAGAGTTAAGTCAGATTCAGCAAGAAATGAAAGCTGGATTAGAAAGTAGAGAAAATGCTTTAGAAAGACTTAAAAAAGATTCTCCACAAGCATTGTTAAAAGAGATTGACAAAGATAGTAAGGAAAATCCACTATATTATGGTATTGCTCCTTTAAGTATGCCCGCAGGAAACAGATTAGTAAATCCTTCCGATGGTTCAGTAATGTTAGAACCAGAGAAGGAAGAAATTCCAGTAGAAAATAATGCTAATCCTCAAATGGATTTTAAAAATAAGGTTGGAACTAATAGAGAGGGTAAAGAAAAAAAACTCTTTACTGGATTAGAGAAAACCTAACCTTCAAAAAAGGTATAATATAGATACTTTATAAAAGAAGGAGGTGGTAGAGTGTCAGCGGAGAAATATATGAAGCCATCAAATGTTAATACAAATATTACCCCAGCAGTAAAGTTGCAGGTTGATAAAAAACCTGCTAACAGGATGCCTACCAATGGTACAAAGGTTTCAATGAAACCACAAGGTAAGTAATTGTTATTTATTAGGAGGAAGAATTAATGTCAGAAGAAGAAAAGGATACACAAGCGACTGGTCAAGAACCTGCACCAGCGCAGAACGCACAAACACAAGTAGATATAGATGCGTTATTGTCCAAAGCGAGGGAACAGGAAAAAGCAAAACTGTATCCTGAGATTGAGAAATTAAAAGGTGAGCTAAAAGTTAAAAGCGAAAAGCTTAATGCTGAGATTTTAAAATCCAACGGACTTGAAGATACTGTAGCAGAAAGAGATAAAGAGATAACACGGCTTAAAGACTTGATTGAAAAAGCAAAACAGGAGGGACAATCTTTGGGTAAAGAAGAATTGGAAGCTCTCACAAAAGAGCGAGATGAATTAAAAGCAGAGGTAGAAAAAGCTAGAGCTGAATTTGAAGCTTACAAACAATCACAAGAAGTAGAAGCATATAAAGCTTCTAAATTAAGTGATATTGACGAAGATTTCAAAGACTTAGTAATAGGTTCTACTAAGGAAGAAATTGATAGTACATATGCAAAAGCAAAAGCTTTGCAAGATAAAGTCAAAGAGAAATATAAACCAAATCTGGGATTGCCAACACCAGATATGAATAATATCTTTGAATCAAAAAATAAAGATGCTTTAGCATCTGTCAGAGACATGGATAATCAAACTTACGAAGCTTTGCGAAAAGTAATGTTTGGAGATTCAGGAAATCGTAAATTTTAATAGGAGTGATTTTTTAAATGGCTGAAAAACAAACACCAAAATTCCCAACAGCGAATGATATTAATACAATTATTCGTGAGGGTGGTACTGAATTAGCCGCAGGTAATGCGATTCGCTTAATCAACGAATTAAAACCTGTGTATTCTAAAGAATTAGACTATCAAGCTGAACCAGTTATGAGATTTTATCAGTTTGCGGCTGTAAAAACTGAGTTAATGACTCAACCTGGCAATACTATAAAAATGTTGACTTACAAAAACTTAGAGTTGCCGCCAGAATTGCTTGAAGGTGAGAGAATTAAATCTCAAACTTTAAGCTCTACAATGAAAGAAATTGTTGTTACAGAGCATGGTACTGCAACAGCAATTTCTTCATTATCTTTACAGTTCTCTTTCGTTGACCAGATGGCTAACAGTTTAAAATTGCTGGGTAGAAACATCGGGCATGTAATTGAATGCGAATTAAGAGATACCGCTTGCAAAGGTGCTGTAGGCACCTCTAAAATTTTTGGTCGTAAAAAGGATGCGGCTAAAATTTCAGCAAGAAATGAAATTGCCGCTGGTGCAAATGAATTATCAGTAGCAACTATTAAAGATGCTGTTGAAATTTTGTCAACTAATAATGCGCCAAAAATCGGTGGCAATTATTATATTTGCTTTGTGCATCCTCATCAATCAAGAACATTGCGAGATGACCCAGCTTGGATAAATGCAAGCAATTACGGTGCACCTGAACAGTTGTTCAGTGGTGAAATTGGTAGAATAGATGATGTTCGTTTTATTGAGACAACTATGATGCCTAATGGTGCCGCACCTATCGGTGATAATATTGCTGGCTATAAAGCTGATTTAGAGGGCGCAGGCAAAAACCGCATTAACGTATATCAAGCTGTCTTATTTGGTGAAGATTACTACGCTATGGCAGTAGCTTTACCGCCTGAAATTAGAACAGATACTCCACAAGATTTCCAACGTGAGTTGAAACTTGGTTGGTATGGAATTTGGGGCACTAAAACCTTAAATCCTACTCATGGTGTTATCATTGAAACTGCTTAATAAATGAGCAGGGAGGGGATTTAAATGGCTGAAAAATTAACGGATACTGATGTATTCTATATGGAGCAAGCCCCAGAAGTTATTGCTAATAAAACAGGAGCTAATGTTAATGATGTATTTTTTGCAAAACAAGCTCCTAGTAAGTTAGCAAAAACTCTTGAAGTCTCAGAGGATTCTGTATTTTATTATAAGCAAGCTCCAAATTTGCTTGCTAATGAATATGTTGGTGAGGAACCTCCCACACCAGTTACACTTGTAAGTATTGCGGTAACAACACCGCCCACAAAACAAACATATGCAATAGGTGATGAATTAGATATCACTGGCATGGTTGTAACAGGAACTTATAGTGATTCCAGTACAAAAGTTGAAACTGTGACAAAAGGTAATGTTACAGGTTTTAATAGTGCGGAAGCTGGTGAAAAAGTTTGCACTGTAACTGTAGGGGGTAAAACCACTACATTCACTGTTACAGTACAGGCTGGATAAGAACCTTTTAAGGGAAGGGGTAATTCCCTTCCCTATTTTTATAATATATGGAGGATTTAAAATTGGCTAGAAATCAAACACCAGAAACGAAAGAAGCAGTTGTAGATTTAGATGTTTTAGAAGTCAAAGAAGTAAAGCCCGTTCCTAAAACAGTAGAAGTTCGGGCTAAAATTGATATAGAGTTTTATTTTGGTGATGCTTGGGTTTATATGAAAAAAGGTCAAACTTACAAAGTATCACAGGAGTTAAAGAATTATTTAGCTGAGAGAAACGCTTTAGACGTTTTATAAGGGAGGGGTAATATGGATACAACAAAAGATTTGTTAGTATCTTATTTAATAGATAGCTTAATGTTATCTGCACCTCTTATTAGTCAAGACCCTGCCTTTGCTCAATTACAGGAAGATATTCCTAAAATAGTTGAACAAAGTGCTAAAAGGATTGGCAAGACAGTAGAAGAAATAACACCTGATGAAGAATATGTCGTTATTTTATATGCTAAACTTGAAATTTTTCAAAGATTAGCTTTGGCAGTAGCACCTGAATTTGATGTAACGGTAGAGCAAGCTTCTTTTAAAAAAGGTAATAGATTTTTTCATTATACCGCTTTAGCACAAGAAGTGCAGACAGAGCTTGAAACTAATGCTAATATTTATACTGTAATAGTAAAGCCTGTAACTGTTACAACAAAAGATGGGACTATAAGAAATTATAATCTTTCTAGGGAACAGCCTGTCAAATTATCAATAGATTTAGTTAGTGACAACAATATTGAATTATCGTGGAATAAGTTTGATTTATCTTATGGCGATTTCAAAAGGTATTCATTATACTATGGTTTAGAGCCTATGTATGATGAGTACGCAGATACTGTCTTAGATATTTCTAAAGCTTTAACAACACAAATGTTTTATGATATAAATAGAACTAAGTACAGATTAAATAATTTATCTGCAAATACAACTTATTATATAGTTTTGGTTTTTGAGGGAAGAAATGGTGCAAAGTCATTAATTTCGCAAGAGGTAATGACAAATGGGTGATAAAGAATGGGTTGAAAGTTCTTTGCAAGAAGTATATCAAATGATGGGAGTATTAAATATGTCTTTTGAGTATATACCTCTTCTTGAAGAGAGATATAACGATGAAGGGTTAGCAATATTGGATTATGATTATGAAAATCGTATTCCAATAATCGCCGCAATGAATACTGATAAAGAGGGAGACCCTGATTTTGATTATGAGCGTAAGGATTTAAAAAATACTCGTGAGAATGTGACAATTCAATTCACTCGTGGCAGTATTCTTCCGCATATAGTAAAAGCCAGAGATGCTATAGATGTGACTATTGGAGAGAACACTGAAAGATATATCATACTTGGAAATGATAATGGAATTGTTTTAAGTGGTATTTATTACAGTGTAAGGGCTACAGCAGTATCTGGTGCTCTTCAAGATTATGAGGTGCTTAACAATGGGATTGAAGCTACGTTTTAATGCCAGAGGCAAAAGCAGTAAAAATCTTGATGGGTTTACAAAAGTGGTAGAACAATACAGTATAAAAATGTCTTTATATGGAGCTTCTGGTGTAAAAAAAGCGGCAGATATGCTTTTAAAGTGGTCGCAAGAATTAGTTCCAGTAGATACAGGTAAATTAAAGCGGTCTGGAAAAGTTGTTAAAATAACAGATAGTACAAGTAGTGCAAGAATGGTTTATCAAGTACAATATGAAGCATTAGCTCCGTGGGGGAATAGTAGTGCTGGGACTTTTAATTATGCTTGGATACAGCATGAAGATTTAACTTTGCGACATCCGAATGGAGGACAAGCTAAGTATTTAGAATACCCTTATAGGTCTAATAAACAGTTATTAATGAGCATTATTAAAGAAGCTACAAAGAAAGGAATGGGAGCACGATGACATTTGCTACAAGTGTTGCAAAGTATTTAGAAAGCTTAAATTATGGAAAAGTCGGAAAAGATATTTTCATAAATAACATTCCTTTAACTAATTCTAATAAAGCTTTAAATATTGCTGTTTATGATACTCCTTCTTATGCTATTGTTGGTAGAGCAAGAAATAGTGTTGATTTTACTTGTCAGATTAGAGTGAGAGCTTCAAAAGCTGAACAAGTGTTAAGCTGTATTAACAGCATATATAAATTACTGAATACTGGGATAATGGTTGACCCAGAAGGTAAAAAATTTCATGTAAAGCAGGTTAATCCACCACAATTTTTAACTTATGATGAAAGTAATAGGGTAAATTGGGTGTTAAATATAACTGCTTTGAGTGGAACTTATTAGAAAGGACGAATGATTAATGGCTATGGATATTACCGCCTTACGTCTTATGGAGTTAAAAGATGTAAAGGTTTCAAGAATGATTTCTGATTCCGCTGATGCAGAGCCAACTTATGATAATCCTGTAGATTTAGCGGGTGCGTTATCATTCCAAGTATCCCCTGAATTAGAGAATAAGATTCTGTATGGTGATTCAACTATTATGGATTCATATTCTCGTACTACTAGCATTAACTTTACAGTTACGAATTCTGTTGTAAGTTTATCAGGATTAGAAGTTATTATGGGCGGTCAAATCACAAGAGCAGGTGCTGATGAAGCTGAAACTGTTATTTATGAGTTGACTGCTAAAAATGCTACACCGCCTTACTTTAAAATTGAAGGTAAGTGGGATTATGCGGGTGAGACTATTGGAGATGCTCACATTGTACTTTATAAGTGTCGTGTAAGTGAACCGCCAGATTTCACAGTAAATGATTCTAGCGGAGACTTTGGTGATTGTTCTTTTACAGGAACAGCAATGCCTACTCGTAAAAGCGGACATTGGTGGCAGTTAATTCTTAATAAAGAGGAAAAAGAAATTGAAATTCCAAGTGAATTAACAAGCATTTCTGTAAAAACTCCTCCAACAAAAACAACTTATGCTATTGGAGAAACTTTGGAATTAGATGGATTAGTAGTTGAAGGAACTTATGAAGATGGGATAAAAAGAAATTTAACAATCACAATGGCAAACATTAGTGGTTTTGATAGTTCTTCTGCCACCACAAATCAAACAATAACTATTACTGTTGGAAAATTAACAACAACTTTTAAAGTCACAATTAGTGCTTAATTAAGAGGGGAAATCTCCCCTCTTTTTTAATATTTTTTAAAAAATCTATTGACAATTTAGCAGAAATGTGTTATAATATAGTAGTAAAAATGAATAGTGAGGTAAAATAATGTCTAAACAATTACAAATATTAAAACCTAAAGCATATGAATTTCTTTTAGGAGATAAACAAGTAGCATTATCTTATGATTTGAATGCTTTTGCTCTTTTAGAAGAAGAATATGGTTCTATTGAAGAAGCTTTTGCAAGAATGCAAGGAGCAGAAGGTAAGGGCGTAAAAATAAAAGATACTCTTAATTTTTTAAGGGCAGGATTAATTTCAAGTTGCCCCGATATTACAAATGAAGAAATTGGGGCTTGTTTAAATGCCTCTAATGTTCCTGTATTAATGGAGTATATTTCTGGCGCAGTACAATCTTCTTTACCTTCACAAGATGAAGTAGAAGCTACACCAGAAGCAAAAAACTAAAGACATCTCTCTCCAAAGATAGCGGGGAAGAAGAGGGATGGGATTGGGTAGCATACTATTATTTTTCCAAAAGAATATTACATTTTAGTGATAATGAATTTTGGAGTAGCACTCCTCGCAAGATATTCGGATTATTAGAATATCATATAAAATATGAAAAAAGCAGAACAGAAATTCCAGAAAATGTGCAACAGGGTATTGGAAAGGGTTCCAAAATCCCTAAAATAAACAATAACACAGTAAAAAAAATGGGAATAGAAGATTTTGTAAAAATGGGTGGAGGAGTTATTAAAAAATAACTCCTTCTTTTTATTTAGAAAGGAAGATACAAGTGAGTGATTATGATGTAGGTAAACTTGTTGCTTCCATTGAGCTAGATTCTTCGCAAATGGCGAAAGACATAAAAACAATCACTTCACAATTAAAAACTTTAAATACTTCCTTTAATAGTTCAAGCAAAGATATAGATAATGCGATTGGTAAAGTCACACAAGCGGTGACTAAGAATAGTAACTCAATGCGTAGTGGCTTTACTTCTATTTCTAATTCTTATCGAGATACAAGTAAAACAATAACAACTTTATCATCTGGCATTAGAACAGCAATGTCTACAATGTCTAGAACAGTTGATATAAGTTTTAAATCTTTGGCTAATACAATAAAAACTAGCAGTGCTTCAAATGCAAATGCAATAAAAGCGATGAGTAATGCAAATTCTACTGCAATGGCAAGAATGAGCAGTTCTGTAAGTTCCGCTACTGCCACAATGACAAAAGGTTTTGCAACAATTCAAGCGCAGAGTAAATTAACAACAGAAGCATTAAGAGCGAATGAGCAAACACTATTAGCTTTAAAAAATTCATATACCGCTTTAGGTGCTTCAATGACAGCGGGAATGACAAAAGGATTTGCTTCTGTAGCAAGTGCTATGCAACAGCAAACACAGGTTATTGTCAGTGCATTAAAGAATGTACAATTACAAGCTACTGCTACACAAACAAGTTTGAATAGTATAAAAGTACCTAATCTTGATATGTCAAAAGTGGGATATCAAGGAAATGGTGTAAATAGGGTATATGGAACATTAGGAACAGCACCTAATCAAGTTTTTGGCAATTTAGGCAGAATGGACTCATCAGCGGCAAATATAACTAGTGGATTAAATACTGCTAAAAACGCAATGAATGGTTTAGCTAGTTCAGCATCAAAAGCTTTTGATGTTTTTACTAATATATCTTTTAAAGCCTTTTTGATTGAGCAAGGTGTTAGGCAAATCGCCTCTATTTTTAATTCTCTTATCTCTCCTGGAATGAATTTTGCCTCCTCTATGGAAACACTGAGATTAGGTTATTCTGGCATTATTTCTTCCACATTACAGCAAGATGAAAAAGATATACCTTTTAATAGAGCATTAGAAATTTCAGATGCTTTATTAATGAAAATGCAGGATGAAGCTTTAAAAACTTCTTTAACAATGGAAGAATTAGGTGGAGCTTTGCAGTCCACAATGGCATTAGGTATAGATGCTGGAATGAGTTTACAGCAAGTTCTTGATTTAACTGTTGTTGGAGCACAGGCTGTTAAAACATTTGGATTAAGCAATCAACAGGTAGTACAGGAATTAAGAGGATTGATTTCTGGTGAAGCAATCAGACCTGGCGTTGATATGCTTGCTACTGTTTTGGGATATACAACAGCAACAGTAAATAAACTTCGTGAAGAAGGAACACTTTATGAAGATGTAATGAAACGCATGGCTGGTTTCCAAGCGGCAAGCAATGAGTTTCAAAATACTTGGGCAGGTTTAATTTCCAACTTAGATGATGGTATTTCCAGAGTATTTGGAACCGCAATGAAAAGTAGTGGGTTATTTGAAACATTTAAAGAGCAAGCATTAAAATTACAACAAGTATTTTTTACCATTAATAAAACTATGGAACAGCAAGATAATGGAGAAATGAAAGAAGTATTTACTACTACTTTAAATGAATCCACTTTAAATATTGTAGAAAAAATATATTCTGCTATGGCAAAATTAATAAAAGCACTTTCTCCAATAATAGACCTTTTAGGAAAAATTTCTAATATTATATTAACTGGGGTAGCAAATAGTTTAGATTTACTTGCAACTGGATTAGCAGTTATTAGTGCCGCTTTAACTCCTTTATGGACAGGATTAGGCATAGTTATGGATTTACTTTCTGAGGTTCAAGGTTATTTTACAGAACTTCTTGATGTATTATTAAGTAATACTGATATGCTTGCTGGAATGACATTGGGGCTTGGAGCTTTAGCTGTTGCTTTATTATTTTTAATAAATCCAATATTAGGTGTTGTAGGAGCTATAGGGGCAATAGGGTTAGCTTGGGATACTTTAACAGATACTACTAATTCTTTTGGCGAATACTTTAGATTAAAAATGTCACAATTTGTAGCACAAGCAAAAGCAGTTGGTATGGCAATGAAGGATTTATTCACTTTAAATTTTTCTGGAAATAGCGATAAGCAGTATCTTCAAGAAGCCGCTGATTATGGTAATGCCGCTGATAAGGCTTGGAAATCGGCGGGAGATGCAATAGCTGGTAGAATTACAAAAATCAAAGAAGATGCTGAAAAAATGCGTAAGGATGCAGAAGAATTATTTAAAGGATTAAGCAAAAAAAGTTATGGAGACGAAAAAGCTGGCAAAAAAGGTAAGGGGGCTGGAAAAGAAGCAAGTAATGCTTACAAGTTATTAGATGCTGATTTGAAGAAAGCGAATGCTTCTTTTAAAGCCCAATTAAAAGAAATAGAAGATGCCTTTAAAAATAATCAATTATCTACACAGGATTATATAGAGGCATATTTAAAGAATAAACAAGGGCAGATAGATAAACAAATTGAAATATTAAAAGCTAAGATAGATATTGCGAAAAGTCTTGGTCAAGAAAATGATGTTGAGAAATTCTCTACAGAGTTGGAGAAACTTGAAATAGATAGAGCGGAAGCATTAGCAGAAGCTAATAGAAAACTTGTAGATTCTTATAAGAAGTTACAAGATACATATGATTCGATTTCTAAATCTTATCATGGTTTATATGGAGCAACAGAAGCTTCAACTACATTAGATATTATCAATGAATTAGGAGACTCCTATACAAGAACTGTTGTAGAGCTTAAAACAGCACAAGAGAGATTAGCACAAGCAACACAAGAGAGTGATTCAAAACAGATAGAGTTATGGAATAACTGGGTAGAAAAAGGAAAAGAAGCAGAGAAGCAGATATTAGCAATAGCAAGAGCTAAAAGACAAGAATATGAAATCACACAAGCACAGGCACAAGTGGAAGCTGTTCAACTGCAATCTATAAGAAGAGAGAACGAAATTAATCATCTTGTAGAGCAGAGTAGAATGGATAGTTTGACAGCAGAAGGAAGAATTTTTTATGAACGTCAGCAATATGTTGATGATTATGTTAAAACCTATGCTAAATTAGTTGCTTTATATGAAACAGAAGCAGATTATGCCGCTAAAGCAGGAAGCTTAGAAAAACAAAATGAATGGGCAAAAAAAGCAGAAGATGCAAGAGCGGCAATGAAATCTATTGTTGAAGAAGTTCCACCATTTCAAAAGAAATTAAGAGAAGGTTTTTCAGATGGCTTGGCTGGAATGTTTGATGATTTAACAGAAGGAAAAAGCTGGAAAGAATCTTTTCAGAATTTCGCAAGTAATCTTTTAAAAGAATGGGCTTCTATGTGGCATAAAAGATTAGCACAAGATATAACAAATAAATTGTTTGATGCTGTTCTTCCAAAAGGGGAAAAAGCATTAACAATAGATACAGAATTTGATGTACAAGTTAATGAGTATAAAGAAGAAATAAAAGCCCAAATGGAGCAGGGCGTACAGGCAGTAACAGAGGGCTCTTTAAATATTAAAGGGCAGTTTGATGCTTTGATTCCTACATTACAACAATTTGGAGAAACTGTTCAAGTAGTAATGGCAAAAATGTCTTCTGGCTCTGGTCAAGAGGCTGGTTTAGGCGGAACAGTAACTGGCGCAGGAGGGTTTCCCATAGGAAAATCAGTGACTGGTGCAAATTATGGTGGAATGTCTTTAGAAAATGAAAGTTTAGTTGATAGCTTAAAAGACCAATTTAATGGGTTAACACTTACTGCAAAAGATTTTGGTCAGTCAATGGGAACTTTAAATGGTTTATTGGCAGAAAATGCGGGAGCGCAAAAATTAGATAATAAATTAACTATGCAAGCTGGATTGCAGGCACTCCCTAATATGTTAATGGGGTTAGCTATGGTTTCTGGTAATGAAGGTTTAATGAAATTTGCTATGGCATTACAGGTAGTAATGGCAGTTATTCAAATGATAAATGCTATGAGTAGTGTGAGCGGATTTGCTACTGGTGGCTATGTTTCTGGCGCAGGAACAGGAACTAGTGATAGTATTCCTGCAATGTTATCAAATGGAGAATATGTTTTAACTGCAAAAACAGTAAAACGTCTTGGAGTAGATTATCTTGATAGATTAAATGAAGGTAAAGCACTTGCTCCTTCAATGGCTAAATTGCCTAAGTTTAAATTTGCAGAAGGAGGATTAGTAGCATCTAGTGTTGATGCTCAATCTAACCAGCAAGACTTAAACAAAGAAATTTCTGAAAGTTCGCCGATTGTAATTTCTTTTGCACCTGTGTTCCAATCTTTAGACCCAGAAGCAAATATGAGAGCTTTTGAACAGCAATATCCTTTAATGAGAAAGAAATTAATAGAAGATATGCGAACACAGCAAACAATGAGAGCGGCAGTAAAGGGGGCGGCTAAATAATGTATAATTTAGATGTAAGCACTAATGAAGACTATTATGATTATGAGTTAAATCAAGAAGTTACAGGAATAGCCGCTTTAAAAGTCTATGATTATTCTTTAGAGTATAAAACTTTGATAGATGAAAAATTTACAGGAAATGAGCAACGTAGAGATGTTTGGTCTCAGCCTAGAAGAACTTGGTCGTTAGAATTTCAAAAAGATGCAACATTAGGACGGAAATTAGAAGATTTTTTCAAAGCACATTTGGGAAGAAGAACAGCTTTTAGATTTAAATGGGTAAAAGAAAATTCTGATGGTGAAGATATGGGCGGGGATGGTAATTGGTATTATGTAAGATTTAATACTGATAAATACTCCACACAAATTGATTATTATGGATATAGGCATACTACTTTAGAAATAATTGAGGTGAGAAATAATACATGAGTATTGGTATACCAGACCAAATAGAAAGATATCTTAAAGAGCCAGAAATTACAACTAGACTTTTAGTTGTAGTTGAATATAATGATGAGACAGTTTACAGGTTTATAGTTGATGAAAGTGTGGAAGAGGTAGAGATAGGCGGAGAGATATATCAAAGTGCTTCTATAACTAGAAGTGATAGAGAAGAAAATTCTGATATGTCTATTGAGACACTTTCTTTAACACTTTCTAATCATTGGCAGGGATGGGCGGCTATTTTAGCTAATCAAGGAAATAACTTTATTAATAAGCCTTGTAAATTATATGAGTGGTTGCCAGATTTTCCTGATGAGCCTCCGTTATTAATTTATGAAGGTGTTTTGGATAATATTAGTATGACAGCCAGCACTTTTGATGTTAAAGTAGTAAGAAGTTTAGGGGATTATCAACAAGATAGTCCTAACATGACTTTTGACCCCAACTGTCAATATCAATTTAAAGATGAGCGGTGTGGCTATGTGGGGGCTTATTTTGATTGTGGTAAAACATTAGAGGATTGTATAAACAGACACAATGAAGAGCGTTTTGGGGGGCATCCTTCTGTTCCAAGAGAAACGGTAATTCGGAGCTAGGAGATATTATGATTCCAAAAGAAGAAGCATATAAATTTGTAGGAAAATCTTTTGTTCAATTCACAGATGATAATAAGGCGTGGGGGTGTCTTGCGCCTTATTATTTAATACATCCAGAATTTAAAGATTTTTTTACATTAGAGGATACTAAAGAGTTTTTAAAATTAGCAAAAGAACGTTTTCAAGAAATAAAATTAGAAGATATTAAATATGGTGATTTTATAGCTATTTTAATGCCTTTAGGATTATGGCATATAATGGTTTATATAGACAATGGAAAATATATTCATTGTACAAAAGATACTGGTGTTGTAGTTGAGAAACTAACACCAGCATATAAAGCTAGGATAAAGGGGGTATTTAGATGGGCGTAGTTGGAGCTGTAATTGGATTTGTTTTTTCTGTAGCATCTTATGTAGTTAGTAAACGACAAATGAAAAAAATGCAAAAAACAGCCAAAAGAACATATTCTGATGTAATGGCTACAGAAACTTCTAATACCATGCCTATTCCTATTATTTATGGTACAGTAAAAAATGCAGGCAATTTAATTTATTCTAGATTGTTAGATAATAAAACAAGAATTGTAAAATTAATTTGCTTTTGTGATGGAAAAATTAAAGGGATAAGAGACATACGCTTAGATGATATTGAAATAGGAAGTTATTTATTTGAAGGTGTAAGTTACAATATTTATTTAGGTGATGGAGTTCAAAATATAGATGGTCGTGTAGAAGGTTCTAATAATTCTGAGAGAGCAAAAAAAGTAGGCGGATTAAAATATGATGCATACCTAGCTTTAACAGCTAAAGCAAATGAGAATTTATCAGGCAGTTTTAATGTTACAGCTATTGTTGATGGCAGTATTGTAAAGAGATATATAAATGAGACCGATTATATTGAAGAGTGGTCAGATAATCCAGCTTGGTGTGTTTTAGATTTTTTAACACGTTATAATGGTGTTGGTTTAGGATTAGAAGAAATAGATATAGAAAGTTTTATTGAAGCTTCTAAATTTTATGAAGACAAAGGCTATACATTAAATCTTTGTTTAGATGAAACACAGTCTAGATTAGATTGGATTTCAACAATGTTAAATTGTTGTCGTTCCAATTTAGTGTATAAAAATGGTAAATATTCATTATTTGTAGAAAAGGCAGATGAAGTTGTTCAGTATTTTGACCCTGATACAATTAATGATTTAGAGCTTTGGTGGTCTCCTATGGAGGACATTCCAGATAGAATTTATGTTCAATATATAGACCCAGAAAATGAGTGGGTAAAGGTAAATGCACAAGCAGAAGCTTCTGCACCGTTAAGAAAACAGCCTAGAATCGAAACTTATGAATTATATGGTGTTACAAATTTTGACCAAGCTAGTAGATTGGCATGGTTTTATTTAAATCAAGCAATAACTTGTAAAATGTACATAAAATTTGTAACAGATAGAAGAGCTTTAAACAGAACTGTTGGGGATGTAATAAGTGTAACAGATTATATAACAGAGTTTCAAGATAAGCAGTTCAGAATAATAAAGATTTCAGATAAACAAGATGGTGGAATTGAGCTTACTTGTAGAGAATATAATCCTAATATTTATAATGAACAGAGGGGTTCATCTGACCCAATTATTAATAATTCTACTTTAGCAGACCCTACAGAGCCACCACCAGCAGTTATTTATAATGGAAATGAGCAAGAATATTATATTCTTCCAGATAAAACAGTAGTTTCAAGAATTTATATCAAATACTCATATCCAGATTATTTTTATTCTAGAGGCGTTAGAGCTTGGTACAGATTACAGGGTGAAGAAACTTGGCAATTTGGTGGAATTTTTGATGATGGCACAAATATAGCAGTAATAGATGGTATGGAAGTTTTAAAAACTTATGAATTTAAATTAGTCCATGAGAATAAATATAATAAATTTTCAAATCCAACATATACACCATTCATTACAATAACAGGAAATAATATAGCACCAGATATGCCACAAGATTTTGTCGGTTATGAAGCAGTGGGGGGCTTTAATTTAAGTTGGTCAGCAAATAAAGAAAGAGATATAGACCATTATGAATTATATTCTGGGGTTGTTTCAGAAAGCACTAAGATAGCAGATGTTACTGGAACAAGTTATTTTTACTCAACAGGTATGGGAGAATATAGATTCTTATTAATAGCTGTTGATACTATGGGAAATATGTCTGTTCCTGCAAAATTGGATTTACAAATTGCTAGACCCGCTAATGTTACAGGTTTTGATTGTGTACAAAATGAGCGTAATATAGAGTTTAGATGGAATAAAGTAAAAGGTGCTACTTATTATATAATAAGAGAGGGCTCTAGTTGGGAATATGGTAATTTTATAGGAAGTAGTGCTGGTCAAACATTTACATTGCCTTTTGCACAAGCAACACAAGTAGATTTTTGGATGAAAGCTTATACAGAATACGGTGTTCCTTGTGAGTTTGCTTCTTATTGTACTGTAAGAATAGCTTCTATTCCTAATAGAAATATGATTTATACTTATGATGCTGTAGAAGATGAGTGGAAAGGTATAAAATCATTTGGGCATATAAATGCTAGAGGATTTCAGTTAGATGATAATAATTTAAGTGCAGAATATATTTATGAGATAGAGTTAGACCAAGAATACTGTTCAAGAAATTGGATAGAAAAAGTTATAAAACCTTTTAATCCAGAGAAGGAACAAAAATGGAAAGATTTAAAATTTACTTGGAATTCCGAAACAGCTAAACAAACAACTTGGATGCCAGTTGGCACAGATTTTACTTTTAATAGTTCTACAGATATTGCTATATATTTAGGAGAAAAGGATTCTACATCAATAGATTATTGGACATTAGATGAAACGCTTTTAAGCAATAAAGGAATTAAACCTAATCCTGATTATGGCATTGCTACTTATGAAACTGCAAGATTCCATAAAGGATTATTAATGGATGGAAATAGTATGGTAAAATGGCAGGATATAAATATACCAAAAATATTTTCTCTTTCTGTTAATGTAAAAATTCCTATTGATTCTGATTATCCATATGCTATTTTAACTTTAAAGAACTCTAAGACTGGGGATTGGATGCTTTTAAGTTATAGTAGCGATGGGGATAATTTTGTGTTAACTACTGATACTGGATTAGAAATATCAGTAGGAGACTTTTCATTTCCAAATGATAATTTAACTTTTATTTTATCACAAGGAGATGGATATTTAAATTTGATAGTGTATAGTTCTGTATTTTCTTTATTTAAAAATAATAAAATAGCGTATACAGATTACAAAACTTATGATAGTATTGCTTTATATAGCGATATTTAAGGAGGAAAATTAATGTTTAATGAGAATATAGCTTTAGATTGTTCAATGGTCGGGGAATTGTTTGATAAAGATGGAAATTTAAAGCAATTAGTAGAAAAGCATAATATGATTTTGAATGTTGGATTTGATTTTATTTGTGATTGTATCGGAAAATCTTCTGGTAGACCTACAAATTTAACACATATTGCTGTAGGAACGGATAACGCAGAAACTCTAGCTACTGATTTAGGCTTGAAAGGTGAACTTGTAAGAAGTACAGCAACTTATACACATACTAATGGCACAAAATTTTTCACTATGGTAGCTACTTTTGCTCCTGGGGTTGGAACAGGTTCTTTGACTGAAACTGGATTATGTAACGCTTCTTCTGGCGGGGTTACAATGGATAGAGTTGTTTTTCCAGTAGTAAATAAAGAAGCAACAGACACTTTTAAAGTGACATTCCAATTTAAATTAGCAGAAAAGGCATAAATAAATGCCAACAGTAGAGATTTATACAGATGAGCCTAGACAAGCCAGAATAAATGAGATTCCTTTAAAAATTAATACAATACATGAAAAAATCAAGGATTTTAGATTACAGGATAAGGGTGTAAGAATTGCTTATGATTTAGAGCTAAATGATACAATATCTCGACAAGTTTCTTTTGAAAGAAGTTTTAAAGAAGAATTAGAAATAGAAGAATTAAAAGCTAAAGAATTGAGTAAGACATTTGAAGAATTTGTAGAATTAATAGAGATTTATTTAAGACAGGCTGGAACTGTATTAAGTGATTTAACTATTTATAATGTTGCTTTAAATGAAACAAATTTTGACCAAGCAATAACTCCTGCTGGATATGATAGATTTAAAACAATGTTAACTGGGGATTATATTTACCAAAAAGCTTTATTTAGGTTTATTTTATCTGCTACAACTACAAGTGGTGAAAGACCCAATACAAGGGAGTATATGCACAAAATAGATGTTCCTGATACCTTTGAGACAGGAACAATAGAATTTGAGACTAATTGGAATCCTGCTACATATGAATTTAGTAGAGAATTTCATATTGTGCCAGAAGTTACCTATACTATTATTAGAGTTGAAAATATGGAAGAATTAAATCAAGCAGTAATTTTGCCAATAGAAGTTACAACTAAACATATAATTGCACAATTAAAAGTTGGTAGTAGATATGTTAATGGTGCTGTTTCATTTTCTGCTAGAGGATATTAAGGAGGGATAATATGCAAAAATTAGTTACGATTGAAGAGGCTTGGACGTTAGCGAATTCATTAGGTTATATAAATGATAATTTTATGAGTTTATTAACTAATAATGCTGGTATATCTTTTCCTGTAGATAATTTAACTTTGGGAATGGTTTGTTTTAGAACAGACCAATTAAAACTTTACAATTTAATAAATGTAGAAAGAGAGATTTGGGTTTTAACAGCAGATTTAACTCAAACATATGCTACTAAAGAATATGTAGATAACATTAAAATACCATTAGATAGAGTAACGGATTTAATAGATGAATCAACAAAAAAAATAAAAGATAGTTTAATAAATTCAGGAACAGATAATGGACAAGTTGTAGTAGTTGGAGATAAAAATAAGATATCAACTAAATTAATTGATACTGGAACTAGCTCTGGACAAATACCTATTATTAATAAGAATAATTTAATAGAAACAGGGTTATTAGATATAGGATTTAATGCTGGGCAAATACCTATGTTACAAAATGGTGGCAAATTATCAGATACTGTAATAGATGATAAATATGCTAAATTTAATACAAATAATACTTTAGTTTTTCCAAATGGAACTGGAATTAGAATTGGTGGTGTCTAATGACTGTAGATAATTCTAATAAAGTTCATGTTTCTGTTGGTGGTTCTACATCTGCCTGTTCTTTATACACTACGCCAGCAGAAACTAAGGGTAATTATCAGGAAATTATATTAAAAGATAGCTCTCTTAGATATCTAACTCTTTTAGAAACTAATGATTCTTTAATGGGAAATGTTGCATTTAAAAATGTAAAAATAACAAATGAGTTTTTAGATGAAGGAACTGATTTTTCTGAAAATTTTCATACTATTTATAGTTTTTCTATAAATAGACTTATAGATATGAAAATAGTAATTGATGTGACATTGACAGCTTCAAAAATTGAAGAAGGAAATTTTGGGTTTAAATTGGTTTTAGATGATGAAATTATTTATGAAAAAAAAGACATTAATGATGTTTATATTGAAGAAAAACAAGAAATTACAAAAACAGTATCTTCTGGTGCACACGTTTTAAAATTATATACATTTAAACCAGCAGGACAGGTTTATGATAATATAAAAGGGAATATTTTTATATCAACAGTAAATTCTAGAGCAGTGGATTTACCAAATGTTATAGATGCTTCAATTTATAGAGATAATAAAGAGTTTTTTATGATGACAAGTGCTAATCAGCCTTTGCAAACAATTAATAAAAGAGGTTGGACAATAACTTTAACAAAAGGGCAGAGTTATGGCGCAGTTAAAATTTATGAAGCAGAATTTACTATAGTACAAACAGGGACATATAGAATTTCTTCAAGAATTTACTTATATAGTGAAATACCTAATAATGGAAGTTGGTTACGTTTTTATACTGAAATAGATAATACACAAATGTCTGATACAGGAGAAATAAAAAATAGAAATACTACAAGTTGGATTTATTTATTTTCTAAAGATGTCTATTTAACAGCAGGTGTGCATAAAGTAAAATTGTATGCACATGCTTATTGTGTTGACGGAATTTTAAAAGCAAACATAAATCCGTGGGAAACTATTATAGGCAGTAATGAGTATCAACCTGTTTCTGGAAATTTTGATTTAAGAAGAACTTATAGTAGCATATGGACTTATGATTGGTTTTCTCCTCCTGGTGTTACTAGAGTTAATGTACAGTTTACTTGGCATTATGGTGGAGATGAACGCCCTAGATTATCAATTGGTAAAAGACAATGGGGAGATAGATGGAATAACCGTCGGGGGTGTTCCATAGGCGATAATCAGACAAATGTATGTTGGGTTTATTATTCTGATAGAGATACAAGAGTTGCAGTAAGTCCACAAACATATTATCAAATATGTGTATTTGTTGATGGGTATAAAGACCGTGATTATGGTTTTATTGTTTCTTGGAGTCCCTCTATAAATTCAGGTGGTTATCAGATTGATGCTAGAAAATGATTGAGGTGATATAGTTGGCGTACCAAAAATTTACTGGTGAAGAATTTATTGACACAGAATTAACACCAAAATTAAATGATAATTTTGATGCTGTACGTTCTGGGAATGCAGGAACAGTTTTCCCAACAGAAAATTTAGTAATTGGAATGAAATTTTTTGATACAAGTTCAAATAAAGAATATACTTTAGTTAATTTAAATCCTATAGAATGGAAAAAATTAGGCGGAACAGTAATAAGAAGAATGTTTACTTTAGCAGATTGGGTAAAGAGTGGGAATAATTATATTTATAATCTTGGAGATGGACAGTATTCAGTAACTGGGGTAGGAGCGCAAAGTGGGAGCTCTTATAAGAGTGTATTGATAGATGTTATTAATAATAACTTAGTTTCCATATCTGTTTTTAGTGGATATGTAGATTATACAGAATATAATGAAGAGTAGGAGTGATAATTTTTGGAACATATAACTAAACAAGAAGATGTAACAGTAACTAGAATAGTAAGCTCTTTAAATACTTTAGATGATGAAAATATGGTGGTAGTGTCCACTACAGAGCCAGAGAAGAAAAAAGATGGATTAATATGGGTTAATCCAAATCAAGAAGAAGCGGAAAAATTGGTTTATGTAGGGCATACAGTTGGGGATATTTATCCCATTAGTTATACAGAGTTAGATTCAGGTCAGTTAATATTAAATGGTCAGTTAATAAGCAGGGAAATATATGGGGTGTTATGGGATTGGTTGCAAAAACATCCTAGTTTAATAAAAACAGAAGTAGAGTGGAATGCATATTTAGCATCAACAAATAATGTATGTTGCCCATATTTTAGTATGGGAACTGCTGAAACTAATTTTAGATTACCTAAATATAGCGGAGTATTTATTAGAGCCGATTCTGATATAACTAAAATTAATCAATTTAGTGAAGATACACAAAGAAATATTCTTGGACAATTTGCAACTTTTCGAACAAGTTGGGATGGTGGTACTGGAGAATTACTTTTTAATGCAAATGGGGCTTTTAAAAAAATAGAATCTGGTAAGAATATGGACAGTATTCATCAGGATGCCTCAGACAGACAACATCAAATTGTAGATTTTGATGCCTCTCGTTCAGTAGGTGCAGAGCACACAGGCAGTGAAGTAAAACCTAAATCAATAAATCAAATTTGGGTTATTCAAGCTGTAGGAACTATTACTAATCAAACAAGTATTGATGTAAGTGCTATTCAAGAAGAAGTGCAACAATTAATGGATTTTGGAAATTATCAAGTAGCTTGCATTAAGGATAAATCTAATTATTTTTCAAGAGATAGTTTATTTACTTCAAACAAAACGTCTATTGTTATTCCTAAGAATATGCGGATAAATATAAATGGAGAGGCTTATATAAGCACACGCAATGTTACTCTCAATACTTCAACATTAGGTGAAAATCTAGCGGGCAAAGATGTTTATATCTATGCCTTAGCAGGTTCTGGAACAGAGCCAGATTTTGTATTATCTTTAAACAGTACAGTTCCCACAGGATATACAGCAGAAAATAGTCGTAAAATAGGTGGTTTTCATTGCTTATGTAAAGATGTTGGAGTTATAGAAGGGCATACGTTATCTGGATATGTTGCAGGGGATATATTACCAGCAACAAGATGGGATTTAGAACATCGCCCAAAAGGAAATCCAGAAGGATTCGCTTATGAAGAATTAACGGATTGTTGGATTGCGATTTATCTGCCAAGTTGGGACGGAACTAAATTAGTCAGTGTTTATAATGGAGTTATTGCTGATAAAACTTCGACTAAAAAATGGCATGGTGAAGCCTTTTATGAGCAATTTGCAAAACAAGGAATGCGTTTAGTTTGGCGGCACGAATTTCAAATGGGGGCAAAAGGTTCTAATGAACAAACAAATATTCAAGGTTCTTCTGATCCTAATACTACAGGTGGGCATGTAGATACAGCTGGAAGAAGAATGATTAGTAATATAGGATTAGAAGATTGTTGCGGTGTATTATGGCAATTTGCAATGGATTTAGGCTTTGCAGGCGGGCCTGGTTGGACAAATTCTACTTATAACTCTAGTGTAGACGATAGAAGTTATGGACAAACATACGGAACACTTTATCGCTTGCTGTTGGGTTCTAGCTGGTATCATGGCTCGTATTGCGGTTCTCGTTCGGCTTATTGCGATTATTCGTCGGCTTTTGTGAATATCTACTCGTCTTCTCGTGGTGCGTCTGAGCCGAGAATTGAAAATTTGAGAAACTAAGAAACCGAGAAAAAGTTTGGATAGTTGGACAGAGAGGTCTAGAAACCAAGAGACCGAGACTAAAAATTTTAGTTGTGAAAAAATAAAGAAGATTATATAATAATATTATATAAGGGCATATATGATACTTAGATTGGCAAGATTTTTTTGCTGTTGAGTTCTAACTGGAATAATGGCACGAATTGCAGTTCTCGTTCAGCTAATTGCAATGATTCGTCAGCTAATGTGAATGTCAACTACTCTTCTCGTAGTACGTCTGATACGTGGGTGATTTTAAAGCAGGTGCGGCTTACCCTCGGCTGATTATATATGCCTCACTGAAAAGTGAAATACAAAACAGGGAGAAATAGGGGCTAGTAAAGTAATTGAACGTCCTTATTTCTAAATTTTATTAAATTAGAAGGATAATCAATGAAAAGAAAAGGAAATTTATGGACTAAAATAATAGACAAAAGCAATTTATATTTGGCTTTTGAGAAAGCTAAAAGACATAAAAGTTGGCAAAGAAAGGTTAAAATTATAGAAGCAAATTTAGATTATTATATTGAAAAGTTACAAAATGATTTGATAACAGGGCAATATAAAACCGCTGAATATAAGTTAAAAACAATTTATGAGCCAAAGAAAAGAGATATTTATATTTTGCCATTTTATCCAGACAGGATAGTTCATCACGCTATTATGAATGTTTTAGAGCCTATATGGGATAATAGATTTATTTATAATAGTTATGCTTGTCGAAAAAATAAAGGTCAACATAAAGGCAGTATAAAATGCATGGAATACACTAGAAAATTTAAATATTGTTTAAAATGTGATATAAGCAAGTTTTATCCTTCTATTAATCACTGTCTTTTAAAGAAAGTGATACGTAAAAAAATAAAATGTAAAAAGACTTTAAATTTATTAGATGAGATAATTGACAGTGTTGATACGCCTGTAAATGTTCCTATAGGAAACTATTTAAGTCAGTGGTTTGGAAACTTATATTTAAATGAGTTAGATGTTTTTCTAAAGCAAAAGAATTGCGTAAAAAATTATTTAAGATATTGTGATGATTTTTTATTATTTTCTGATGATAAAACATATTTAAATAAAATGGCTAAAACAATAAATGAATATGTAGTTAATATTTTAGAATTAAAACTTAGTAAATGTGTGTTGTTTCCAACAGCACAAGGAGTTGATTTTTTAGGATACAGACATTTCCATGCTGGTTATGTTTTGGTAAGAAAATCAACAGCTAAAAGAATGAAGCGCAGGATTAAAAGATTAAAATATGAATTATTGAAAAATAAAATAAGTAAAGATAAAGCTTTATCTGTTGTGGCAAGTTTATCTGGATGGTTAAGATGGGCTAATAGTTACAATTTAAGAATGTTTTTAGAGCTAGAATCATTAAAAAAGGAATTAGGAGGAAACTCTT
>OKUX01000119.1_pt1 | contig 24916 bp, 23 predicted proteins | sample 1606701 | NCBI WGS metagenome assembly OKUX01 (sample SAMEA3882525, study PRJEB24775) | human gut metagenome | biome: human-associated habitat; feature: intestine environment; material: feces | place: Netherlands | collected 2009/2010 | reverse complement strand
TTGACTTGTTCTGCCAGTTCGATCGTCTCTTTGACCAGTTTTTCATTGAGCGCATTATGGTACGGCTCTTCACTGGCGAGATTCACCGCCACCAGCGCCTTACCCCCTTCCGGCCACGGCTGGTCTTTCACCATCCACACGGGGCTTGGGCATTTGCGTAACAGATGCCAGTCCGTTGGCGTAAAAATCACCGCTTCCAGACGGTCATGTTGGTGCGCCATTTTTAGCACCAAATCGTGCCCGCCGCTGATCACTTCCTGAATGATGGCTTCGAAAGGACGGTTATGCCAGACCACTTTAATTTCAATGGGAACGCCAGCATTGAGATAATATTTTGCCTGCTCGTGGATCCAGGCTGTACGCTGGCTGATGACGCCCTGACGCATAGCGGTACGTTCGTCCGGAGAGAGCAGGGTGGTCATTTCGTATGAGAAGTCATAGATCGGCAAAAAGGCTTTAATTTTGCCACCAATCCGTTGATGTAAATAAACAGCTCGCCGCAATGCTGGTTGGTCGTCCTGGTTAGGATCGATAACAACGAGCATGTTCTGATACATAGCCATACAGGGTCTCCTTACAACAACTGTCAACGCAGTTTGTAATTAAAAGATTAACCCATATCTGGTGAATGAAACAGTGATGAACCTTCTGTCAGATCAATAAATCAGAAAAATTTAATGATATGACAGAAGGATAGTGAGTTATGCGGAAGAATCAGGCAACGTTACGCGTATGACCAGCAAGCTGGGCCAGCGCATCGTTATTTTCGATAGTGATGTATTTACCTTTGACTGCCAGCATACCGCTTTTCTGGAAGCGACCCAGCAGACGGCTGATGGTTTCAACCGTCAGGCCCAGATAGTTACCGATATCACCACGAGTCATCGTCAGGCGGAATTCACGAGGGGAGAAGCCGCGTTGGGCAAAACGACGGGACAGGTTGTAGATGAATGCAGCCAGACGTTCCTCGGCATTTTTCTTCGACAACAGCAGGATCATGTCCTGATCGCCTTTGATTTCACCGCTCATCAGACGCATCATCTGCTGACGCAGATTCGGCATTTTACCAGACAAATCGTCCAGCGTTTCGAACGGGATTTCACATACCATCGAGGTTTCCAGCGCCTGCGCGAAACTCGGGTGATGACCGCTGCCGATGGCATCAAATCCCACCAGATCGCCTGCTAAATGGAAACCAGTGATTTGCTCGTCGCCTTGCTCAGTGATGGTATAACTTTTAATCGTACCGGAGCGGATGGCATAAAGCGATTTAAGTTCATCTCCAGCCTTAAACAGCGTCTGGCCTTTCTGAATAGGCTTCTTCCGCTCAATGATATTATCAAGCTGATCAAGCTCATGTTCGTTGAGTGTGAACGGGATGCAAAGCTGGCTGATGCTGCAATCCTGGCAATGGATAGCACAACCGCCAGACTGAATGCGCCGTATAATTCGCTTTTCCGGGATCATAGGTCTGCTCAAGCCGTAATTGATATTTGTCAATTTTAACATCTTTTTAGGGAGCAAGTAAGTCTAAGCAAACCTTAACAGCAGAGAATTCCGATATTAGATGTAAATATATGTCTATCTATTTGAAAACCCTTAAGTTGTTAAGGGTGACTTTACATAAAAGTGTGAACAAGCTGGCACAAATTGTTTAATGTTTACAGCAAAAGATAACCTTCGTGGCGCAATAACCACTCTTTTCGCAGAACTCCGCCTGCATATCCGGTCATGGTGCCGTTTCGGCCAATAACCCGATGGCAAGGTACGACGATGCTGATGGGATTCGATCCGTTTGCCGCACCAACGGCACGCGCCGCGCCAGGGCGGCCTAATTGTTCAGCCAGTTGGCCATAATGCATTACCTGCCCGCAGGGGATAGTGCGCAGTGTTTTCCAGACTTCGCGCTGAAATGGCGTCCCCCCCGTGGCAGTGGGAAGCGTATCAATAATGCTAAGATTACCGGCAAAATATTCACGAAGCTTGTCGCTTAAACCACCTGGGTTGGTGGCAGAAATGCGCTCATAGCTTTCTTTGCGATAATGGATGTCCAGCAGCTGCACCATGCGTTCGCTGTACTCTTCCCATTCAACCGCCCGCAGGCGAAATTGCTCATCGCAAATCACCCACAGTGGACCCAGTGGCGTGGCAATTTTTTCTTCAAGTAATCTCAGCATCCGTTCTCTCTTAAGACAAACGTGGGTAAATACCCGGACCTGTCGGCAAGCCAACAAGATACCACGCCAGCAACATCAGCAGCCATACCACCAAAAAGATTAATACTAACAAAAAGTAAGTACCAGGTTTCGCGTCTGGTTTGTCGCAGTATTTAAGCATAAAGCGATTTTTTGATTTTTCTGCCTGAAGAAATGAGGGCAAGCCATCAAATTCCAGTCAGCGAAATTTTACCGTAGGCTATCCGTTATTTGATTCTGTGGCGTGATAGCCGCCAGACACCACTGATCTCGTCACTCATTCCCCAATCCCGGCGAGAATGTGGTTATTTACAGAGCTAAAAAATGAATAAAAAAATAGAGCCTGTCGACATCCGCCAGACTCTACAGTACACACAGCAGTGCATCCTCGTCTTAAATCCGGCCTGGGGTCCTGGTGACCGGTGACAGTGTTATAACGGTTTTACCCATCCGTTGCCAATTTTCTTCAGTGACAGATTTCACGAAAATATAAGTTAAATCATTTGCCTTGTGATTGCATAATCATGCATCGTTAATCGACGAGTAAATTTACCGGGCGAGTAGCCCGTTCGACGCTTAAACATATTGCCGAACGATTCAGCTGAGGCATAGCCCAGACGATGGGCAATTTTGGTCAACGAATATCCATCATCAAGAAGCGTCACTGCAGAAATAACGTGCATTTGCTGAACCCAGTGGCGAAATGTTAATCCCGTCTCTTTAACAAATAAGCGCATGAGTGTACGGCTACTGACGTTAATTTTATCCGCTAGATTATCCAGTGTTGGCAGATACCCTTGGTTGTTTAGCAAATTCTCACAAAGCTGCTGTAGCCGCTCATCATTTGGCCAAGGGAGTTCAAGTGACATTTTCACCCCCATTTTTATTTCCTGAAGTATCAGCGTCTCGAGGGCTGAAAAACGTAACTGTTGTTTATCTGTGGTACTTTGCGACGGTGGAAGTTGGTTAATTGCAATTAGTAATTCCCTTAACAGGGGTGAAATACCCGTCATGAAGCAAACTTTTCCCAGCGTTTCACTTTCCGCTTCTGAAACCAGTACGGTTTTTAAAAGTACGTTGCCTGTCGCAACAAACTTATGCGGCATTTGTGGGGGCAGCCAAAGCGCGCTGCTGGCATGCACTAGCCAGACGCTTTCTCCAGCCCATATACGAACGACTCCTTCAGCCGGGTAAAGCAACTGGGCATAGAGATGTTTATGCCAGGGAACTGTGCCTCCATTCAGATGTTCCGAATCCAGTCCGATAATGTGATGCCCTGGTGATGCTTTAGGTTGCAGTGTGATTGTCATTTACAGTAGGTATTTTGTCAGAAATCATCAAATAAGCCATGTTAAATTTTAAATATGACGTATGCAAGTTTCCGGATATATACGGTGTAAAGAGTGATGATAATTTCTAAAAAACAGCTTATTGGGGTGGTAGCGATCGGTATTCTTTTGGCTGGCGTTGTCTTTTTTATCTGGTGGGTAAGCAAAGGAAGATTTATACAGACGACGGATGATGCTTACATTGGTGGTAATATCACCACGGTGGCAAGTAAAGTTTCTGGTTATATTTCTGCTATAGAGGTGCGCGATAATCAGAGTGTAAAAAAAGGCGATATTATCCTGCGTCTCGATGATCGGGATTATCGTGCAAATGTCGCCAGATTAGAGGGATTTCGCAGCAGTTTGCGATGGCCCCCATCGTAACATTAACGCTGGGGGGAATTCCAAAAGAACGGCTGAAGTTAGCCTCTGGTGTATTTAATTTAACACGTAATCTTGGGGGCGCAATTGGTATTGCCCTGTGTGGCTCTATTCTCAATAATCGAACTAATTTTCATTTTTCGAGAATGGGTGAAAAAATGGTTTCTGTTCCCCATATGGTGAATGACTTCATTTCCAGAAGTGCTTTGTTTTTTAATCGCAGTGGAAGTGACCAGACATCGGAAATACTGGCTTCAACCAAATTATTGAGTCAATTGATGCTGAGGGAGGCGCAAACTATGGCATTTTCGGATACCTTTCTGCTAATCAGTGGTCTGTTATTTATCGCATTTTTGTTGGTTCCTGCTATGAATAAATCATCCTGATCGGAGCCTGTGCTGAATTAAACTCGGGCTAAACTGTTCGATACTGCTAACAGGCTAGTATAAAATGCCCCGCCTGCGCAGATACTCACAGGTATGAAGTAGAGTATTGTTTCAATCTGTGAAGGGAACGATGCAGTAAGTATGAACAATTAACCCGTCTGAATCACGACGTGTGAAGGTGCATAGGAGGTTACATGAACCTTGACGACAAATCGCTGTTTCTTGACGCCATGGAAGATGTCCAGCCGCTGAAACGTGCTACAGATGTCCACTGGCATCCAACGCGTAACCAACGTGCGCCGCAGCGTATCGACACGCTGCAACTTGATAATTTCCTCACCACCGGATTTCTCGACATCATCCCGCTAAGTCAGCCGCTGGAGTTTCGGCGGGAAGCTGCGCAGTGGTAAATATCCGCAACAGGCGAGCCTGAATCTTTTGCGCCAGCCGGTGGAAGAGTGCCGCAAAATGATGTTCAGTTTCATTCAACAAGCCATGGCGGATGGTTTGCGTAACGTGCTGATTATTCATGGTAAAGGGCGGGAAGATAAATCGCATGCCAATATTGTCCGCAGCTATGTGGCGCGCTGGCTGACCGAATTTGATGATGTTCAGGCATATTGCACCGCGCTACCGCATCATGGCGGCAGCGGGGCTTGTTACGTCGCACTACGTAAAACGGCGCAGGCGAAGCAAGAAAACTGGGAGCGCCACGCTAAGCGCAGTCGTTGATCTCGAGACGCATCCGCGGCTTATGCCGCCAGCACGCGGTTGCGTCCATCATTTTTCGCCCGATACAAAGCATCATCAACGCGTTTAAACAGTTCATCGATGCTTTCATTTCCTTCGTGATGCGCCACACCAATGCTGACGGTAAAGCGTGGTAAGCTCGAAATACTCACTTTTGCCACGCTTACGCGGATAGTTTCAGCCAGCGAAAGCGCGGTATCCAGTGGGGTTCTTGGTAGCAATAAGACAAACTCTTCGCCTCCCCAACGAAACACCAAATCGCCTTTGCGAGCGCAACTTTCGAGAGTGCGGGCAAGGGCGCATAACACCTCATCACCTTTAGAATGCCCATAGAGATCGTTAATGTGTTTAAAACGATCGGTGTCGATGAGCAACAAGCTGTAATCCTGAGCGATGGCGAGGTGCTGCATTTGGCCTGGCTCGGTAATGTGATAAAACTGTCGCCGATTCAGTAATCCTGTCATCGCATCATGGTGGGCAGCATGTTCCAGCTGCTCCTCCAGCCGTTTTTGCTCAGTAATATCATGCACAATACATAACATGAGCTTGTCACCATAAATTTCAATCGGCCCGGCATAGGTCTGCACATGACGAGTCGAACCATCCGCCAGTTTATGAACAAAATTCAAAGGTTTATGACCACCGGGTAAATGCGAGATTTCATGCATGATAGGCATGACGCGACGCCCGAGCATATTAATTTCCCAGGTATGTTTCTGGCACATCGTTTCATGGTTATAACCATAGAAATTGAGCGCGGCGAGGTTAGCATCGACGATTTGGCCATCTCGTGAGGGGTCAATCAACAACATTGGTGCAGAGTTAGTCAGAAAAAAGCGCGCATAAAAACCTTGTTTTTTGCGCTGATAATTTGCCGAGCGACTGGCTTTTAAACCCAGCGTTGCCGGCGCTTCGATACCTTCGAAAATAATCACCGGTTCTGCTTCTGTCAGCTTTCGCAAAACAAGTCGACAGCTCAATGCTGTTTCCTCTTCTTTACGCTGAACGGTGAGTATTTCGATAATATCGTGTTGATTTTGCAGATCGGAGAGGTATTTCGGCAGTTCTTTTTGTGAGGAGACGGAATAGGGACCGGTTCGTAGCTGACTAAACGTGAGGTCTTGCATCAACAGTCGCGCCGCGCTGTTGGCATAAATTAACTGTTCCTCAAAGGGCGAAACGATCCAGACAGGACTGGTGAGTAAGTCCAGGGTATTGAAGTTGTGTGTAATCATTGAGATCCCATTATTTTTATCAATTTTTGTTGCTATCCGATCGCAAAAAAGCCACGTCATATGATCAGATAATTCTGATAATGATAGACGCTATTTAACACTTCACACGGTTTGTATACGGAAAAGCATTTTGCTTTTTGTATTCAATTTAGACAGAATTTTATTAATCATTTCAGGGTAATGGGGTGATGAGATGTTGCGTAACAGGGCCAGAAGGCTAGACTACAAAATAATGCGTTGATGATGGAGGCACTGTGGAAGCGATTAAGGGATCGGACGTTAATGTCCCGGATGCAGTATTTGCATGGATGCTGGATGGTAGAGGCGGCGTTAAACCGCTGGAAAATACAGATGTGATTGATGAAGCGCATCCCTGCTGGCTCCACCTTAATTATGTACACCATGATAGCGCCCAATGGCTGGCGACAACACCGCTGCTTCCCAATAACGTACGTGATGCGCTGGCGGGCGAGAGCACACGGCCCCGAGTCAGCCGTCTCGGTGAAGGCACGCTGATTACATTGCGCTGTATAAACGGCAGCACCGATGAACGCCCCGATCAACTGGTCGCCATGCGTGTATATATGGACGGGCGGTTAATTGTTTCGACCCGACAACGCAAAGTGCTGGCGCTGGACGATGTGGTAAGCGATCTGGAAGAAGGCACTGGTCCGACCGATTGCGGGGGATGGCTGGTGGATGTGTGCGATGCGTTGACCGATCATTCCAGCGAATTTATCGAGCAGCTGCACGATAAAATTATCGACCTTGAAGATAATCTCCTTGATCAGCAAATTCCACCGCGTGGATTCCTGGCTCTGCTGCGCAAACAATTAATTGTGATGCGTCGCTATATGGCACCGCAACGTGATGTTTATGCTCGTCTTGCCAGTGAACGTTTGCCGTGGATGAGCGATGACCAACGCCGTCGGATGCAGGATATTGCCGATCGCCTTGGGCGCGGTCTTGACGAAATCGACGCCTGTATAGCACGGACTGGCGTGATGGCGGATGAAATCGCTCAGGTGATGCAGGAAAATTTAGCTCGTCGTACCTATACAATGTCGTTGATGGCAATGGTCTTTTTACCCAGTACGTTTCTGACAGGGTTATTTGGCGTCAACCTTGGTGGGATCCCTGGCGGCGGATGGCAATTTGGATTTTCAATTTTTTGTATTCTGTTAGTTGTTCTTATTGGTGGTGTTGCTTTATGGTTGCATCGTAGTAAATGGTTGTAACAAAAGCAATTTTTCCGGCTGTCTGTATACAAAAACGCCGTAAAGTTTGAGCGAAGTCAATAAACTCTCTACCCATTCAGGGCAATATCTCTCTTGCAGGTGAATGCAACGTCAAGCGATGGGCGTTGCGCTCCATATTGTCTTACTTCCTTTTTTGAATTACTGCATAGCACAATTGATTCGTACGACGCCGACTTTGATGAGTCGGCTTTTTTTTGCCTGTTATTTATCAGCGTCTACCCTTTAAGAGTCCACCCAATGACCGGAGGGAAATATGACGACACTTATTTATTTGCAAATTCCTGTCCCTGAACCGATTCCTGGCGATCCTGTTCCAGTACCTGATCCGATCCCTCGCCCGCAACCCATGCCTGACCCACCACCCGATGAAGAACCGATTAAATTGTCGCATCGTGAGCGTAGATCTGCGAGGATACGCGCCTGCTGACTTTGCGTCGATGACCACGAGAATAGATTGTGACCGCTTTTTCTACCCTGAATGTTTTGCCTCCCGCCCAACTCACAAACCTTAATGAGTTGGGTTATTTAACCATGACGCCGGTGCAGGCCGCCGCGCTTCCGGCGATCCTTGCCGGAAAAGATGTTCGCGTGCAGGCGAAAACCGGCAGCGGCAAAACGGCGGCTTTTGGCCTCGGCTTGTTACAGCAAATTGATGCGTCGCTATTTCAAACCCAGGCTTTAGTGCTGTGTCCTACGCGTGAACTGGCGGATCAGGTGGCAGGTGAATTGCGTCGGCTGGCGCGTTTTCTGTCAAATACCAAAATTTTGACGTTGTGCGGTGGTCAACCGTTCGGTATGCAGCGTGATTCGTTACAACATGCGCCGCATATTATCGTGGCAACGCCGGGCCGTTTGCTGGATCACCTGCAAAAAGGCACTGTATCACTGGATGCGTTGAATACGCTGGTGATGGATGAGGCCGACCGCATGCTGGATATGGGATTTAGTGACGCCATTGATGATGTCATCCGTTTTGCGCCAGCATCTCGGCAGACACTTCTGTTTTCGGCAACCTGGCCGGAAGCCATTGCCGCAATCAGCGGAAGAGTGCAACGCGATCCTTTAGCGATTGAAATTGACTCAACAGATGCTCTGCCACCTATTGAACAACAATTTTATGAGACATCCAGCAAAGGCAAAATTCCTCTGTTGCAACGGTTATTAAGCTTGCATCAGCCATCCTCTTGCGTGGTGTTTTGCAATACCAAAAAAGATTGCCAGTCTGTCTGCGACGCGCTGAATGAAGTAGGGCAAAGTGCATTGTCGTTACACGGCGATCTGGAGCAACGCGATCGCGATCAGACCCTGGTACGTTTTGCTAACGGTAGCGCCCGTGTACTGGTCGCGACTGATGTTGCTGCGCGTGGTCTGGATATAAAATCGCTTGAGCTGGTGGTGAACTTTGAGCTGGCGTGGGACCCTGAAGTTCATGTACATCGCATCGGTCGTACAGCTCGTGCAGGAAATAGCGGTCTGGCGATCAGTTTCTGTGCCCCGGAAGAAGCACAGCGGGCCAATATCATTTCTGACATGTTGCAGATAAAACTTAACTGGCAAACGCTGCCAGCGAATAGTTCCATTGTGCCGCTGGAAGCAGAAATGGCAACGTTGTGTATCGATGGCGGGAAAAAAGCCAAAATGCGCCCGGGTGATGTATTAGGTGCGCTGACAGGAGACATCGGGCTTGATGGCGCAGATATTGGCAAAATCGCCGTGCATCCGGCGCATGTTTATGTCGCGGTGCGTCAGGCTGTTGCTCATAAAGCATGGAAACAGTTACAGGGCGGGAAGATTAAAGGAAAAACGTGCCGGGTGCGGTTATTAAAATAATGAAATGTTGAATTGCAGGGTGCAAGAGTAAACATCTTCTTAGGCATTGCCGGATGCGACGCTGGCCGCGTCTTATCCGGCCTCCATAAGAGTAGCCCGATACGCTTGCGTATCGGGCGCTATCCTGGTTATTTCACTTCAACCACATTCAGCCGTAACTCATCCAACTGATTTTCATCTTCTTCTGGCTGCCAGCCCGCTGGTTGTAGTGGGATCTCTTCGCGATCAAACGCCAGATCACCCCCGTTAACCACTTCAGAACCGTGGGTAATGCCTTTGAAATCGAACAGGTTGGTATCGCACAGATGCGACGGCACCACATTCTGCATTGCGCTGAACATCGTCTCGATACGCCCCGGATAACGTTTATCCCAGTCACGCAACATGTCAGCAATTACCTGACGTTGCAGGTTAGGCTGAGAACCGCACAGGTTGCACGGAATAATCGGGAACGCTTTTGCATCGGCAAAGCGCTGAATATCTTTCTCGCGGCAGTAGGCCAGCGGACGAATCACGATATGTTTGCCATCATCGCTCATCAGTTTCGGAGGCATACCTTTCATCTTGCCACCGTAGAACATATTTAAGAACAGCGTTTGCAGGATATCGTCACGATGGTGACCCAGCGCGATCTTCGTCGCCCCCAGTTCCGTTGCGGTGCGATAAAGGATACCGCGACGAAGACGAGAACACAGTGAGCAAGTGGTTTTGCCCTCCGGAATCTTCTCTTTCACGATACCGTAAGTGTTCTCTTCAACAATCTTGTACTCAACGCCCAGCGTTTCAAGATACTCGGGCAGAACGTGTTCCGGGAAGCCCGGTTGCTTTTGATCGAGGTTAACAGCCACCAGCGAAAAATTGATTGGCGCGCTTTGCTGCAAATTGCGCAGAATCTCCAGCATGGTATAGCTGTCTTTACCCCCGGAGAGGCAAACCATGATGCGATCGCCTTCTTCAATCATATTGAAGTCAGCAATGGCTTCGCCCACGTTACGACGCAGACGTTTTTGTAATTTGTTCAGGTTGTATTGTTCTTTCTTTGTAATTTGTTGATTTTCTTGCATTATTTCAGTTCTCTGGTACTAAGTGGGGCATATTGAGGGCAAACTTTGCAACTACGATAACCGCGCATTCAACATGGCTACCTGTTCGTCGTTCATGTCATCAATCCACATACCGTAAATTTCATACACCATCTGCGCAGTTTCATGCCCCATCTGGCTGGCTATAAATGCCGGGTTCGCTCCTGCCGTCAACAGCCAGCAGGCAAAAGTATGTCGCGTATGGTACGGATTACGGCGGCGAATACCAGCACGTTTTACTGCTGCATTCCATCTCGCTCCCAAATAGTCGTAGTGAAATCTGATGGGAAAGCCTTGCTTAGCATGCTGGTGTTGCGCTACCCGTACAGGATGCGGTAACACAGGAAGAAATTAGAACAGAAACTGTGGCGGACATTGTGCATTCGTTGCCAGGCGGAGAAATAGAACGCTACAACAAGTGCAGAATATAATTTTTCGCAAGTGCCAGAATAGCGATATTATGCAGTGTTTTTTAGTTTTCTATCAGGGGATATTTTGTGAAACTTTTCGGTGAATAAAATAATTCTCTGTAATAAATGATGGGTATGGTTGGTGGTTATATTTGCGCATGGAAATATTACATTGGATATGAATGTATTTCAAATGAAAGAACCATGACACCCGAATGGAGTTAGGGATTCATTACGTATCTAATCTAAAGAATAAGAAAAATACTTAATTCATTGTGGGTGGTGATGATATCTTGATATGTAAAAATGGTTCTCTTAATAAGATGTAACTAGCTTATTACTTATCCATAGCACAAGAAATGGTCCTGTATCTGCGTTGCCATGAAATAAGATAGGCCTAAATGTAATAAAGAGTTGCATGACAAAATTACTAAAGTTCACAATAAAAAAGAATTAAGTTTTTTGTTCAAGTATTTTTTTAGTGTATTGTTTTGAAATGTTCTACGCTGCTCTAACCTTCAGTCTGAAGAGGGCTTGAATCGTGATGTCAGTTCGATTGACATAATGTTATTAATAATGTTTACGTTTGAATGTGAAATATGCTTAACTATGCCTTGATTGTTAATCACAGGGACTGACTATGAGAAAAATACTGATGTATTTATGTATTAGCATATGGATTGTTATATCATGCGTGCCTATCATATTAACTAGCGAGTATTTAACAGAGGCGAGTATAATGGCATTGATGTTTGGTCATGCCAATGCACTATGTATTGGGGTTTTTATTTCTATTATTTATATAGAATGCTGGAGGTAAATAGTGTGAACAGCATTAGTTTGATGATTTTATACTGAACTAAAGGGGGAAAGAGGTAACGAAAAAAGACCTCCACCAGGTACGAATCTGAGGCGGGCAGATGGAGGTCGATATCTACACGATTAAATTGATAAGTAAAAGTCCCATCAGGGATTGATTTGTTCGAGTCTAATTTAAAGTAATTTCAACGATTTGGCAGAATTTCTTAGAGTTAATGATTTTCAAGTTTTCGATTACCAGGAAAAAGGCTGGGTGCTGATAAAATAGTCATCTGCATTCCTTAAATTGTGTAAGGGTGAAAGGATAAAGTTCAATTTAAAGGCGGTGCAATATTAGCACCATCTTATATATGTAATGATTGATTTGCCTCTTTATTCTACTGTTGAGATTATTGTTTCCGAAAATTGATTATTATAAGCGCGAAAAGAAATGCTACAGCAAATAAGAGGACGATTGTCGGCGCTGGGGCTCTATCGAGAAAATATAATAACCATACACCTGATATTGTTATTGATATCGTTACGGCGATAAGTAATGCCTTATGAAAGCGATGCGTGATGAGGACAGCAATAGACCCTGGAGCTATTAATAGTATATAGACAGAATAATTTCGACTGCTTTTAATGTGGCAAAAATGGTAGGCGATACCATGCAGAGTAAACCGTAATGTAATAATGATATCTGTAATCCGCTGACTTGTGCCTGTTGATAGTCAAGACAAAAATTCCTGAAAAAACGATACCTATAATGGTATCTTTCTTTATGATGCTATTATCTTTCAGATAGCCAGTTGCAATTGCACAAGACAGTCCTACAATAAATGCACCAATTCCCAGCGGCATACCTATAATCCAGGCTAGAACTATGCCAGGAAACATTGCGTGGTTCATTGCATCTCCTATTAGCGCCCAGCCTTTTAATACCAGGAAAACTGATAATAATGCACAGGGGAACGATATTATAATAGCGATTATCAATGCATAATTCATAAATTTAAATTGTAATGATTAGAGGGGAAAATGTCAGCACATTTGCGAAATGAATCAAAAAGCCCGCAGCAATGTGCGGGCGTTAGTGTCAGCGCACAACCAGCACGGAGCACTCTGCGTGACGCACTACAGCTGCGGCGTTAGAACCGAGCAGATAAGTGGTGATATCCGGTCGATGGGAAGCAATGATGATCATATGAGCGGGGATCTTCTTCGCCAATTCCAGAATGCGGTCTTTGGGCGAGCCTTCTTCAACATGGACATGCACTCTGTCGGTTGGCAGTTTAAATTTTTTAATGATCTCTTCCAGTTGCGATTTGGCTTCCGCTTTCAGATCATCCATTGCCGGTAATTCTGCGGAATAGGCTAAACCCAGAGAGGCATAGTAGGGCAGCGAAGGTATTACCGTCAGGAAATGAACCTCTGCATCATCAATCTTTGCCTCTGCCTCAACGTGGCTAATCACGCGTTGAGTTAATTCTGAATCGGAAATATCGATAGGGACAAGAATCGTTCTGTTCATAAAACCTCCTGTTTTAGTATCCGCATAAAGTGTAACGCCAGATGACACTTTTTGTGTAATGACGGAGTTCACATTTTTAATTTAGATCAAAGGAGGAAGAATAAGCAGAAAAAGCCCGCCAAAACAGCGGGCAGGGGGATTTAGAACTGATAAACCAGACCTAAAGCGACGATATCATCGGTAGAGATGCCGTTGGCAGCGTAGAAACTGTCATCTTCATCCAACAGGTTGATTTTATAGTCAACATAGGTGGACATGTTTTTATTGAAATAGTAAGTCGCGCCAACATCGGCGTATTTAACCAGATCTTTATCATCAACACCTGCCGGGTTGTCTGCACCACCGGCAGCGTGCAGGTCACGGCCTTTAGACATCAGGAAAGAGACTGCCGGACGCAGACCAAAATCAAACTGGTACTGTGCAGTGACTTCAAAGTTCTGGGTTTTGTTTGCAACAGCATAATCGCTGTCGCCAAACGGGGTCATATTACGCGTTTCTGAATACATGGTTGCCAGGTAAATATTGTTAGCATCGTATTTTAGCCCAGCAGTCCACGCGTCTGCTTTATCACCACCTGCCGCAGTATGGTTAACCTGGTCATTGGTGCGGTCAGAAGAGGTGTATGCCGCACCAGCGCTAAAGCCCATGCCTAAATCATATGTTGTGGAAAGACCCCAGCCGTCACCGTTTTCATGGCGAACATCACGTCCGTTGTTGGTGCCTTCCTGACCATTACTGGCACCTTCGTTGTTACCTTGATACTGCACCGCGAAGTTCAGACCATTTACCAGACCGAAGAAATCAGTATTACGATAAGTCGCGACGCCATTGGCACGACCAGTCATAAAGTTGTCTGCATTGGTATAAGAGTCACCGCCAAATTCAGGTAGCATATCAGTCCAGCCTTCGATGTCGTACATTACGCCATAATTACGTCCGTAATCGAAAGAACCGTAATCTGCAAATTTCAGTCCGGCAAATGCCAGACGGGTCCATGACTGGTTTGTTGAAGATTCGGTGTTGTTTGCCTGAATATTGTATTCCCATTGACCGTAGCCAGTGAGTTGATCGTTAATTTGGGTTTCGCCTTTAAAACCCAGACGAGCATAGCTCTGGTCGCCATCTTTCGCTGAATTATCAGAAAAATAATGCAGGCCATCAACTTTGCCATACAGATCTAATTTGTTGCCGTCTTTATTATAAACTTCGGCTGCATGTGCAGCACCTGCAGCGAGCAGGGCAGGAATTAAGAGTGCCAGTACTTTGCTTTTCATTGAATAAATCCTTTAGTTATTTTATTTGCCTTTCATCCCCATTTTGGGGAGTGAAAACATCCTAAAGGAGAAGTTCAGTTAGCCGATAAATATCATTTGTTACGCCTTAAGTAAAACCTTAATTAAATAATTCTTCAGAAATGATAATAAGTCTGGTGAATGTATTGGAGATAACACATACAAAATAAAAATTATACTTTTAATTTTCTATACGTTATTCTGCGCGGGTTATATGCCTTTATTGTCACAGATTTTATTTTCTGTTGGGCCATTGCATTGCTACTGATTTTCCAACACATAAGAAGACAAGCCCGAACAGTCGTCCGGGCTTTTTTTTAGAATTGGATGATCCTTATCCAGAGCATTTAATCGGTGTTGCTTTTTTCCGCTTTTCCGGCCATTTGTGCCAGGAAGTCATAGCGTTTTTGCAAATCAGCTGCAGCATCTTTCCATAACTGTTCTGCCACTTCTGGCTGCTGCGAATTCAGACGACGGAAACGCTGCTCGTGAAGTAACGTTTCTTCCAGTGCTTCTGACGGCGGGCGTGAATCCAGCGCCAGCGGTAGTTTGCCTTCATCGGCACGACGAGGATCGAAGCGATATAACGGCCAGAAGCCGGTAGCAGTGAGTTGGCGCATCTGATCGTGGCTGAGTGCCAGATCGTAACCATGCTCTTCACATGGGCTATAAGCGATGATCAGCGATGGCCCCGGATACGCTTCCGCTTCCTGAATCGCTTTCACCGTCTGGTTCAGCTGCGCGCCGAGAGAAATCTGCGCCACATAAACATGACCGTACATCATCATACTGACGCCAAGATCTTTACGCGCTTTACGTTTGCCATGCTCGCCAAACTTAGTTACTGCACCCAGCGGTGTCGCTTTCGATGCCTGACCACCGGTGTTGGAATAGCATTGCGTATCCAGCACCAGAATGTTGACGTTTTCCGTCAAACTCAATACATGATCCAGACCGCCAAAGCCGATATCGTAAGCCCAGCCATCGCCACCAATCAGCCAGATTGATTTTTCCACCAGTGCATCTGCGTCACGCAGCAGTTCATGTGCTTCGGCAACATCGTTGAGTTGCTGGCGTAAAGCTGCAACCTGTTCACGACGAACCTCTGGCGTGGCGTCTGATTTCAACGCAGTCAGTAATTCCGCCGGGATTTTATCGGCAAATTGATCGAGCAGACGCAGCACGCGGACACGGTGTTGATCGACCGTCAGGCGGAAACCAAGGCCAAATTCGGCGTTATCTTCAAACAGCGAGTTCGCCCATGCCGGTCCACGACCGTTGGCATCGGTGGTATATGGTGTTGAAGGCAGGTTACCGCCGTATATTGAAGAACAGCCAGTGGCATTAGCGATCAACATCCGGTCGCCATAGAGCTGAGTCAGCAATTTAATATACGGCGTCTCGCCACAACCGGAGCAAGCACCTGAATATTCAAACAGCGGTGTAATCAGCTGCGATGTACGAATATCAATACGTTCCAGTTTGCTACGGTCGATTTCTGGCAGGTTGAGGAAGAAATCGTAATTGATTTTCTCTTCTTCGACATGTTCCAGGCGCGACATCATATTGATGGCTTTAATCTCTGGATTCTGACGGTCTTTCGCCGGGCAAACTTCGACGCACAGGTTACAACCGGTGCAATCTTCCGGAGCCACCTGCAAGACATATTTCTGCCCGCGCATATCACGCGATTTCACATCCAGCGAATGCAGGCTGGCAGGGGCGTTTTCCATCGCTTCAGGCGGTACCACTTTTGCGCGAATAGCTGAGTGTGGGCAAGCGGCGACACAGTGGTTACATTGGGTACAGAGTTCCTCTTTCCAGATGGGGATCTCTTCGGCGATATTGCGTTTTTCCCAGCGCGTGGTGCCCATCGGCCAGGTGCCGTCTGGCGGCAGCGCCGAAACGGGGAGGGCGTCGCCAAGCCCGGCGAGTATCGCAGCGGTTACGGTTTTCACGAAATCAGGAGCGGCATCGGAAACCACCGGCGGTCGATTGGCGCTATGCGGATTAACTGGCTGCAGTGGAACTTCTTCTACGGATTCACGTGCCAGCGCCAGAGCCTGCCAGTTGCGTTCCACCAGATCCTGGCCTTTGCTACTGTAACTTTTGGCAATCGCACCCTGCAATTCTGCGAGGGCACTATCGCCAGGCAGAATCTGCGTCAGATGGAAAAAAGCCATCTGCATGACGGTATTAATACGGGCCGCCAGGCCACATTCGCGGGCGATTTTCGCCGCGTTAATCACATAGAAGCGCGCTTTTTTCTGGTTTAGCACGGCCTGAACTTCCTGCGGCAAGCGCGACCACACTTCAGCTGCGCTGTACGGCGTGTTGAGCAGGAAAATGCCGCCAGGTTTTAAACGCTCAGCCATCTGATATTTATCGATAAACTGCAACTGGTGGCAGCCAACAAAATCAGCCTGGGAAATGAGATAAGCGGAACGAATCGGCTGTTCGCTCACGCGAAGGTGAGAAACCGTCAGGCCGCCCGCCTTTTTGGAGTCGTAAACAAAATAGCCCTGTGCGTACCACGGCGTGGAATTTCCGATAATCTTGATATTGTTTTTGGTCGCGGAAACGCTGCCATCACTACCAAGGCCATAAAACAAGGCTTCCAGTTTCGCCGAGTTTGGTAGGGTGTTTTCCGGCAACGGCAGTGACAGATTGGTTACATCATCGTAAATACCAACCGTAAAGCGCGCTTTCGGTTTAGCCGCGTTGAGCTCGGCAAATACCGCCAGTACACAGTCCGGGCCAAATTCTTTGGATGAAAGACCATAGCGCCCACCAATGACACGGGGCAGGGTTTCGCGCTCGCCATTATTAAAGGCTTCTGCCAGTGCGGTCATCACATCCAGGTACAGGGGTTCCGCTTGCGCACCTGGCTCTTTGGTGCGATCCAGCACCGCCACTATCCGAACAGAGTCCGGCAATGCTTGCAGCAAGTGTTTGGCGGAGAAGGGGCGGTACAGGCGAACTTTCAGCACGCCGACTTTTTCGCCACGGGTCAGCAATTCACCAACCACTTCTTCACATGTGCCAATGGCTGAGCCCATCAGGATAATCACCCGTTCCGCTTGCGGATGCCCGTAATACTCAAACGGCTGATACTGACGACCTGTCGCGGCAGCGAAATCATTCATCGCCTGTTCAACATGGTCATAGACTGCGTTGTACCATGGGTTGGTGGCTTCGCGAGACTGGAAATAAGTGTCAGGATTGGCGGACGTACCGCGGATCACCGGATGTTCCGGGTTGAGTGCCCGGGCGCGATGAGCATCAATTTCTGCCTGCGGCATCAGTTCAAGAATCGTGTCATCGGCCAGCGGGACAATTTTATTGATTTCGTGAGATGTGCGGAAACCATCAAAGAAATGAATAAATGGCACGCGGCTTTTCAGCGTCGCGATGTGCGAAATGAGAGCAAAGTCTTGCGCTTCCTGGACGCTTGCTGCACACAACATCGCGCAACCCGTCTGGCGCACCGCCATAACGTCGGAATGATCGCCAAAAATAGAGAGTGCATGTGTGGCAACGGTACGTGCCGCAACATGCAGGACAAACGGCGTCAGTTCGCCTGCCAGTTTGTACAGCGTTGGGATCATCAGCAGCAAACCCTGCGATGACGTAAACGATGTTGAGAGGGCACCAGTTTGCAAAGCACCATGCACGGTAGCGATAGCACCCGCTTCCGACTGCATTTCAACCACGCGTGGTGTGTCTCCCCAAACGTTTTTCAAGCCGTTTCCGGCCCATGCATCAGCCTGTTCTGCCATCGTGGAACTGGGGGTAATAGGGTAGATGGCGATAACTTCACTGGTGCGAAACGCCACCGAAGCAACCGCGCCATTACCGTCAATAGTAATCATATGACACCCTTACATTGCGCAAATGAGGGGCGCACGAAATTGCTGCGCGCCCAGTAGTAATCGTTCAATTTTAGCAAATGGCTTTCTTCTGCATTTTCGCTTTTGTGTCCCCCACATCAGCGTAATGAATGTTTTGATCAAACAGAGGGCAAAAAAATAGCCATAAAAAAGTAAAAATGCGGGGCAACGCGCAGGACAGCTCTCGACGCCGCCCTCTGTGCTGCCTATTATTTATGGCGGTGTCGTTTGGCTTGAAGATCAGAGGAAGAAAAGATGCGAGCAGCGTTTTGGGTAGGGTGTGCCGCTTTATTGTTGTCGGCGTGTAGTAGTGAACCTGTTCAGCAGGCGACTGCGGCGCACGTAGCGCCAGGTTTAAAAGCGTCGATGTCCAGTAGTGGAGAAGCAAATTGTGCAATGATCGGCGGTTCGCTTTCTGTTGCCCGCCAACTGGATGGTACGGCGATTGGGATGTGTGCATTACCCAACGGCAAACGCTGTAGCGAACAGTCACTTGCCGCCGGGAGCTGTGGCAGCTATTAATTCATTAAATCCGCCAGCTTATAAGTTAATGTCTGTTTCGCGGTCGCCAGCGTTAACTGGTTCGCGGTCAGATCCACTTGTGCACCTTCTTTCAGCATTTCGCTAATGGTGTTATCGAGTTCATTAAGCTGCGGGTTAGCGCACATCATACGGGTCATTGCCAGCCCTTTGGCGGTCAGTTCACCATTAGACAGTTTGCCTTCACCGCTAAAGCGGTTACACATGCTGCCGGAAATCATCATCTTTTCACCAAAGCTGATTTCTGGCGGATTTTTATCGCTGGTCACGGGCTTACCGTTTACGCTTTCCAGCACAAAGCGATGATGCTGTAGCTGTTCTGGCGTTACAGCAATTTTGTCACTACTTACACATCCCGCCATCAGCAGGCTTAGCGCAACAAGCGCGGCTACTTTCTTCATTGTGGTTCTCAATTACTGTTTCTGATTCAGGACTATTTTAAGAATAGAGGATGAAAGGTCTTTGGGGATTATCTGAATAAGCTCCCCTGGAATGCAGGGGAGCGGCAAGATTAAACCAGTTCGTTCGGGCAGGTTTCGCCTTTTTCCAGATTGCTTAAGTTTTGCAGCGTAGTCTGAGAAATACTGGTCAGAGCTTCTGCTGTCAGGAATGCCTGGTGCCCGGTAAACAACACGTTGTGGCAGGCAGACAAGCGACGGAATACGTCATCCTGGATCACGTCGTTGGATTTATCTTCAAAGAACAGATCGCGTTCGTTCTCATACACGTCCATACCCAACGAACCAATTTTCTGATTTTTCAGCGCTTCAATTGCCGCCTGAGAATCAATCAATGCACCGCGACTGGTATTGACGATCATCACGCCATTTTTCATCTGATCGAAGGCGGCTTCGTTCAACAGATGGTAGTTTTCCGGTGTCAGCGGGCAGTGCAGAGAGATAACGTCTGATTCAGAGAACAGGGTTGGCAGATCGACATAGTCCACACCGAGTTCCAGCGCCGCCGCACTTGGATACGGATCGAACGCCAGCAGACGCATACCAAAACCTTTCAGAATGCGCAGCATTGCCACACCGATTTTACCGGTACCGATAACGCCTGCCGTTTTGCCATACATAGTAAAGCCGGTCAGACCTTCCAGAGAGAAGTTAGCGTCACGGGTACGCTGATATGCGCGGTGAATACGGCGGTTCAGCGTCATCATCATACCGATGGCGTGTTCAGCAACGGCCTCTGGATCATAGGCTGGAACACGGACTACTTTGAGCCCCAGTTCTTTTGCCGCGTCAAGGTCGACGTTATTGAAACCGGCACAGCGCAAGGCGATATATTTAACGCCGTGCTTTTTCAGCTCTTCCAGCACCGGGCGGCTGCCGTCATCGTTTACGAAAATACATACCGCTTCGCAGCCATTGGCAGTTTTAGCGGTTTTTTCCGTCAGCAGAAAGTCAAAAAATTCCAGCTCAAAGCCAAAGGACTCGTTCACCTGTTGCAGGTACTTCTTGTCGTACTGTTTTGTGCTATAAACGGCGAGTTTCATAAGACTTTCTCCAGTGATGTTGAATCACATTTAAGCTACTAAAAATATTTTACAAAATTTCAAATATAATTGAAAGATATGGCGATATTGAAAAATTCATCAACAACTATGCTTAGTGTAGGCGCAACCTTCAACTGAACGGTTAAACATGCCACAATACCCGTATTGAATGCTTAATTTTTCGCTAAATCAGGATATTGACTACCCATGCTGGGTAAATATAAAGCCGTTCTCGCGCTGTTATTACTGATTATTCTTGTGCCGTTGACGCTGCTGATGACGCTAGGGCTGTGGGTTCCCACGCTGGCGGGCATCTGGCTACCGCTCGGGACACGTATTGCATTAGATGAAAGCCCACGCATTACGCGTAAAGGTTTAATCATCCCCGATCTCCGTTATCTGGTGGGAGATTGTCAGCTTGCGCATATCACCAACGCCAGCCTTTCACATCCCAGCCGCTGGTTATTGAACGTCGGCACGGTAGAACTTGATTCTGCTTGTCTGGCGAAATTGCCGCAGACGGAGCAATCGCCAGCCGCTCCAAAAACCCTCGCGCAGTGGCAGTCCATGCTGCCTAACACCTGGATCAATATCGATAAACTGATTTTTTCTCCCTGGCAGGAATGGCAGGGAAAACTCTCTCTCGCATTAACCTCCGATATCCAGCAACTGCGTTATCAGGGCGAAAAAGTTAAATTTCAAGGCCAGCTGAAAGGGCAACAACTTACAGTCAGCGAACTGGATGTCGCCGCGTTTGAAAATCAGCCGCCGGTAAAACTGGTGGGGGAATTTACTATGCCGCTCGTGCCGGATGGACTTCCGGTAAGTGGTCATGCTACTGCGACGTTAAACTTACCGCAGGAGCCTTCACTGGTGGATGCCGAGCTGGACTGGCAGGAAAATAGCGGGCAATTGATTGTGCTGGCACGGGATAACGGCGATCCGTTGCTCGATTTGCCGTGGCAAATTACTCGTCAACAATTGACCGTAAGCGATGGTCGCTGGAGCTGGCCGTATGCAGGTTTTCCTTTAAGTGGCCGACTGGGTGTCAAAGTCGACAACTGGCAGGCAGGGCTCGAGAACGCTCTGGTCAGCGGGCGACTGAGTGTGCTGACCCAGGGACAAGCGGGTAAAGGCAACGCGGTGTTAAATTTTGGCCCAGGAAAATTAAGCATGGATAACAGCCAGCTGTCTCTGCAGCTGACCGGTGAAGCGAAACAGGCGGACCTCATTTTATATGCCCGTTTACCTGCGCAGCTAAGCGGAAGTCTGTCTGACCCAACGCTGACCTTTGAGCCAGGCGCGTTATTACGTTCGAAGGGAAGAGTCATTGATTCGCTGGACATCGATGAAATCCGCTGGCCTTTAGCGGGTGTAAAAGTCACCCAACGTGGTGTTGACGGACGTTTGCAGGCCATTTTGCAGGCGCATGAAAATGAACTGGGCGATTTCGTGCTACATATGGATGGGCTGGCGAATGATTTTCTCCCTGACGCTGGCCGCTGGCAGTGGCGCTACTGGGGAAAAGGGAGTTTTACACCGATGAATGCCACCTGGGATGTCGCAGGAAAAGGTGAGTGGCATGACAGCACGATTACGCTGACCGATCTCTCCACCGGTTTCGACCAGTTACAATACGGTACGATGACGGTAGAAAAGCCGCGATTAATTCTCGACAAGCCCGTCGTCTGGGGACGTGACGCACAGCATCCCTCATTCAGCGGCGCGCTGTCACTGGACGCCGGGCAAACGCTGTTCACTGGCGGCAGTGTGTTACCGCCATCAACCTTAAATTTAGTGTCGATGGGCGTGATCCGACGTATTTCCTCTTTAAAGGCGATTTACATGCTGGTGAGATTGGCCCGGTTCGGGTAAATGGTCGCTGGGACGGTATTCGTCTGCGCGGTAACGCCTGGTGGCCTAAACAATCACTGACTGTATTCCAGCCGCTGGTGCCACCCGACTGGAAGATGAACTTACGCGATGGTGAACTGTATGCTCAGGTTGCATTTTCAGCTGCGCCTGAACAAGGATTCCGCGCGGGAGGGCACGGCGTGTTGAAGGGTGGTAGTGCCTGGATGCCAGATAATCAGGTTAACGGTGTCGATTTTGTCCTGCCTTTCCGTTTTGCCGATGGAGCCTGGCATCTGGGGACTCGCGGTCCCGTTACGTTGCGAATTGCCGAAGTGATTAATCTGGTGACAGCGAAAAATATTACGGCTGATTTGCAAGGTCGTTATCCGTGGACTGAAGAAGAACCATTGCTGTTGACTGATGTTAGCGTTGATGTGTTAGGCGGTAACGTGCTGATGAAACAATTACGTATGCCGCAACATGACCCGGCGCTGTTGCGGCTGAATAATCTTTCCTCCAGCGAACTGGTTAGCGCCGTCAATCCGAAACAATTCGCCATGTCCGGGGCATTTAGTGGTGCATTGCCGTTATGGCTAAACAACGAAAAATGGATAGTGAAAGACGGCTGGCTGGCAAATAGCGGGCCAATGACCTTGCGGCTGGATAAAGACACCGCAGATGCGGTGGTGAAAGACAATATGACCGCGGGTTCAGCAATTAACTGGTTGCGCTATATGGAAATTAGCCGTTCATCGACAAAAATTAATTTAGATAATCTCGGTTTATTAACCATGCAGGCCAATATTACAGGTACCAGTCGCGTTGATGGTAAAAGCGGTACGGTAAATCTTAATTACCATCATGAAGAGAATATTTTTACGCTGTGGCGCAGTTTACGCTTTGGCGATAATCTCCAGGCATGGCTGGAGCAGAACGCGCGTCTACCGGGAAATGACTGTTCGCAAGGAAAAGAGTGTGAGGATAAACAATGAAAATTTTACTGGCTGCGTTGACGTCATCTTTTATGCTGGTTGGCTGTACGCCTCGCATTGAAGTCGCTGCACCTAAGGAACCGATCACTATCAATATGAACGTTAAAATTGAGCATGAGATCATCATCAAGGCAGACAAAGATGTCGAAGAGCTGCTTGAGACCCGTAGCGATCTTTTTTGAGGTGATGATGAAAAGAACATTACTTCTTTGTGCATTTCTTGTTGGCTTGGTAAGCAGCAATGTAATGGCATTGACTCTGGATGAAGCCAGAACTCAGGGGCGGGTAGGGGAAACATTTTATGGTTATCTGGTTGCGCTGAAAACAGATGCTGAAACTGAGAAATTAGTAACCGACATCAATGCCGAACGTAAAGCGAGCTATCAACAACTGGCAAAGCAAAATAATGTGTCGGTGGATGATATCGCGAAACTCGCCGGGCAAAAGCTCGTAGAACGGGCCAAACCCGGGGAATATGTACAAGGGATAAACGGTAAATGGGTGCGAAAATTTTAATAGCAAAACCGCAATATCGGGATAACGCTACAGGAGAAGACGTTTAATCTATTTTCCGGAAACATTTTGCTCTTTTAATTATAAGGATGAGTTATGTTTCGGCTCTAATTTATTTATTCGAGTATTGATTTATACCGTTTTTTCATTAAATAAATATCTATGTGACGCATTTGAATTTATAATTTATATAATATACATAATTTGTATGTTTCGCGGGTTTATTTATTTCTCTGTATTATAAATCCAGATTGTCAGAGAATATGTTTGATTAGGTAACAATCTACTGGCAATATTGGACGTCCTCTATGTTTTAAATAATCAATTGGTCGGGTCAGGGTATCCGACCTTCTTTATATTCGCCAGAAGGATTTATTATGCAAAGGAAAACTCTATTGTCGGCCTGTATTGCATTAGCTCTGAGTGGTCAGGGTTGGGCGGCAGATATTACAGAAATAGAAACCACCACAGGTGAAAAGAAAAATACCAATGTGACTTGTCCAGCAGATCCTGGAAAACTCAGTCCAGAAGAGCTTAAACGCTTACCCTCTGAATGCTCCTCTGTAGTCGAACAGAACCTGATGCCATGGCTTGTCACAGGTGCTGCTACTGCGTTAATCACAACCTTAGCCATAGTGGAACTAAACGACGATGATGATCATCATCGCAATAATTCTCCACTTCCACCAACTCCACCTGATGATGATTCAGACGACACTCCAGTTCCTCCAACTCCTGGCGGAGATGAGATAATACCAGACGATGGTCCGGATGATACCCCGACGCCTCCCAAACCGATTTCGTTTAATAATGACGTTATCCTCGATAAAACAGAAAAAACGTTAACTATTCGCGATTCAGTTTTTACTTATACCGAGAATGCTGACGGGACTATTTCTCTGCAAGATAGCAATGGGCGTAAGGCGACTATTAATCTTTGGCAGATTGATGAAACGAATAACACGGTTGCCCTTGAAGGGATGAGCGCAGATGGTGCAACGAAGTGGCAATATAATCACAACGGTGAGCTCGTTATTACGGGCGACAATACCACAGTAAACAACACTGGAAAAACCATCGTCGACGGCAAAGGCGCCACCGGAACTGAAATCGCGGGTAATAACGCGGTGGTGAACCAGGACGGCG
>OKUX01000118.1_pt1 | contig 25155 bp, 19 predicted proteins | sample 1606701 | NCBI WGS metagenome assembly OKUX01 (sample SAMEA3882525, study PRJEB24775) | human gut metagenome | biome: human-associated habitat; feature: intestine environment; material: feces | place: Netherlands | collected 2009/2010 | reverse complement strand
CGAAGCAAGACATCAATAACTAAAAACACATAATCTGAATGAAGAAACGATTTTTATCTGTAATTGTTCTGAGTGCCGCACTGTTCTCTGTGCAGGCACAAGAGGGAAAAGGGGGTATCAGCCCCGAAATGCTTGGACAAATCAAGCAAAGTTATCAAGGCACGGCTGCCGACAAGGCGCTCCGCAATGCCATAGGCAATAATGACATCCGTAAACTGGCACTCAACCAGGAGAATATGCAGGGCATGGATACCCACTTCTCCATCAAGGTAGAATCCAAAGGCATCACCGACCAGAAGTCGTCTGGCCGCTGCTGGCTGTTTACGGGGCTGAATGTGATGCGTGCCAAGACTCTTGCCGAATACGGTTTCCAGTCTTTCGAGTTCTCCGAAGTCTATCCCTTCTTCTGGGACCAGTTGGAGAAGGCAAACCTCTTCTTGCAAGGCATCATCGACACCTCCAAGAGTCCCCTGACTGATAAGACCGTAGAATGGCTCTTCCAGCATCCGCTGAGCGATGGGGGTACCTTTACCGGTGTGGCCGACATTGTTTCCAAATACGGCCTTGTTCCCAAAGATGCCATGCCCGAAACAAACAGCAGTGAAAATACCTCCCGCATGGCCAACCTCATCTCTCTGAAGCTGAAAGAGTATGGTCTGCAACTGCGTGACATGGCTGCCGCCGGTGCCAAGCCCGAAGCTCTGGAGAAGGAGAAAACTACGATGCTCGGAACCATCTACCGCATGCTGGTGCTGAACCTCGGTGTACCTCCCACGGAGTTCGACTATGTCCGCCACGATGCCAAGGGTAATCCTGTGGAGACAGAGCATCACACTCCCATGTCTTTCCTTGAGAAATATGGAGACAAACAACTGCTGACCAACTACGTCATGTTAATGAACGATCCGAGTCGTGAATATTATAAGTGTTATGAGATAGATTACGACCGCCACCGTTACGACGGCAAGAACTGGACTTATGTCAACCTGCCCGTAGAGGACATCAAAGAGATGGCCATTGCCTCCTTGAAGGACAGCACCATGATGTACTTCTCTTGCGATGTGGGCAAGTTCCTGAACTCCGAACGCGGTCTGCTCGATGTGAAAAACTATGACTACGAATCACTGATGGGCACCACCTTCGGGATGGACAAGAAGCAACGTATCCAGACTTTCTCCAGTGGCTCTTCCCACGCCATGACCTTGATGGCCGTTGACTTGAACAAAGACGGAAAGCCCGTAAAATGGATGGTAGAGAACAGTTGGGGAGCCGCTTCCGGTTATCAGGGACATCTCATCATGACCGACGAGTGGTTCAATGAATACATGTTCCGTCTGGTAGTGGAGACAAAGTATGTTCCCGCCAAAGTGATGGAACTGTTTAAACAAAAGCCCGTCTGCCTGCCGGCATGGGACCCGATGTTCGCTGAAGAAAAGTGATGATAAGGATTAGGGGTTAGGGATTAAGGATTAAGGATTAGTGGGCTGCACTATGATTCCGCAGGGTATTAATCCCTAATTCTTAACCCCTAATCCTTGTTCTCGTGTTCGTTAACGAAAGGGATTACGGAAATTTCTCCGTAATTCCTTTCTTTTTTACTCTTTATTCACGTTCTTTTTTGCTACTTTTGCGGCAAATTAATGAAACCATTATTTTAAATAAACGCATGGCAAATGTAATTAAGTTACGTAAAGGCCTTGACATCAACCTGAAAGGCGCTGCTGCCCAGGAACTTGTGTCTGTTAAGGAACCGGGATTCTATTCGCTGGTTCCCGATGACTATACAGGCATCACTCCGAAAGTGGTGGTCAAAGAGCAGGAATATGTGATGGCCGGGGGACCCTTGTTTATCGACAAGAATCATCCTGAATTGAAATTTGTTTCGCCCGTTAGCGGCGTAGTGACAAGCGTGGAGCGTGGTGCACGCCGCAAGGTGCTGAACATCGTCGTAGAGGCTGCCACTGAGCAAGACTATGAGGAATTCGGCAAGATGGACCCGTCCAAGATGAGCGGCCAGCAAGTAAAAGAAGCTCTTTTGCAAGCAGGTATGTTCGCTTTCATCCGCCAACGTCCGTACGACGTTATCGCTGATCCGACGGTAACTCCGAAAGCTATCTTCATTTCGGCTTTCGACAGCAATCCGCTGGCTCCCGATTTTGAATTCGCGCTGAAGGGAGAAGAAGCAAACTTCCAGACGGGACTCGACGCTTTGTCAAAGATGGCAAAGACGTATCTGGGTATTAGTGTAAAACAAAAGTCTGCTGCTCTTGTGCAGGCAAAGAACGTTACCGTAACAGCTTTTGACGGACCACATCCGGCAGGCAACGTGGGTGTACAGATTAACCACATCTCTCCGGTAGTGAAGAGTGAAACGGTCTGGACCATCAGTGCCGAAGCCGTACTCTTCATCGGACGTCTGATGAATACCGGTCGTGTGGACATGACCCGTACGGTGGCTGTAACGGGTTCCGAAGTGTTGAAACCCGCTTATTGCAAGCTGAAAGTCGGCGCTCTGTTGACGAACGTTTTCAAAGGTAACGTGACTACCGACAAAGACCTCCGCTACATCAGCGGCAACGTGCTGACCGGTAAGAAAGTTTCTCCGAACGGCTTCCTCGGCTCTTTCGACAGCCAATTGACCGTTATTCCCGAAGGAGATGAAATCCATGAAATGTTGGGTTGGATTATGCCGCGTTTCAATCAGTTCAGCGTCAACCGCTCTTACTTCAGCTGGTTGATGGGCAAGAAGGAATATGTGATAGATGCCCGTATCAAGGGTGGTGAACGTCACATGATTATGTCCAACGAATACGACCGCGTATTTCCGATGGACATCTTCCCCGAATACTTGGTGAAAGCAATCATTGCAGGTGACATCGACCGTATGGAGGCTCTGGGCATCTACGAAGTAGCTCCCGAAGACTTCGCTCTCTGCGAATTCGTATGTTCTTCCAAAGTGGAAGTGCAGCGCATCGTACGTGCAGGGCTCGATATGCTTCGTGCCGAAATGGCATAATCGGGGCGTATGGCAAATCGTAAATTGTAAATCGTAAAATCGTAAATATATTAATGAAAGCGTTAAGAAATTATCTCGACAAGATAAAGCCGAACTTTGAGGAAGGCGGCAAATTCCACGCATTTCGTTCGGTGTTTGATGGCTTCGAAACATTCCTGTTCGTGCCCAATGCCACTTCGAAATCGGGAACGCATATTCACGACTCCATTGACAGCAAACGCATCATGTCGATGGTGGTCATTGCGTTAGTACCGGCGCTGCTGTTCGGTATGTATAACGTAGGTTACCAGCATTTCCACGCTACCGGTGCTGCCGGAGGCTTCTGGGAAATGTTCATCTACGGTTTTCTGGCTGTATTGCCAAAAATCATTGTATCTTATGTAGTAGGTCTCGGCATTGAGTTCGTAGTGGCTCAGTGGAAGAAGGAGGAGATTCAGGAAGGCTTCTTGGTTTCCGGTATCTTGATTCCGATGATTGTTCCGGTAGACTGCCCGTTGTGGATTCTGGCGGTGGCTACTGCATTCTCTGTAATTTTTGCTAAGGAAGTATTCGGTGGTACGGGTATGAACGTGTTCAACGTAGCTTTGATTACCCGTGCATTCTTATTCTTCGCCTATCCTACGAAGATGTCCGGTGATGCCGTTTGGGTATCGGGCGACAGTATCTTCGGTCTGGGACAGTCGGTAGATGGTCTGACGGTAGCTACTCCGTTGGGTGCAGCCGCTACCTCGGGCGCCGTTCCGGAGTTCTCCTGGGACATGGTGACCGGCCTTATTCCGGGTTCCATCGGTGAGACAAGCGTTATCGCCATCGCTCTGGGTGCCATTCTGCTGTTGTGGACGGGCATTGCAAGCTGGAAAACGATGTTCTCCGTATTCGTAGGCGGTGCCTTCATGGCATGGGTGTTCAATGCAATCGGTCCCGACACTCCGATGGCACAGATGCCTTGGTACGAACACCTCGTGCTGGGCGGTTTCTGCTTCGGTGCCGTGTTCATGGCTACCGACCCCGTTACATCGGCACGTACAGAGACTGGTAAGTACATCTTCGGATTCCTGATTGGTGCCATGGCTATCATTATCCGTGTGCTCAATCCCGGTTACCCCGAAGGTATGATGCTTGCCATCCTGCTGATGAATATCTTCGCTCCGCTGATTGACTACTGTGTGGTACAGGGTAACATCAGCCGTCGCGAAAAACGTGCAATCAAGTCTAACAATTAAATACCGGAAAAGAAATGAATACCAATAGTAATAGTTATACTATCATTTATGCTTCGGTAATGGTTGTTATCGTTGCATTCCTGCTGGCATTCGTAAGTTCTTCCTTGCGCGAGACGCAGAACAAGAATGTGGAACTTGACACGAAGAAGCAGATTCTTGCTGCACTCAACATCAAGGACGTGAAGGATGCCGAAGCTGAATATAATAAATATGTAAAGGGCGATATGCTGATGAACGTTGACGGTACTCTGACAGAGAATACCGGTGCATTTGCTACCGCTTACGAGAAGGAAGCCAAAGAAAATAACCGTCTGCACGTATTCGTGGCAGAGGTTGACGGTGAGAAGAAATATGTATTTCCCGTTTACGGTGCCGGTCTTTGGGGCGCTATCTGGGGATATGTTGCGCTGAACAGCGACAAGGATACCGTTTATGGTGTTTACTTCTCTCATGCCAGTGAGACTCCGGGTCTGGGTGCCGAAATCGCCAGCACGCATTTCCAGGGAGAGTTCTCCGGCAAGAAAACGTTGGAGAACGGCGAGGTAGTCCTCGGTGTTGTGAAGAACGGCAAGGTAGAGAAACCTGACTATCAGGTGGACGGCATTTCCGGTGGTACCATCACTTCTGTAGGTGTGGATGCCATGTTGAAGGCTTGTCTGAGCAGCTACAAGAACTTTTTAACTAATAATAATGAGGAGGAATAAGAATATGGGACAATTGTTTTCAAAGAAGAATAAAGAAGTATTCTCTACTCCGCTGGGACTGAACAACCCCGTTACCGTGCAGGTATTGGGTATCTGTTCTGCTTTGGCTGTTACTGCCAAACTGGAGCCTGCCATTGTGATGGGGCTTTCAGTGACGGTGATTACAGCATTCTCCAATGTAGTGATTTCACTGCTGCGCAAGACGATACCCAACCGTATCCGTATCATCGTTCAGCTGGTGGTTGTTGCCGCGTTGGTAACTATTGTAAGTGAGATTCTGAAAGCTTTTGCTTACGATGTAAGTGTGCAGCTTTCTGTATATGTAGGTCTGATTATTACCAACTGTATCCTGATGGGACGCTTGGAAGCATTTGCCATGCAGAACGGTCCCTGGGAATCTTTCCTTGACGGTGTGGGTAATGGTTTGGGATATGCCAAGATTCTGGTAATCGTAGCCTTCTTCCGCGAGCTTCTGGGTTCGGGAACGCTGCTCGGTTTCAACATCTTGAACTATGAACCTCTGCAGAAGTTGGGCTATGTGAACAACGGCTTGATGCTGATGCCGCCAATGGCGTTGATTCTCTGCGCTTGCATCATCTGGTATCAGCGTGCACGTCACAAAGAATTGCAGGAAAAGCAGTAATAAATAAATGAAGAATGAAAAATGAAAGAATGAAAAATGGGCTGCTCTGCTGCAGTACAAGTTCTCATTGCTTTAATTCTTTAATTCTTTAATTCTTAATTTATCGAAGAGATATGGAACATTTAATAAGTTTATTCGTCCGCTCTATCTTTGTGGACAACATGATATTCGCGTTCTTCCTCGGTATGTGTTCTTACCTTGCCGTATCGAAGAATGTGAAGACTGCCGTAGGACTGGGTATCGCCGTAACTTTCGTGTTGGTGGTTACGCTTCCGGTCAACTATTTATTGCAGACAAAGGTGCTGGCTGCCAACGCAATCATTGAAGGCGTTGACCTCAGCTTCTTGAGCTTTATTCTTTTCATTGCTGTAATCGCAGCTATCGTTCAGTTGGTGGAAATGGCGGTTGAACGTTTCAGCCCGTCGCTCTATGCTTCATTGGGTATCTTCCTTCCGCTGATTGCTGTAAACTGTGCCATCATGGGTGCTTCTCTTTTCATGCAGCAGCGCATCACGCTGGGTGAGAGCGACCCGAAATTCATCGGTGGCATTGCTGATGCTGTCTCTTATGCGTTGGGCTCCGGTATCGGTTGGTTGCTGGCTATCGTAGGCTTGGCTGCCATCCGTGAGAAAATGGCCTATTCTGACGTTCCGGCTCCACTGAAAGGACTGGGCATCACGTTTATCACTGTAGGTCTGATGGCAATGGCATTTATGTGTTTCTCTGGTTTGAACATCTAAAAGAAAGGAATAAAACAATGGATATGAATATGATATTAGCAAGCATTGGAGTATTCCTCGTGGTTGTCATCCTGCTTGTTGTTATCCTGCTGGTTGCCAAGAATTTCTTGGTGCCTTCGGGTAATGTAAAACTGACTATCAATGGCGACAAGGAACTGGACGTAGCTTCCGGTTCTACATTGCTGAATACGCTGTCTGTAAACGGTGTGTTCCTTTCCTCCGCTTGCGGTGGTAAAGGTTCCTGCGGACAGTGCAAATGCCAGGTAATGGAAGGTGGGGGTGAAATCTTGCCTTCTGAGACTCCGCACTTCAGCCGTAAGCAAATACAAGATCACTGGCGTCTGGGTTGCCAGGTGAAAGTGAAAGGCGATATGGCCATCAAGGTTCCCGAAAGCGTACTGGGCGTAAAAGAGTGGGAGTGCGAGGTTATCTCCAACAAGAATGTGGCTACGTTCATCAAAGAGTTCATCGTTGCATTGCCCAAAGGCGAGCACATGGATTTCGTTCCGGGTTCTTATGCGCAGATTAAGATTCCTAAATATTCGATGGATTATGATAAGGACATCGACAAGAGCCTTATCGGTGATGAGTATCTGCCTGCATGGGAGAAATTCGGTCTGCTGGGCTTGAAGTGCCGCAATGACGAAGAAACCATCCGTGCCTATTCTATGGCCAACTATCCTGCCGAAGGCGACCGCATTATGCTGACGGTACGTATCGCCACGCCTCCGTTCAAGCCGAAAGACCAGGGCCCGGGCTTCATGGATGTAATGCCGGGTATCGCTTCTTCTTATATCTTTACCCTGAAACCGGGTGATAAGGTAACCATGAGTGGCCCTTACGGAGACTTCCATCCGATATTCGACTCCAAGAAGGAGATGATGTGGGTCGGCGGTGGTGCCGGTATGGCTCCGTTGCGTGCACAGATTATGCATATGACGAAGACACTGCACACTACAGATCGCGTGATGAATTACTTCTACGGTGCACGTGCATTGAATGAAGTGTTCTATCTGGAAGACTTCCTGCAGATTGAAAAGGATTTCCCCAACTTCAAGTTCCATCTTGCACTGGACCGTCCCGATCCGGCAGCCGATGCAGCGGGCGTGAAGTACACTCCGGGCTTCGTACACAACGTAATTTACGAGACTTACTTGAAAGACCACGAAGCTCCCGAAGACATCGAATACTACATGTGTGGTCCCGGCCCGATGTCGAAGGCTGTTGAGAAGATGCTCGACGACCTCGGCGTTCCGGCTCAGAACCTGATGTTCGATAACTTTGGCGGATAATCTTCCTTGTCCGTCTTGAGATAAAAAAACTCCGGCTTGTCCTTCAGGGCTTTGCCGGAGTTTTTTGTTCGGGGCATTTCCTCTCTATTGAAAGAAAGTGGAGTGGATTCTTCGTCGCTTTTTCTTTATTCCTTGATATGAATCGGTGCATTTGCCAGAATGGCTGTTACTTCTCCGGTGGTAATTCCTGTTGACACAGACCTCGTATGAACGGTTCTTGGTGAAGGAGAATGCGGTCTTTCAGAGTTTTCATGTTGGATGTTTTATTGAATGTTATTGTTTTCCTCTTCTGTTTCTTCTTGAATGGTGTCTTTGGGCAGCAATCTTGGAGAAATGCGTTTCTTGGGAGTGAGGCTCATGCCTTTCAGCATTTCGGCTTGGCGCACTACGCTGCCGTTACCGTCCGAGAGCTGGTTGAAGGCTTTGTCGTAATCCCTTTGCAGACTGGCCAACCGGTCGCCGATACCGAGGAAGGTATCGGTAAAGCCTGCAATCTTTTCATATAAGATGGTGCCGCGCTTGATGATGGCCTGCACATTCTTTACCTGGTTCTCCTTCTTCCAAAGGTCGAGCGAGAGGCGCAGGGCACTAATCAGGTTGGTGGGGCTCATCAGTACCACCTTTTTGTTGTAGGCATATTCCCAGAGGTGGGCATCACTTTGGATGGCGAGGAGGTAGGCACCTTCGGTGGGGATGAACATCATAACGAAATCCGGTGATTGGGCGTCATAATGCGAGTAGTCTTTATGGCTGAGCTCGTCGATATGGGCGCGGACGGATTGCAGGTGTGCTTTCAGGAAGTGTGCCTGCTCCTCCTTGCTTTCGGCAGAGGTGTAGGCAGCATAGGCAGTCAGCGACACTTTGGAGTCGATAATCATTTCCCGTTCGTCGGGGTACTTCACGATGATGTCGGGCTGCATCTTCTGCCCGCTTTCCTCGTTGATGATGGCTTCGCCCCGTTCGTCTTTTAGAAACTCCTGGCGGAAGTAGTGTTCGCCTTCAATCAGTCCGGAGGCTTGCAACAGACGTTCCAGAATCATTTCGCCCCAGTTGCCTTGCATTTTGGAGTCTCCTTTCAGGGCACGGGTCAAGTTGTTGGCATCTTCGCTGAGGCGGTTGTTCAGCTCCATCAGTTCCTTGATGCGTTCACCCAGCGAGAAGCGTTCTTTGGCTTCGGTGCTGTATACTTGTTCCACCTTTTGGCGGAAGTCCTTCAGGTTATCGCCCAGCGGGCGGAGCAGATTGCCCAGGTGTTCGGTATTCAGCCTGGTAAAGTCTTCGGCTTTGCTCTGGAAGATACGGTTGGAGAGATTCTCGAACTCGGTGTTCATGCGCTTGTGCAACGCTTCGGCTTCTTCCTTCTGCAGCTTCAATAATTCTATTTCCTTCTTTGTCCCGCTGATTTCTGCCCTCAGTGCGGCAGACTTGCGGTCTGCCGCCAGATAGCCGACTACGGTTCCGATGATTATCCCTATAATCAGTAATACTATCTCCATAGGTGTTTTGAAGTGTCCGCCTTATTGTGTCAATATTTCGTTTCCGTCTTCAGTAATCAGGATTTGGCTTTCCCATTGGGCAGAAGGCAGTCCGTCGTCTGTGCAGACGGTCCATCCGTCGGCTTCGTCGATAAAGACTTCGTAGCTTCCCATGTTAATCATCGGTTCGATGGTGAACGTCATGCCCGGCACTATCAGCATGCCCGTACCACGTTTGCCGAAGTGTTCCACATCCGGTTCTTCGTGGAACTTGACGCCGCAGCCATGTCCGCAGAGGTCGCGTACCACGCTGTATCCGTTCTTTTCCGCATGCTCCTGGATGGCGGCGCCTACGTCACCGAGGCGTGCCCAGGGCTGTGCGGTCTGTATGCCTATGTCACGGCATTCTTTGGTGACCTGTACCAGTCTCTGCATGTCGGGGCTGACTTCGCCAATCATGAACATGCGTGATGCGTCGGCAAAGTAACCTTTGTAAATGGTGGATACATCGACATTTACAATATCACCGCTTTTCAGGAATTCCCTGGTGCTGGGAATGCCGTGGCACACTACATCGTTGATGCTGGTACACACACTTTTGGGGAAGCCTTCGTACATGAAGGGGGCGGGGATGGCGTCGTGGTCTGTGGTGAAGCAATACACCATATGGTCAATTTCGGCTGTGGACATGCCTTCGCGAATGTTCTCGGAGAGATAATCCAGCAGGGCAGTGTTGATTTTGGCGCTTGCGCGGATACCGGCCAACTGCTCCTCGGTGCGGAGTGCGCTTCGCATCGGCAGTTTATATCCTTCTTTCTTATAATGTTGAATTTTGGCTTCTACTTCGTCGGAATAGTTTTTAGGAGTAAACCGGACTCCTTTCATGAACTTTTTCATTGTCTTTTCTTTTTTATGAGACTGCAAAAATACACAATAATGCAGGTGCTTGTACTATCAAGAGCCGAAAAAACATTCGTTTTCTTTATCCCGATACCAGCTTAGAGGGTATTCACCACTTTTATTTCGCTTCTTGAACTGTCTATCCTCCGTACTTGTATCTGGGTCTTTATGCGCTCTTTCAGTCCTTCCACGTGACTGATGATGCCTACCTTCTTGCCGCCCATCTGGTGCAGTTTTTCCAATGTGTCCATAACGGTGTTCAGGTAGTCGCTGCTCAGTGTGCCGAAACCTTCGTCGATGAACAGTGTGTCTACCGAGAGGCTCTGGCGGCTGAGGGAAGAAAGTCCGAGGGCAAGTGACAGAGATACTAGGAAGCTTTCGCCGCCCGATAAGGTGCATGCCGGACGTGCCGCACCTCCTTGATGGAAGTCGCGCAGCAGGATGGTGAGCGAACCGGCCTGGCATTCCAGTTCGTAGCGGTCGGTCAAGCGTTGCAGATAGAAATTGGCGCCTGCCAGCAGTTCTTTCAAGACGAAGCTCTGGGCTATGTTGCGGAAGTTCTTTCCCCGTTCGTCACCGAAGTGACGGCAGAGGCGGTCCCACTTCAGATACTCTTCGCGCAGCCGGTCGGCACGTTCCTTTTCTTCCTTTATCCGGTCGATGTTACGGGTGTTTTCTTCCAGGCGTAACTTCTGCTGGCCGATGGATTGGTTGCCGACGGTTATCTTTTCTTCGAGATTCGCGATGAGTGCATCCAGGGTTTCGAGGTTCTCGTTTTCTTCTATTTCGGGCTTCCGGCTGATGTGCTCTTCCACTTGTCCGGTGGCCAGATGAAAGGCGGTCGATGCAGCTACTTCTTCCTCTTTAAGTGTCTGCAATGAGGCACGCAATGCTTCTATCCGGGAGCCGGACCAAGCGGATAGGACGGTGATACGCTCCTCGTCGAGAGTGGGGTTGGCGGCATAGAACCCGGTTAAATCCTTTTGCAGCCTTGCCATTTGTTCTGCGGTGGAGGATATGCTTTGTTTCAGTCCGCTTGCTTGTGTATTCAGATTATTCCAGGCAATCCCCAGGTCCTTGATTTCCATTTCCTGTGTTGCTGCAGGTGCGTTGCGCCAGTCGGGGAATGCGGCATCGATGCTTTCCTTGTTGATGTTTATCCCTTCCAGCTCTTTGTGGATAAGGGCAATGGCGGATTTCAGTTCTCTTTGTTTTTCCTGCGCCAGACGGTAGTTGCGCGTAGCTTGCGTCAGGCGGTCAATAAAGGAGAGGGGGGAGTTCTCCCATTCCGTGTTCCATCCTTCCCAGAGGATGTGGGGAGTGACGCGGTCCATGGTGGCACGTATGTTCTCCTTTTCGTTGGCGGTGAGCGACTCGTAATTGACGATGCTGTTTTTCAGCTCATTCAGCACTCTGTCGGCAGAGTTGAAGGCTTGGCGTGCAGCGTCCACATGTTTTTGGCATTCGTCCTTTTGCCGTTGCAGAGCTATGATTTGTGCGCTGAGCTTTTGAACTTCAGTGAGCTTTTCGTTCAGTTTGTCTGCTTCCAGCTTGTTCTCTTCCAGTAGCTTCTTCAGGGTTTCGCCGGTGGTTGTGGAGAGGCCGACGCCGTTGCATTGGGCGCATTTGGCCTGTGCGTCAGTGTGGGCAAGGTTGTAGCTCCGGAGCGCTCTTGCTGTGGACTGACGGGCATTCTCTGCCAGCGTTCCGTAGGTATTGGATTCTGTCCGGTTGTTGTTCAATGCCTGCTCGGTTTCCTTGTATTCTTTCTCTTTTGTTTCCAGGGAGGTGCGTATGGGAGCAAGGACAGACTGGAAATCTTCATCTTTGCAAAGCGATTTTATTTCTTGTCCGCACACGGGGCAAGTATCCCCGACGACAAGCCGGGAGCGTGTTTCCTTTGCCCACTCTTCTACGGCTTCCTTTTGCTTGTCGTAGAGGGTGCGGATGTCATCATAACTTGTTTTCTTGCTGTCGAATGCCGTTTGCAGGAGGACGTATTGCTTTTGGCACGCCTCCACTTTGGCGTTCAAAGCCTTTTCGTTTTCCTTCGCCTCGTTCAGTGTCCTTTCCGTTTCAGCCAGTAAAGACAAGGCGCTCAATGCTTGCAGCAGGTTCTCCCGTCCGGCATCGAGTTTGTTTTTCTTGTCTTGCAGGGCAGGGCGGTCCATGGTTTCAAGCTGCTTGTTCCGGAGGTTTATTTCGTTTTGCAATGTATGGTTCTCTTGTTCTTTCCGGGTGAGGGCAGCTTCCTTGTCGGTACGCTCCTTGACTTTTACGGGTTGTTGCGCGGCAAGTCTTTCAAGGTGCGCGTTGTAGGTGCCGATGCGTGTTTGGGCATCGAGTGCGGATTTTAGGCCGGTAATGATGGATTGGCTTTGCTCGAACATGGGCAGTAAGGGCGAATGCTCTTGCAAGTACTTCTCGGCACGATGCAGCTTGTCTTCTTGCTCTTTCAGGAAACCGCATAGCCACTTGCTTCCTCCGTCCAGCCGGGCAAAGGATGCTCTCAGTATCCCGGCTTGTGCATAGTTCTGTTGTTGTTGCTGTTGCTGCTGTTTCAAGGTAGAGAGCCAGTTGCGGGCATCGGCGGTGGCGTTCCATTCCTTAATCAGCAGTTCTTTCTGTTTGAATTCGTCCGATTGCAGTTGCGCTTGCTTCCCTTCCCACATCTTCTTTTGCTGTTCACGGGTGAGGAGGAGTTCGGAGTATTTTTTCAGCCAGTCCCTTTTTGCGAGGGCGGTGGTTTTCTGCTCATTGGCTTCCTTGACTCCGGCATTTTGCGTGGCTATGGCTTCCTTGATTGTGGAGACTTCTTCTTCTGCCAGGATGTGGATGCCTTCCAGCTTCCGGTTCTGGTTTTCGTATTCCGTCCGTCTTTCCTTGGTGGCGGCATATATTTCGGCACCTATTTCGGAGTAGATACTTGTACCGGTCAGCTTTTCCAGAATATCCGATTTTTCGCTTTCCTTGCTTTGCAGGAACTTGGTGAAGTCGCCTTGCGCCAGCATGGTGGTGCGGCAGAATTGTTCGAAGGTCAACCCCACTGCAGCTTGTATTTCTGCCTTTATCTCATTCTTTTTGTTGAGCTGTGCGCCGCTTTTCTTGTTTTCCAGTGTCCAGCGCACATCTTGCACGGCTCCTGAAATCTTGCGGTGTGCCCGTGCCACGTACCATCGGGCGGTGTAGGGCGTTTCGTTCGAGCCGGTAAACTCCAGCTCCGTCCATGCTTCACTGGTGTTACGGCGCATCAGTTGCCTGCTGTCGTTGATGGCAACATCTTCCTTTTTGGCAGAGAAAGTCTGGCTCAGGTCTTTGTATTTTTCGTTCTCGGCATGGTCCATGCGGGGCGTTTCGTTGTAGAGTGCCAGGCAGATGGCGTCGAGAATGGTTGTCTTCCCTGCACCCGTCTCACCGCAGATAAGGAAAAGGGATTCCTCGCTTAGCGGTCCGTTCTCAAAGTCGATGACGGCATCTTCTATGGAGGCAAGGTTCTTTATGGTGAGTTTCTGGAGTTTCATGTTCCGGACAAATGATTAGGAGTTGTTCTTGCTTTTCACTTTTTGCATGACAGTCTCCATCAGCTGGCAAAGTTCTGGGTCCATCTCTTCTCCTTCGGTTTCGCGGTAGTAGAGTCTGGCTATTTCCAGGGGAGACATTTCCTGCATCTCTTGGATGGAGATAGGCTTGCTCTCGTCAGTGTCGGCCTGCCGCTCTCGGGTAGTCTTGATGTAGCAATATTTGCATGCCTTGCCTTTGGCGGCGTTCGAGGCTTTTTCGTTGCAGTCGGGGGGCAGGTAGCCTTTTGTCAGCACATTCAGACGGAGGTATGCAGGTTTCTCTTCCGGATATTCTTCCAGCAGTTTCAAGGCGTCTTCGAAAGGTGTCGGGTCATGGGGAAGTGTGACGAGCGGAATCGGATTTTCAATTTCCCTTGTACTGATTTGTGGCTCTGCCCCTTTCTCCAACTCGATGATGGAGACGGAGTGCGGATAGGTTTCGTCGAAGCTGACGGGGAGGGGAGTGCCGCAATAGCGTGCGTGGTGATGACTGCCTTTGATGTCCTGAGGGCAATGGATGTGTCCGAGTGCCAGGTAGTCGTACCCTTCTCCCATAGCGCTGAGGGGAACATACTCTATTCCGCCGATACTCTCATCGTGCCCGCTACGGTCGCTGCCTTCAATGGAGAGATGGGCCATGAGGACGACGGGAAGCTGTGCCGTATTCCGTTTCTTCACTTCGTCCAGCAGTGCCTGGAAGAAGCGTGCCTGCCGTTGGTCGCGCGGTGTTTCAGTGTCCAGCAGGGGGAAGTTTTGCGGATAGACGTGGGGCACGGCAATGACGTAGCCTATTGTCTTTTTTTCATTGTTTATCTCGATGATATGCTTGTCCAGATTCACTTCCTCGGCTGTACGTTCGATGTTTCCCACGACATTCAGGCCGAAGTGCTGCCAGAGGCTGCTGTCTATCTCCAGTTTCGAGCTGCTGTCGTGGTTTCCGGCGGTGACTACGATGGCCATTCCGGGGCAGGCTTGATGGATGTTCAGCATGGCGTCGGTGTACATCTTCTGCGTGGCGGCAGCGGGAGAGGAGTAGTGGTAGATATCTCCGCTTACCACCATGGCGTCGGGCTGCTCTTCGGTTACTATGCGGGTGAGTTGCCGTAGGAAGGCCTGCTGTTCGGCGGTACGGTCGTAGTTGTAGAGGGTGTGTCCCAGGTGCCAGTCGCTGGTGTGTAGTATCTTCATTGTTTTTATGGTTTCAATGGATGTGGGTTATGGTTTCCTTAGAATATAAATCTTGTGTGTTCCTCGTCCTTTGTAGTCGATGCCCGATTCGGGATTGGCTATCCATTCGCGCAACTCGCGGGAGGCGGCAGACTTCAATAAGCCGGTCAGTTGGCAATAGTCGGCTTGGGTCATGAAGCTGTTCTTTTCCAGGTATTTTTTTGCCCGTTCCAGCCGTTCCTGCGGAGAAAACACTTGTGAGGAGCGTTGGAATTTGTCGGTGGAACGTTTCAGGTGGCAATGGCGAGCGGTACGGTACAGTAGTTCTTTGTCCACCTTGAAATGTATGTCCTTCAGGCAGATGCTGACGGCGTTTCGCTTGGTGTCTCCTTCTTCGCCCGTCTCCCGTTCACGGTCTTGCCGCAGACCGAGGGCAGGGGTGAATACTCCTAAGTTGTCAATCTTCACGGAGTAACCTTGCCCCATTTGGTAGGCTATTTCGTCGGTGATGGCTTGCATCAGTCCGATGATGTCTCCTCGTGTGAAGGATGAGGCGTATGCTATCTTTTCGGTGATGGTTTCCAAGTCCACCTGCCCGTATAGTTTCATTCGTGGGTAGAGAATGCGTTTGCCGTCTTCTCCCGGCAGGTTCAGTTCCTGCATGTTGTATTCTGCCATGATGGTAGCGTTGTTATGAGGTTCGTTTGTTTATTGGGGCTTACAGAGTTTGTCCCAAGGTTGCGGATGTGTATGCCAAGGTTGGGGATTTCTATCCCAAGGCTTGGGATAGACAAACCAAGGGCGAAGGTAATTCTTTATCTCTATACTTGCAAACTTTACTATTAGTAGTTAGGAAGTTTTTTATTGGTAGTCGGGAAGTTTTTTGTTATAGGTTTGAGAGAGGAATTGAAAAAAACGTTATCTTTGTTACATAAGAGAAGTGCATGAATGATGAACAAAACTAAAATTAAGCGATATATGAAACATTATCCGGACTTATTATTGTTGTTTGCCTTATTGTCCGTTACCACAATGATTAAAGCACAAATATCGATAAGACCTTATAGCGAATGGGAAGCAACCCAGTTTGTTGCAGTGAACGGACATCAGCCCGAAGACTATGTAAAGCCAGATAATAATTGGGAAATACTATACAATTTACGGACTCCACGTACTCAAGCCGAACTTCGTGAAATGGGTATTAAATGCTCTGATAGCCAATTATTGTTATTGGAAGTAGGTGGACTTGTCAGTAAAACAAAAGGAAAATGGAAAGCTACTATACCCATTCTCGACAAAGAACAGACCAATTCTCTAAGAAGCTTAAGTAAGGAGATTGCTGAATCCATGTATGTCAAAACAAAGGCAGACTTTATATCATTGGCACAAACTATCAGTGAAATGGGATTCAAGAACAATGTACTCTCACTTGTTTTTTCATACCTTCTGGATGGAAAAATGTGGACAAAGTTAGTCTTGTTTGAGGATGTTGACAATTATACAAGCTGGAGTGGCTGTTACTGGGTATTATACGAATCAAGAAATGGCTTTGCATGCGGTACGAATGGTTTCGGAGAACAGAATTTGATTTTGACTTACATCAATAGCGGCATTGCTCCTGACAACGACATTATGGACCATTGTGCTGATGAAATAGCACAATTCGGAAAAGTAACAGATGCCAAACTCGTTTCTCAGTTAAAACCTTATGGGCTGGTAGATGATAATGGAGATGTATTATTTCCTATTATAAAGAAACGGCAAGACCGCTTTCATCAAATAACTGAAAAATTGGTAAACTCTATCAGTGCGGAACTAAAGAATAATTGTGGCTCCTTAGCAAGCCAATATGGTATTGACAATGAAAAAGTGGCAATGGTGATGCTGTACCATGAAATCATGTGGGATTTGGTAGATAATCTGATTCAAGATAGGATAATCTTCACTCCAGCTATTTTCAAAGATGAAGAATCGAATAAAGAACGATTGAATGAAGTCGTTTTCTTCATAGAAGGAGGATTAATGCAATAATAATTCGATAGAGAAAAGGACATTTGACTTTGAAGAGTTTTCTGTAAATGCATTTCAAGTGCATAGAAAATAGCCAATTAAAAATAAAGAATTATGTACGAATGGGCCAATGAAATGAACTGTGCCGTAACTGTATGCGACACAAAGGGAATCATCCTATATATGAACGAGAAAGCATGCCGTACGTTTGCCAAACACGGTGACCTGATAGGCAAGAATCTCTTTGATTGCCACAACCCGCAATCGCAGGCCAAGATACGCGAACTGCTGGAGACGGGGGAAGTGAATGCCTACACCATTGAGAAGAACGGTGTCAAGAAAATGATTTATCAGACGGCATGGAAGCAGGACGGAGTGGTCGGTGGCCTGGTGGAGATTTCGATGGAAATACCCGGAGAGATGCCACACTATATGAGAAAATAACAAAATGATATATGATATGAAAACACTTTCTAATTCAGAACTGACAATTAAAGTCTCCCCACATGGGGCCGAGTTATGCAGTATCTTGCATGATGGAAAAGAATATCTTTGGCAGGCAGACCCCGCTTTCTGGAAACGGCATTCTCCGGTGCTTTTTCCCATTGTAGGCAGCGTTTGGGAGAATGAATACCGTCACGAAGGCGTTTCCTACGCATTGACGCAACACGGTTTTGCCCGCGATATGGATTTTGAATTGATGCTTGAACTGGAAGATGAAGTGCGTTATCGACTGGTTGACAGTGAGGAAACACGCAAGAAATATCCTTTCCCGTTTTGCCTTGAGATAGGCTATCGGATAGAGGGAAAGAAGATTGAGGTGCTTTGGAAAGTCATCAATACCGGAACACGCGAAATGCACTTCCAGATAGGGGTCCATCCGGCTTTCTATTACCCGGACTATGATACGGAGACAACGGACCGTGGATATTTCGGCTTTGATAAGACGGAAGGTTTGCACTATATCCTTATCTCCGAGAAAGGATGTGCCGCTCCGGATAAGGAATATTTGCTTGAGTTGACAGATGGCCTGCTGCCTTTGGACATCCACTCCTTTGATAAAGATGCCCTGATTCTGGAAAACAGTCAAGTGAAAGAAGTTACATTATATAATAAGGAGAAGAAGCCCTATCTCAGTCTGTATTTCGACACTCCGGTGGTGGGGTTGTGGTCGCCTCCGGCCAAGAATGCTCCGTTTGTCTGCATCGAGCCGTGGTACGGGCGTTGTGACCGTGCCCATTATAAGGGCGAATATAAGGATAAGGACTGGATGCAGCACTTGGCGCCGGGAGGAGTCTTTAAAGGTGGGTATACAATTGATATAAGATAAAAAATGAAGAAGGATACTGAAAATAATTCGGTATCCTTTTTATTTGGAGAATGCAATGTCATTATCTTTGCGCCCGGTAAAAAATATAGGTTGTTTTTTAAGGTATGAAGAAGAGTCTTATTGCATTGGCGTTCGGCACATTGGGGCTAGGGATTGCCGAATTTACGATGATGGGTATTTTGCCCTATGTGGCTACTGATTTGGGAATCAGCATTCCCGTGGCCGGTCATTTCATTTCTGCGTATGCGTTGGGTGTTTGTTTTGGTGCGCCCATGCTGCTCCTGGCCCGTAAACGCCCGTTGAAGCAGATTCTGCTGGTCTTGATGGCATTAATGATTGTGGGTAATATTTGTGCGTCTATGGCACCCAATTATTGGGTCTTGCTGTTGGGACGTTTTGTTTCCGGGCTTCCTCATGGTGCTTATTTTGGGGTGGCTTCCATTGTTGCGGGAAAATTGGCTGATAAGGGGAAAAGCTCGGAGGCGGTTTCAATTATGATAGCGGGAATGACTGTGGCCAATCTGTTTGGGGTGCCGTTGGGTACTTCGTTGAGCCATACACTGTCTTGGCGTGCCACGTTTCTGCTGGTAGGTGCCTGGGGATTGATAACATTGTACTACATTTGGCGTTGGGTACCGCAGGTCGAAGGACTGAAAGACACGGGATTTAAAGGACAGTTCCGTTTTTTGAAGAAGCCGGCGCCGTGGCTCATATTGGGAGCTACGGCTTTGGGCAACGGTGGCGTATTCTGCTGGTATAGCTACATCACCCCGTTGCTGACCGAGGTTTCCGGTTTTAGTGCGGACAGCATTACGGCACTGATGGTACTGGCAGGATTCGGAATGGTTGTCGGCAATCTGGTCAGTGGGCGCATGTCCGACCGGTACACTCCGGGGAAGGTCGGTACGGTGGTGCAAGGGATGATATGTGTTATTTTATTATTGATATTTTTACTCTCGCCCCATCCGTGGTGTTCGACAATATTGATGATACTCTGTACGGCAGGTTTGTTTGCCGTCTCCAGTCCGGAGCAGGTGTTGATGATTCGTGTGGCCCCTGGAGGAGAAATGTTGGGAGGCGCTTGTGTGCAGATGGCCTTCAATTTGGGGAATGCTATCGGAGCCTATATCGGAGGTCTTGCCTTGAGTGGAGGATACCGTTATCCCGCATTGGCAGGCGTACCGTTTGCACTGATGGGATTTATTTTATTCCTTGTCTTCTACAAGAAATTCCAGGATAAGTATTAAGTGTTTCATTTTTTTTGTGTATGTTTGTCCGCAAGTATTAACTAAACTCGATAACTTATGAAGACTTTGAATTATGTGAAGATATTGCTGTTGTGTGTATTTACGATTGGGCTGGCGTCTTGTGGGGATGATGTATATTATACCATGCAGAATAGCGACGACAAATTGTGTGGGAAGACGTGGATAGAAGAATATCAGACGGAAAACAAAGATGGAGTTGAAGTGTTATGCAGTCATCAGCTGAAGTTTGCCAAGGCTGATAATTCTGGACAGGAAATCTGGGAGTATTATCGCGGAGGCGAGTCCCGTCCCTATGAAACGACTTCACGTACTTTTACTTGGAAATGGATGGATAAGTCTATGGAGGGGTTGACTCTGAATTATGGTGCCGGTGAAATCAAGTACTTTGATAATGTATGGGTGCGCGAACATTATTTATCCGGTAAACTGGATGGAGTGGTTGTTATGATGGTAGATGCTAATTATAAATAAAGTATGGCTTATGAATAATATGTTGAAATACACAAAAATGTTATTGTTGTTTGTCCTTGTATTAGGATTGACATCATGTGATAGTGAGGAAGAAACGGAATATAATCTGCCCGGTGAATGGTATACATCTGAAGAAATAGATTTCGGGGCATATACTTGGGGTAGGGGGACGATTATGACCTTTAACGCGCGCAACCAAGGTACTATTGGTTCATATGGCGACCCGAATTATTTGCTTTTCAGATGGAATTGGGTTAGTGGGGCTTACAATCTGATGGAATTGGAATTCTATGATGGTGGCAGCATGGCTTACATTGAAGGAGCCATGGCTGATTCTTATTCTTTCAGTGGTACTTGGTATAATAGCTGGAGGGAATATCAAGATAATATTCACGGACAGCCTTTTCGTATGCGTCGGCAATGACGACATGCTTATCAATAAAAAACGGAGCAAATCAATTGCTCCGTTTTTTATTGTATGTCAGCTTTTTACTTATTCTTCAAAACCAATTTCTTGAACTCTCCCGGATAAGGTGTTTCAAACCGCATCAGCTCTCCCGTGACGGGATGATAGAAACAGAGTTTGAAAGCATGCAGGGCCAAGCGTCCGATAGGATTTACGTCTTCCAGTCCATAGCGTCCGTCGCCGATAATGGGATGCCCCAAATCCTGCATGTGTACACGTATCTGGTTTTTTCGTCCCGTTTCCAGGTTCAGTTCAACAAGAGAGTATCCATTGGCTCGTTTGATGGTACGGTAATGCGTAATGGATTCTTGTCCCCCGTCATCTGTCGGACTTGAATATACATACAGCTTGCGGTCTGTCAACCAAGAAACCACGGTTCCTGCATCTTTTTCCATCTCGCCGACCACCACGGCTACGTATCGCCGGTCTGTTACAATGTTATGCCAGTTGTCACGCAATGTGTTCTGTGTCTTTTCGTCTTTGGCAAACATCATCAAGCCGGAGGTGTCACGGTCCAGGCGGTGCACGATGTGTACACGGTGCTGCTTGCCCGAGCGTTGCACGTATTCATTCAAGATGGTATAGGCGGTACGTTCCTTTTGCCGGTCAGTGTTGACGGACAGCAAACCCTGCATCTTCTCTATCACGATGATATAGGCATCCTCGTATACAATCTTCATCAGTTTATGGTTGAACTCTTTACGTCCCTTCTCACGGCTGATTTGTACTTTCATACCCGGTTTCAGAGGAAAATTGTATTGTGTAGTGATAACGCTGTCCACATATATAATGCGTTTGCTCAGCAATGATTTCAGCTTGGTGCGGCTGGCGTCCGGCATTTTAGCTGCCAGAAACTCCATGAGCTCCATCGGTTCCTTCACCATGTAGTCCGTATATTGTGTGCGGGCTCTTGCTGTAATTTTTTCTTTTGCCACGACTGGTTTTAATTTACGATTAGACAATTTACGATTTACGATTGAAAACTACTTGTACTTTCAATCTTTTAATTCCAATAATACTACGTTTTCCACATGGTGGGTGTGCGGGAACATGTCTACCGGTTGAACGGCCTTCACTTTATATTTCGCATCGAGCAGTTGCAGGTCGCGCGCCTGCGTAGCCGGATTACAGCTGACGTATACGATGCGTTTGGGCTCGGCAAACAGAATGACATCCACTACATCCTGGTGCATTCCGGCACGGGGAGGGTCGGTGATGATGACATCGGGACGGCCGTATTGGTTGATGAAGTCTTGTGTCAGCATGTCTTTCATATCTCCGGCAAAGAACAATGTGTTTTTAATTCCGTTAATCTCGGCATTGACCTTGGCGTCTTCAATGGCTTCGGGCACATATTCTATGCCGATTACCTGGCGTGCGTGCTTGGATACGAAATTGGCAATGGTACCCGTGCCGGTATAAAGGTCATAAACAAGCTCGTTACCGGTCAGTCCGGCAAAGTTGCGTGCTACTTTGTAGAGGTTGTAGGCTTGTTCGGAGTTGGTCTGATAGAAAGATTTGGGACCTACCTTGAAGCGCAGTCCCTCCATTTCCTCGAAGATGTGGTCTTTTCCCTTGAAGGTGTGTACCTCGAGGTCGGTGATGGTATCGTTGCACTTATTATTAATAATGTATAGCAGGGAAGTGATTTCGGGGAATGTATCTGCTATGTATTGCAGCATTTGCTTGAACAGAGCCATTTCCTCCTCTTTCTCTATCTTGCAGATGAGGATTACCATCAGTTCGCCGGTGGTAGAGGTACGCACAATCATATTGCGTAGCATTCCTTCATGCGTACGCAGGTTGATGAAGGAATAGTTGTGCTGGTAGGCATAGTCGCGTACCGCATTGCGGATGCGGTTGGATATATCGTCCTGCAACCAGCACTTTTCTATGGCAAGCACTTTATCGAAAGCATTGGGAATATGGAAGCCTACGGCATTCATCTGTTCGTACACTACATTCTGCTGAACCTCTTCTGTTGTCAGCCAACGTTTGTTGGAAAAAGTGTACTCCAGTTTATTCCGGTAGAACTGAGTTTTTTCTGAACCTAATATCGGAGAGATTTCCGGCAATTCGATTTTGCCGATGCGGGTGAGGTTGTCCGTTACTTGTTTTTGCTTATACTTGATTTGCTCGGAATAGGGGAGAACCTGCCATTTACAACCGCCGCATACACCATAATGTTGGCAGAATGGAACTGCCCGTACTGCCGAATATTCATGGAATTTCACAGCCTCGGCTTCAGCATAATGATGCTTTTTTCTCTTAATTTGCAGGTCAACTACATCGCCGGGGACGACATATGGTACGAAAATCACCAAATCATTGACTTTTGCGATGGCTTTTCCTTCGGCAGCCACATCCGTAATTGTCACCTTCTCCAGTAGGGGAAGTTCTTTTCTCTTTCTTGCCACTTTTACACCAATCTAATAAATTCTTCGGCAAAAATAGACATTTTTTCGGGATTTCTCTCTATGAAATGAAATATTAAAGATTGCAATGTCGAAATTGCATTTTAGCATAAAGTTTTTTCTGAAAAAGTTTTCTAGTCTGCGAAATATACTTAGATTTGCGGACAGAAAAGAGAAATCACTATCAAAAACTTTAAATTTATATTATGGACAAAAAAAGAGTTTATACCTTTGGTAACGGCCAGGCAGAAGGAAAGGCCGATATGAGAAACCTTTTGGGTGGGAAAGGTGCTAACCTTGCAGAAATGAACCTTATAGGGGTTCCGGTTCCTCCGGGCTTTACAATAACGACAGAAGTTTGTACGGAATATTATGAAATGGGGCAGGATAAAGTCGTTGCTCTGTTGAAGAATGAAGTTGAACAAGCCATTGCCCATGTGGAGACGCTGATGCGTTCCAAATTCGGTGATGTGGAGAATCCGTTGCTGGTTTCCGTTCGTTCGGGTGCACGCGCTTCCATGCCGGGCATGATGGACACTATCCTGAATCTTGGCTTGAATGACGAAGTGGTGGAAGGCCTGACGCGTAAGACGGGCAATGCACGCTTTGCATGGGACTCTTACCGTCGTTTCGTGCAGATGTATGGCGACGTGGTGCTGGGCATGAAACCGGTGAACAAGGAAGATGTAGACCCGTTCGAGGCTATTATAGAAGAGGTGAAACATGCTAAAGGCGTGAAGCTGGATAACGAGCTTGAGGTGGAAGACCTTAAGGAACTCGTGCTGAAGTTCAAGCCGTTTGAAATCCATACGATTCTGGTGGAGATGTAAAGGTACAGAGTGCTTTGTGGGAAACCGGTTCGGTTAGGCACGTTACATAGAAAAATCCCGGCCTCCTGTTATTTGAAACAGAAGACCGGGATTTTTTATACGGCATGCTGCCGTGTTTATGGATTGTTTTGCTGTGTTATCATTCTACATCCTGCAGTGCAGCGATATTTTCTTCGCCGGTGCGGACCTTTACGACTCTGTCAACATTGTATACAAAAATCTTGCCATCGCCGATGTGACCGGTAAAGAGTACCTTCTTTGCAGTTGCAATGACGGAATCAACAGGGATCTTGCTGACGACAACCTCGATCTTTACCTTAGGAAGCAGGGTTGCATCGATTTCTGCACCACGATACATTTCGCCTGCACCCTTCTGGATGCCGCAGCCCATTACTTGTGTCATGGTCATACCGGTTACACCAAGGTCGTTTAATGCAGTCTTCAGTGCTTCGAAGCGAGACAGCTTTGCAATGATGACAACCTTGTAAATGCCGCTTGCAGAAGCAGTGATCGGAGCTTCCACAACCTTGACCGCTGCATTCTTCTGGAATTCGGAAGCTTTGTCGTAATCCGAAACGCCGAGATCGGTGTTTTCGTTGACATCCATTGTCATGGTGTTGGAGATATCCATGATGGAGAAGCCGGCATATGCGGACGGAAGACCATGTTCTTTTGCATCAAGACCAACAATTTCCTCTTCTTCGGAAACACGAAGACCGAAAAGCTTTTTGATAACAATAAAAGCGATCGTAATGGTTACAGCAGTCCATGCAATGGTAGCGAACATACCAAGGAGCTGTAAACCAAGCTGTTTGAAGCCGCCGCCATAGAAGAGACCTGCACCTGCGATCTGGTTTGCACCGAAGCTTACGCCATCACCGAAGCCTCTTGCAAAGGCAGGAGCGGAAGGAGTAGCGAAAAATCCGACTGCAACTGTACCCCAGATACCGTTTAAGCAGTGTACTGCAACTGCTCCGACAGGATCATCCACATGAAGCTTGTAATCCAGAAACCATACGCCAAAGACAACCAGAACACCGGCAACTGCGCCGATTACGATAGAACCAAAAGCATCTACAACATCACAGCCTGCGGTAATGGCAACCAGACCGGCAAGGGAAGCATTTAAGCACATCGAAACATCAGGCTTGCCATATTTTACCCAGGTCAGGATCATAGTAACAACAGTTGCAATAGCGGGAGCGATGGTTGTAGTAACAAAGATGGAACCGAGCTCTTCAACGGAGGTTGCAGCAGCACCGTTGAAACCGTACCAGCCAAGCCACAGAATGAAAACACCCAGTGCACCGATAGGAAGGTTATGTCCGGGGAATGCGTTTACCTTCGTTACTTTGCCTGTCTTATCCTTTACAAACTTACCAATACGGGGACCAAGCATTGCTGCACCGATCAGAGCGGAAATACCGCCGACCATGTGGATGCAGTTGGAACCTGCGAAATCGTGGAAGCCGATCTGGGAAAGCCAGCCGCCGCCCCATGTCCAGTGTGCTTCGATCGGATACACAACTGCGGAGATCATTGCGGAATAAATACAATAGGAAAGAAACTTTGTTCTTTCTGCCATAGCTCCTGAAACGATTGTTGCAGCTGTGGCACAAAATACTAACTGAAATACGAACTGTGAC
>OKUX01000114.1_pt1 | contig 26277 bp, 24 predicted proteins | sample 1606701 | NCBI WGS metagenome assembly OKUX01 (sample SAMEA3882525, study PRJEB24775) | human gut metagenome | biome: human-associated habitat; feature: intestine environment; material: feces | place: Netherlands | collected 2009/2010 | reverse complement strand
CCCGCAGGCGGTGCGCCGGGTGCGGTTGACCTTCCGGGACAGCGTCACCACCGGCACGCCGCTGGTGGCGAGACTGGCCTCCGAGGAGGGTATCCTCTGCACGGTGATCTCCGCCTCCACCCAGAAGCTGTCGGAGGAGGTCTATGGCAGTATGCTGCTGGGCATCCCCAGCGGCCAGTTCCAGCGGGCCATGGATTATATCAGTACCATGAGCAACATTCGGGTAGAGGAGGTAGACGGCCATGTACAGTGATCTGTTTTCGGCAAGCTCCGTGCAGGATCTGATGGCGGTGCTGCCCAGCCTGCCCTACGCCATTTGGGAGACATTCTATGTGACGGTGCTCAGCACCCTGTTGTCGTTGGTGCTGGGGCTGCCGCTGGGCGTTCTGCTGGTGGCGGGGGAGAAGAACGGTGTGCTGCCGCTGCCCCGCTGGCTGCTGCAGGTACTCAATGTCATTATCAACCTCCTGCGCTCGGTCCCTTTCCTGATCCTGATGATTATGGTGTTCCCCCTGTCCCGGCTCATCATCGGCACGGCGGTGGGCACCACAGCCACCATCGTTCCTCTGGTGGTGGCGGCATTCCCATTTGTGGCCCGCCTGGTGGAGAGCAGTCTCCGTGAGGTGGACCCCAACATCATCGAGGCGGCACAGAGTATGGGTGCTACACCTCTGCAGATCATCTGCAAGGTCATGATCCCGGAGAGCGTGCCGTCCCTGATCCAGAACGTCACCATCGCCCTGACCACCATTCTGGGTTACTCCGCCATGAGCGGTATCATCGGCGGCGGCGGTCTGGGTAAGATCGCCATCGACTACGGCTACTATCGCTACAAGTATCTGGTGATGCTGGTGGCGGTGGTGATTCTGATCCTGCTGGTGCAGCTGTTCCAGAGTCTGGGCACATGGCTGGCCCGCCGCAGCGATAAGCGGCTGAAAAGGTGAAAAATTGCATAAAGTATGAAAAAGACGACCGTGGTACATCGTACCACGGTCGTCTTTTTCATCATGTCGAGACATCAGCCCCGCATTTTTGCCTCGATGGCCTTGCCGGTGGGGGTGTCCGCCAGACCGCCCAGCGCTGTTTCCCGGAACTCCACGGGGATGCGGCGGCCCACCTCGCCCATGGTGTCGATGACCTCGTCCACGGGGATGCGGCTCTCAATGCCCGCCAACGCCATATCCGCCGCACTGACGGCGTTGACGGCACCGACGACATTCCGCTTGACGCAGGGAACCTCCACCAGACCCGCCACCGGGTCGCAGATCAGGCCCAGCAGATTCTTCAGGGCCATGGCCACAGCGTGGCAGATCTGCTGGCCGCTGCCGCCCCGGAGGGCCACCAAAGCCCCCGCCGCCATGGCACTGGCGGTGCCGATCTCCGCCTGACAGCCGCCGGCAGCACCGGCGATGCAGGCCCGATAGGCGATGACGGCACCGATACCGCTGGCTACATACAGTGCCTCCAGAATCTGGCGCTGGTTTAACTCCTCATACTTGCACAGGGGCAGCAGCACGGCCGGCAGCACGCCGCAAGCGCCTGCCGTGGGGGCCGCTACAATGCGGCGCATACAGGCGTTGGACTCCGCCATGCTGAGGGCCTCTGCGATGACCTCACTGACGTAGCCGCCGGACATGGCCTTGCCCCGGATGGCGTACTGCCGCATTTTCAGACCGTCGCCCCCCACCAGCCCGCTGACGCTGCGGCGGTCGCCGGTATAGCTGTCGGAGGCGTCTACCATGGCCTGCCATGTGGTGAGCATCTTGGCCAGAGAGGACTCCCGGCTCACCTGCCGCTCCTCCATGTCCGCTGCCAGCACCACCTCCCAGAACTCCTTGCCCTCCTGCTCCATGCAGTGCAGGATATCCGCCATCGAATCAAGAGACATGATCCTCATCCTCCTTATCATAGTAGGTCACCGACAGGATGCCCGGCAGCTCTGCCAGAAAGCTCACCTGATGGGGCTTGATGTGCTGATCCGTTTCGATGACCATCAGGGCGTCACCGCCCCGCTTGTGGCGGCACAGGCTCATATTAGCCACGTTGATCCGCAGCTGGCTGAGGATGGTGGTGACGGCGGCCAGAGCACCGTTTTCATCGTGGTTGCGGACCACCAGCGTGTTGTAGTCTCCGGTGAAGCTGACGTCGATGCCGTCCAGCTTGTTCACCACGATGCGGCCGCCGCCGATGGAGGCGGCCTGCAGCTCCAGCTGCTTGCCGTGGGCGTCCCGGACCTCGATGACCGCCGTGTTGGGGTGGGCGTCCCGCAGGTCGATCTTATCCACGGTGAAGTGCAGACCCGCCTTCTCCGCCTCCTGAAAGGCGAAGGGGATCCGCATATCGTCGGGGTTCATGCCCAGCAGACCCGCCACCAGCGCCCGATCGGTGCCGTGGCCGGAGCCGGTCTCGGCAAAGGAGCCGTGGAGGTGAATTCTGGCCTCCATCGGCTCACCGCCCAGCAGTGTACGGGCCATCTTGCCGATGCGGGCCGCTCCGGCGGTGTGGGAGCTGGAGGGACCCACCATCACCGGGCCTAAAATATCGAAAATGTCCATGTAACATGGCCTCCTGTCGTGATATGTACCATACGTTCGGTATCATACCACATCCCAATGCAAAAAGCGAGAGGGTTTCAGAAAAATTTTCAGCTTTGGGCAGGGCATATCATTTTTCTTGTTTTTTCGCCCGGTACGGAGTATGATGGAGACAGTATCATGCAGAGAGGAGCACTGCCTATGAAGATCGCACTGGTGGATGATGATCCTAGGGCTCTGGCGCAGCTGGAGCAGTATCTCACCGAGCAGCTGGGTCGGGAGACGGAGATCTCCCACTACGGCAGCGGGGAAGCGCTGCTGGCGGACTGGCGGCCCGGCGCCTTCGAGCTGGTGGTGCTGGATATCTACATGGGCGGCGCCACAGGCATGGAGGTGGCCCGGCGGCTGCGGGCCGGAGACGGACAGGTGCGGCTGGCCTTCGCCACCTCCAGCAACGACTTCGCCAGCGAGAGCTATGAGGTGGAGGCCTGCTACTATCTGCGAAAGCCCTTCCGGCCGGAGGGAGTCCGGGCCATGCTGGAGCGGCTGGATCTGGAGGCGCTGGAGCGCTCCCGCCGGCTGCGGCTGCCGGACGGCAGTCAGGTGGTGCTGCGGAGCATCCGCTACGCCGCCTCCGACGGCCACCGGGTGACGCTGCACTGCAAGGATGGGGACCGTACCCTGCGGACCTCCTTTGCCGCCGTGGAGCCGCTGCTGTGCGCCTATCCGTGCTTCTGCGGCATCTGCCGGGGCGTGGTGGTGAACTTCCACGAGGTGGCCGGCCGGCAGGAGGACGTGTTCCTGCTGAAGGACGGCACCCGTCTGCCCATCAGCCGCCGGAGGTTACGGGAGGTGCAGGAGGCATACTCCGCCTTTCGCTTTGACCGGCTGCGAAAGGACGGTGTCGACTGATGCCGCCGTTGTATCGGATGCTGGAGGTCTGCGTTTATTCGCTGACGAACTTCCTGCCCTTTCTGGCCATGGCCCTCTATCCCTTCCGGCGGAGGCTGCGGTTTTCTCCGGCGGTGGCGGCGGCGCTGGTGGCAGTGCTGACGCTGCTGCAAATGGGACTGGGCCTGTGCGCTGCCTTCTTCACGCCGGGGCGGGGCAGCCTTCTCAGCGCCGTCAGCACGGGGCTGTACGCCGTGTTCTACTTTCTGGCGGTGCGGGCCTATCCCGGCAAGACGCTGTTTACCCTGCTGATGATCTCTAATCTGGCCAATCTGGTGGTGATTGCCGCCAAGTGCCTGGAGGGACAGCTGTTCCCGGCGCTGGCGGTGCAGTCCTACCGCTGGTCCTTCGCCCTGATGATGCTGGCGGTGGAGGCGGTGCTGTTCCTGCCGCTGCTGCTGTATGTCCGGAAGGTCTATACTCCCGCCGTGGAGCAGGAGACATCGGGGCTGGCATGGCGCTATCTGTGGCTCATCCCCGCCACCTTCTATCTTATCTGGTACTACGTCATTTACGGCAACACCAACCTGACGGGGCTGGAGATCGCCCTGCGGCCCAGCAGCACCATCGTGCTGCTTTTCATCAACACCGGGGCGGCGCTGGTGTACTATGTGGTGGCCCGACTGGTGCTGGAGCAGGAGAAACTGGTTGCCCTGCAGCAGAAGAACTATGCGCTGGCCATGCAGAGCCTGCAATACGAGAACCTGCAGGAACATATTGCCGAGGCCCGGCAGGCCAAGCACGATGTGCGCCACCACATCGCGCTGCTGCAGGATTGCCTCCGGCGGAAGGACTACGACGCCATGCAGGCGTATCTGGATCGGTATCAGGAGACGCTGCCCGACGCCCGGCAGCTGCAATTCTGCGGCAATGCCGCCGTCAATGCCGTACTGTCCTACTTTGCCCAGCAGGCGGCGGCCCAGCAGGTGGAGTTCTCCGTGAAGGCCCAGCTGCCGGAGTATACCGGCGTCGCTGACCCGGATCTGGCGGTGCTGTTCGGCAATCTGCTTGAAAACGCCCTCACCGCCTGTATGCAGGAGGCATCGCCCCGCATTGTGGTCCGCATTGCCGCCGATGCCCACACCCTCTGCGCCGCCGTGGACAACACCTTCACCGGCGCAGTGCGCCGCACCACCGGCGGATTCCTCTCCACCAAGCACGCCGGACTGGGGCTGGGGACGGCCTCCGTCCGCAGCATCGCTGAGAAGTACCACGGCGTGTGCCGACTGGAGCCGAGAGACGGAATGTTCTGCGCCTCCGTGCTGCTGGAGCTGCCACAGGAGAAGCTGTGAAAAAAGACCGCCGGGATGTCTTACGGAGACATCCCGGCGGTCTTTTTGTATGTCCGTTTATTCCGCCACTACCGGCGCATCCAGCCAGTAGATGACGTAGCACTCCTGCATTTCGCCCATGAAGAAGAAAATGTTCTCCCCCATCTGGATATGCTCCCCGAAGGCCAGATCCGGCACGAACAGACGGCCGCTGGTGCGGCCATGCCCCTTGATGGTGAAGCCCTCCGGCGTGGGATGCTTCCGCAGCTCGTTGGCGGCCTCCTCCAGCCCCGGAAAGTGCAGCGTCCGCTCCAACTCCGCCAGCTGCGTGGCCCCATTGATGTACACCAGATTGTTCTCATCCTTGAACCAGTTGATACGCATACGGACCTCCTAAGATGTAGTAGTTCCAGTATACCACAGCTTTTTCCGCTTGTCAGCAAAAATTCCCGTCATGGGCCGTGGGCTTCTGTTCCCCTGCGTTCTGCCATGGGAAAAATTCACAAAAAATGGTAAAAAGCCATTGAAATTTTTATCGTTCGATTATATAATCAAAGAGAAATCAGGCAGAGATGCTCCGCAAAGACGAAAGGAAGCGTATGAAAAATGCTGACGGACAAGGAGCTGGCCGCTGTGCCGGAGGAACTCCTGAAGGATCTGCTGCGCTATTCGGAATACGGCTGGCGGGATAGGCGCATTGTCTCGCTGCTGGCCCGAAGCTATCCGGTGGTGCTGACGGAGGCGGACGTGCGCAAGCTGCGCCGTCTGGGGCAGAAGAAGCTGCGCCAAGCCTGAATCGGCAGAGGGAGGCCCCGCAGGGCCTCCTTCTGCTGCGGATGTATAGCTGCTGAACAGGACCCCCCCCGGAGGGGGCGGCTGGGCCGCCTCCTCCGGGGGGTTTGCGTATGGCCTGCGTTACAGGTTCTTCTCGTAGGACTCGATCATCTTCTTGACCATCTGGCCACCCACGGAGCCGGCCTCACGGGAGGTCAGGTGGCCGTTGTAGCCCTCCTTCAGGTTCACGCCCACCTCTTGCGGTGTGTATTCACCTCAAAGACTTGAAGTTTTTAACGACATAACGCACCAAAACGAATATTGCTGCTGTTATAAGGCAAAAGCAAAGAGAAAGGTCTGGAACACTCATTTACATAGAAAACCGTCTGCGAGGGCAGGCGGTTTTCTTGTTTGGTAATCAATATGGGAGGAGGAACACGCCGTGGCGGTATTCAGAGTGGAGAAAACGCGGAACTATACCGTGATGTCCAACCAGCACCTGCGGGACAAAAGACTGTCGCTGAAGGCAAAGGGACTGCTGTCCCTGATGCTGTCGCTGCCGGAGGACTGGGACTACACCACCAAGGGGTTGGCGCGTATCTGCAAGGACGGTGTGGACAGCATCTGTACCACGGTGCGGGAGCTGGAAGGCACGGGGTACATCGTGCGGAAGCGGGAACGCCGCGCAGACGGAACGCTGGGCAGCATCGAATACACCATTTTGGAGCAGTCGCGGCAGGCAGATGCTCCTAAACGGGAAAATCCCGTTCAGGCGGAAAAATCTGCCGATGCACCTAAACGGGCTTTTCCAGAACAGGTAAAACCTGAACAGGAAAAGCCCGCCCAATTAAATATACAAGAACAAAGTAAAGAGAAACAAAATACGGATGTTCTTACATCCTTCCCTTCCTTCTGGCGCGAGGATAGATCTACGCAGAAGGACAGAATGGAACGGAGGAAGATATACAGCGAGCAGATCAGGGAAAACATCAGCTACGATTACCTGTCAAATTATACCAACGCCGACCGCGAGCGATTGGATGAGCTGGTGAGCCTGATGCTGGATACCGTGTGCTCTACCAAGTCCTCCATTCACGTGGCGGGAGAGGAGCTGCCAGCGGAGGTAGTGCGTTCAAGGCTGCTGAAGCTGACCGGAGCACATCTGCTGTATGTACTGGATCGGATCAACGAGAACACCACCGAGGTGCGCCATGTGAAGCCATATCTGCTGACTGCACTGTATAACGCGCCGTTGACCATGGATAACCACTACGCGCTGATGGTGGGCCATGACCTCAGCGGCGGAAACGGGTAGAACAGAATACTGTCAGAGCAAGAGCCGAAAGGCTCTTTTTTTGTTGCACGAAATGGAGGTGTGCTTTTGAAAACCATCGCACTGGCAAATCAGAAGGGCGGCGTGGGGAAAACCACCACAGCTGCCAGCTTGGGTGTCGGCCTTGCCCAGCAGGGCAAGAAAGTCCTGTTGGTGGACGCCGACGCCCAGGGCAATCTCACCCAAATGCTGGGCTGGCGGCAGCCGGACGAGCTTTCTCCCACACTGGCCGACCTGATGAGTAAGACCGTCAACGAGGAACCCATCGCACCCGGCGAGGGTATCCTGCACCATGCGTCCGGTATCGATCTTGTTCCCGCCAACATTGAGCTGTCGGGACTGGAGGTAACGCTGGTGAACATCATGAGCCGGGAGACGGTGCTGCGGCAGTATCTGTCCACGGCGGCACCGGCCTATGACTACGCCATCATCGACTGTATGCCCTCGCTGGGGATGTTGACCATCAACGCACTGACCGCGGCGGACAGCGTTATCATTCCGGTGCAGGGGCAGTATCTGGCCGCCAAAGGGCTGGAACAGCTCATGCGTACCATTGCCCGCGTCAAACGGCAGATCAATCCCCACCTGACGGTGGACGGTATCCTGCTGACCATGATGGACAGCCGCACCACGCTGGCTAAGGGAATTAGTGAGCAGTTACGCAGGAACTACGGCAGCCGAGTATTCGCCAGCGAGATACCCCGTTCTATCCGCGTGGCGGAGATCAGCGTCACAGGAACCAGCATTTATGAGCATGACCCAGAGGGGAAAGCGGCACAGGCGTATGCCGCGCTGACGAAGGAGGTGTTGCAGCTTGGCCCGCAAATTAAACGGCATAGAGCTGACCCGGTACGATGATCTGTTCAAAACAGACGCAGAGCGGGAAGCCGACCAGCAGGAGCGGGTACAGATCGTGCCGGCGGAGCAGGTGTTCCCCTATGCGCGGCAGCCGTATTCCGTAGACCGGCCCAGCGCCGATCTGGTGCGGCTGATGGACAGCATCGAGCGCACCGGCATTGCCGAGCCGCTGATCGTCCGCCCCCGCAGCGAGGGCGGGTATGAGATCATCTCCGGCCACCGGCGCGATTACTGCGCCAAGGTGGTGGGACTGGATACCCGTCCGGTCATCGTGCGCAATTATAGTGACGAGGACGCGGACATTCTGGTGGTGGACTACAACATCAACCGAGAAAACCTGCTGCCCAGCGAGAAGGCCAAGGCGTATAAGCTGAAGCTGGACGCCATGAAGCGGAGCGCAGGACGACCCGCAAAAAATTCTGCCCAAGTTGGGCAGAATTTTCAGGGGCGCTTTTCGGTGGAGATTTTGGCGGAGCAAGCAAACGAGAGCCGTATGCAAATTCAACGCTATATCCGCCTGACGAACCTCATCCCGCCGCTGCTGGAGGCGGTGGACACAGGGAAACTGAAATTCGTTCCGGCAGCGGACTATATCTCCCACCTGACCGAAAAAGAACAGACCTACCTCCAGTTTCTCATGGAGCGGGATGAGGTATCCCCCACTGTGGATCAGGCGCAGCGGCTCAAGCAGATCAGTGCAGAGGGCAAGCTGGGGAACGACATTATCGACAGAATCATGCGGGAGGAAAAGCCGCTGGAGCGCAAAGTGACCATCCGCAGCGACCGGCTGCAAAGGTACTTCCCTGCCAGCTATACCCCCAAGCAGATGGAGGAGGTCATTCTCAAGCTGCTGGAGGGCTGGCACCGCAGACGGCAGCAGGAGCAAGCAAGATGAGGAGGAAACAAATGCGCAGAAATGAATTGCCCGATACCTGCCTTTCTACGCTGCCCTCCACCGGGTAGCTTGTCGTACTTAAACACGGCGTGCGTGGCTACTACCGCTCGGAGTGGGACACCGGGAATCGCGCAGAAAACCGTGATATCGCAGACAGCCATAACCGGCGGCGCGGCATTACGGATATTCAGGAAACTGCCATGATGGCAGGTTCCATGTTTGGCTGGGATACGCCGGGAGCCGACCCGCAATGGTACTTGGATCATGCAAAATACGGAAACTCCGCCATGATAAAAGGGCACATCAAAGACCCCATCATGAGTGTGTACTATCCGGTTATCGGTTTCCTGCTGCGCTATAAGATCCTGGGGCGGGAGAAAATGTACCTGCCGGTATCGGCATTGTCTAAAGAACTGCTGGGCGCGAGGTCACAGTTCGTCATGCAGCCGGATTTGGTCTGTGGCGTGCCGATGATGCCGGTAACAGCAGCCTTTGCGAAAAACGGAAGCTGCACCGTTCAACTGGAGCGCGGCAGCTATGTTGTAGGCAAAACGATCAATCAGGAATACTGTATTACTGCCCGCGTCCGTGTCGGAAATGCGGAGTTTGTCATGGGCGAGTGCGATAAAGCGCCCTCCCCATTTGTCACATGGCAGCGCAACTGCCAAAATGACGGCGATGGCCCGCCCAACTTCTTTTGGGGTCATTATTTTGCTGAGCGCACATCCTGCATGGAGGACTTCTGCGGACGCGCCGGCGGTGAATACCGGCAGCAGAAAGAACGGATGGAACAGGTATCTAAAAAGGAACGAGGTGAATCCAGATGAGCCAGTATAACGCCAGCGAGCGAACCTATCAGGAGGTCGCGATCATGGACAGACCGGCACTATTTACAGAGCTTCGCATTGACAGAAGCTCTGTGCCGGAGGGCGTGTATCGCTATGAACTGCGGCACAGCGATGAGGATTGGGGCGAACCCATTGAGCTTTCCCGAAGCATCGCCGTTAACTTTTACGGCACCGTCCTCACCCGCGAGCCGTTTCAGCTTCCCATTGAGGGGTGGCTGCCGATGGAGCCGGACAGTCTTTCTTTTCAGGACGGAGAGTGTCGCACCCTTGCGGCGTTTCAGCAGAAATATCCCGCCAGCGAAAAGGATGTTATCGACTTTTACAGCGTCAACGATCCGAGTCTGCATGACTTCTACTTCTCTCGCAGCAGGGAACAAGATGAGGCTGCGGGCTGTATCGGCCATCTGCGGGGCGATTTCGGCAGCGGGAATCAGTTTTACACCACATGGTGGCCGCATCAGAATGACGCACTGAACACACCGGAGTTCAAGGCAGATATCGATCGTACCGTGAACTGGCTGCGGGAGCAGCCGGATTCCCCAATTCGTGATTTTGACACCATGAAACGCTGCTGTGACCGTTATAAGCGCGCCTGCACCATTGAACAGGCGATGCTGCCATCCTGCGGCTTTATGGTAAAAACGAAGCAGTATGCATATATGCTCCGCTGTACGCCGGTCAAAGGCGACTACAATTTTTATATCTATTGCTACCGGCGTGACAGCTTTGAGCGAGTTTGCAGAGAGCGGAAGAAAGATAACCGGATTCAAGTCAAAAGACAAACAGAGCCGTACAGATAGGAGGTATCTACTTGCCTACTAAGTTTCAATTCATCACAGAGCTATACCGTTCCACGCTGGCGGGACTGACCAATAGTTATGAAAGCTGGACGGGTTTCTTGTGTGCGGCGTGCTATAACTACAAATGCCCCTTCGATGATCAAATTCTGATCTACGCCCAGCGCCCGGACGCCACGGCGGTCCTTGAGATGGAGCGCTGGAATCGTCAGTTTGGCCGCTGGGTCAACGCCGGTGCTGCCGGCATTGCCGTTATCGCGGAATCCCGCGGCAAGGGACGGCTGAAGTACTATTTTGACATCACCGACACCCACGCTACAGCGATTTCTCGACCCGTTCCCATCTGGTCAATGACACCAGCCTATGCCGATCGGGTCATGGAAACGCTGGAGGCCACCTTCGGCGCACTGTCCGAAAAGGGCACTCTGTCGGACGCGGTGCGTTCTGCCAGCCGCAATGCGGTGGCGGATAATTTTCAGGATTATCTGCGGGATCTGCGTGACTGCCGGGACGGCAGTATGCTGGAGGAGCTGGACGAGCTGAATGTAGAGGTGGCATACCGGCGGGCGCTGGAGAGTAGCGTGGCCTATATGCTGATGACGCGCCTGTCACTGCCTGCCCCGGCGTACATCCTGCCGGAGGACTTCGCAGACATCTATTCCTTCGACACGCCTTCTACCATCAATGCCCTGGGTATCGCCACCAGCGATATTGCGGAGATGGGGCTGCGGGAGATCAGCCGCACGGTGATGCAGGCGCGGCGGGAGCAAAATTTTGCAAAGGATGCACAAATCGGCTATGATGCTGTCAAAGAGCAAAACCCTACCGAAAAAGAAAGGAGCGGTGATCATGGAAGTGACCTACAGAGTGCAGGAGGGCTATCGCCTGCCGAACCTGCTGCTGCCCCAAGAGCCGGAGACGCATCTGGGCAAGTACGCGGAGCTGCGGAGGCAGTACATCAAGAAGCATCGCAGGGTGCTGTATACGAATCTCAAGACCAGCGGGCAGCTGGCGGCACATCTGGCGGAGATCGAGGAATCGGCACAGCGGATGGTGACGGAGATCGTGACCCAGACGGCGCAGGCGGAGGGCGTGACGGAGGATCTGAAGGCCGCCGATCCCCAGCGCTGGACGGGGCTGATGAACAATCTCCGGCACAGCGCGGAGGAACTGGTGCTCAGCGACCTGATCTACAGCTAATAAGTGAAGAACCGGCAAGGGCGGGAAGTGATGCACTTCCCGCCCTTGCTGATAACAGAGCGAACTTATATCATGTTGCCGCCTATCATCACTTTGAAAACGGCTTTGATGATAAGCTGGACTATCCTACGTTGGAAGAAGCAGAGGCTGCGGCGCAGGGCTATGTGGCCGGAACGATGGAAGCAGATGGCTTTGCCTATGATGGTGCCGCTGTTTATGATGCCGATACGAACGTGTGCCTTCGCGTTTATGGGGACTATCCGGACGAAAAGGCGCAGGCACAGGCCGCAATCTATGCGGTGGAGCACGATAGAGAGGCAGAGCTTCCGGCGTTTTTGGATGAACACCTCATTGAAGCGATACTGTTGGACGATGGCGGGCGCAAGCATACCCGGCAGGAGATTTTTGCGTTTTTTCAGACCAATAGGGATATTGCGACGCGCACGGAATTTCTGAAGAACAGCTACAACGATATATGGGTGGAGGTGCTGGCCGGCGCGGACAAAGTCCGGGTGGGCTACCACGCCGAAGAAGACGGACTCTTGATGTGGGAGGGCAGCTATCTCTCCCGCACAGCGGAATCCGTTTTTTCGTGGGGCGTGGTCATGGAAATGACCGAAAGCCTCATAGAGCGCGGTGAATACAAGATCAAGCTGGGCTTGCAGAACGCGCCGGTGATGGCGGAGCAAATGTCCCTCTTTGGTATGAACGGCGGCACGGCGGTCTATGAAGTACCGGAGACGCAGCGAACGGGTGAGTTGTTCCCCACCCGCCCAGTGCCGCAGACGGTCATCGACCAGACACTGTATACGGCGGGCAACAGCCGCGGCAGCGCGGAGCGGATCGCAGTGTTCTATATGCGCCAGCGTCCGGAAGCGGAATGTATTGCTTTCCTGCGTCGTGAGTTTGGCGCGGAGAACGGGCGCGGCATTGAATATGAGGGTAAGAAATATGCCGTGTGGTTCATGGAGGACGGTATCCATCTGGCACAGGGCGACAGCATCCGCGCCGGTCACTGCCGTACCACGGTGACGTGGGAGCAGGCGTCGGCACGGATATTGGAGCTGCTGGAGGCGGGAACGTACCTTTCGGCACCAGAGCTGGAGCAGGCGCAGGACAAGGTGCTGCTTGAGATGGGCGACGCCCTGCTGATGACCGCCCGCGATTTGACCGAGGAGGGACGCGCACAGAGCCTGTTCCCTCAGACGCTGGCCATCCATGACCAGCGCAAGGGCTATCCGGAGCTGGACGAGGATATGGTGGCCTTTGCCAAGAGCGAGGGCGGCCTTGCGGCTTTGGCTGAGGAATACCATGCTTTTTTGAGTGCCTATGAACAGGATCGCAGCATCATGCGCTTTCGACTGTCTGAGTATAATACACACCGGATCGGCGTGGTGCTGGACGGAATTGATCTGCCGGAGCGCAGCTTTGCCGCGCAGCCGGATTTCCTGCGCCGGTGTAAAATGTTCATCACGCAGGATGAGATCGACCAGTTCTTCCTTGCGGATTCCGTGGATAGCCGACTGGCGGTGTATTCCTTCTTCTGTTACCCCCACACGAAAGAGGAGCAGCATAAATTCATCAAAAGACGTTTTGGTGAGTACAGCGGAGGCGGGCGCGACGGGTATAACTATACGAGAAGTTCTAAGGGACTGACCTATCAGCGGGAATATGCCGGTAAGCGCTATGGCGAGGTCACGCTGACCATCCCCAATGTGGTCAAGAACTATGAAAGACTCATCGCGCAGAAGCGTTTCCCCGACGAGGATGCTGTGGCAAAAATACCGCAGTATGAGCTGCGGGAGCTGGCAAGGACGGTATATTTCGGCTTTTCCGACGCGCCGGACGATGTGCCGAGACCGTACCCCAAGGGCGCGGACTACTATGACGCTGTTTCCGTCATTGAGGAGCAGTTGGCGGATAAGGCAAAAGCGGCGGAAATGCTGGAAGCCCTGACTGTCTATCTGGAAGGCATGGACGAGGGCGACCGGCACTATGACTCTGGCCAGCGGGCGAGGGAACAGCTTTCGGAATACGTTGACGGCATATTTAGTTTGTTCAACCACCGGCATGACCAAGAGTTGCCGGAGCCAGAGCAGAAAGAAGTACCCACGGAAGAGCCTACACCTGCGGCAGAACCGGCACAGGAGCAGGAAGCCCCACCGCCAGAGGAACCGACGCAGGCGGCTATGCCGCCTGCGTTTACCTTGCCGAGAAAAAAAGAACGGCTGGAAGCCGACGCCCCGCTGTTCGCGGGCGGCGTCAACTACCGTATCACCGACGATGCTCTGGGCGCAGCGCCGCCCAGCCAGCGCTATGCCAACAATGTGGCGGCCATCCGGCTCTTAAAGCAGTTGGAGGCGGAGAACCGTCCTGCCACGCTGGAGGAACAGGAGGTTTTGGCCAAGTATGTGGGTTGGGGCGGTTTGGCGGACTGCTTCGACCCCAAGCACAGCCGGTATGAGGAACTAAAGGGGCTGCTGTCCGAAACAGAGTACGCCGCGGCGCGGGAATCCACGCTGACCGCCTTCTATACGCCGCCTGTGGTCATCCGCAGCATCTATGCCGTGCTGGAGCAGATGGGCTTTTCGCAGGGGAATATTTTGGAGCCGTCCTGCGGCGTGGGCAATTTTCTCGGTATGCTGCCGGAGAGCATGGCGGAGAGCAAGGTCTACGGCGTGGAGCTGGATGACGTTTCAGGACGCATCGCCCGTCAGTTGTACCCACGCAGCAGTATTTCCGTTCGCGGCTATGAAAAGATGGACTTCCCCGATAACTTCTTCGATGTGGCGGTGGGCAATATGCCTTTCGGCCAGTTCAAGGTGCAGGATCGGCGCTATGACCGGCTGAATCTGTCTATCCATGAGTATTTCTTTGCCAAGACGCTGGATAAGGTGAGGCCGGGCGGCGTGGTGACGTTCGTCACCTCTAGCTACACCATGGATAAGCGCACCGGCAATGTGCGGAAGTACATCGCGCAGCGGGCGGAGCTGCTGGGCGCGATCCGCCTGCCCAACGATACCTTCAAGGCGGCAGCGGGTACGGAGGTGGTATCGGACATTCTGTTCCTGCAAAAACGTGACCGCATGGTGGACATTGAGCCAGACTGGGTGCAGTTGGGGACGAATGACGACGGTATCACCATGAACCGTTATTTCATCGACCACCCGGATATGGTGCTGGGCGAGATGAAAATGGTATCGGGAGCGTATGGCCCGGAGCCCACCTGTGTGCCGTTTCCGGAGCAGCCGCTGGACAGCCTCCTTGTCAACGCCGTGCAGAATATCCACGGTGAGATCAATGCCTACGACCGGGCGGAGGAGCTGGAGGGAGAAGATCAATCCATCGCGGCAGATTCCACCGTCCGCAATTTTTCCTACACGCTGGTGGACGGAAAGCTCTATTACCGCGAGAACAGCCGCATGAATCCGGTGGAGGTGTCCAAGACCGCCGAGAGCCGCATCCGCGGCATGATCGGCCTGCGGGATTGTGTGCGGACGCTGCTGGAGTACCAGACAGAGGACTATCCGGATGGCATGATACGCCAGCAGCAAGCAAAGCTGAACGACCTCTATGACCGCTTTACCCACGACTACGGGCTTATCAACTCACGGGGCAACGCCATCGCCTTTGATCAGGATAGCGCCTATTTCCTGCTGTGTTCGCTGGAGGTGCTGGATGAGGAGGGCGGCCTGAAGCAGAAAGCCGACCTGTTCACCAAGCGCACCATCCGCAGCCACCGGCCTGCCGAAAGAGTAGATACGGCGGTGGAGGCACTGGCTCTGTCCATCGGAGAGAAAGCCCGCGTAGATATGGCGTATATGGGGCAGCTCACTGGCAAGGACGAGGATAGTCTGTTCGCGGACTTGCAGGGCGTGGTCTTTCTGAACCCTGATTACGGGGAAAAGGACGGCGAGAAATACCTGCCCGCCGACGAGTACCTGTCCGGCAATGTGCGGCGGAAGCTGGCAGAGGTGAGGACAAAAGCGAAAACGGAGCCGCAGTACCTTCCCAATGTGGAGGCATTGGAGAAGGTGCAGCCCGTGGACTTGACCGCCAGTGAGATCTCCGTGCGGCTGGGTGCCACATGGCTGAATCCGGAGTATATTCGGCAGTTCATCTTTGAGACGCTGGACACGCCCCGCCGTGCACGGTGGGATATCAAGGTGCATTACTCCCAGATCACCGGCGAGTGGCGCATTGAGGGCAAGAGCAAGGATAAGAGCAATATCAAGGCTTTCAACACCTATGGCACGCTGCGGGCAAGCGCCTATGAGATCATCGAGAGCAGTCTGAACCTGAAAGACGTCCGAATTTTCGACTATCAATATGATAGAGATGGGCGGCGTGTGGCGGTGCTCAACAAGAAGGAGACCGCCATCGCACAGGGCAAGCAGGAGCTTTTGAAGGAAGCGTTTGCCGAGTGGATCTGGAAAGACCCGGAGCGGCGGGAGAAGATCTGCAAGGCGTACAACATTCTGTTCAACAGCAACCGGCCCTGTGAATATGATGGCAGCCACATCAACTTTTCCGGCATGAATCCGGAGATCACCCTGCGGAAGCATCAGGTGAACGCCATCGCCCACATCCTCTATGGCGGCAATACCCTGCTGGCCCATGTGGTGGGTGCGGGTAAGACCTTCGAGATGGTGGCGGCGGCTATGGAATCCAAGCGGCTGGGCCTGTGCCAGAAGTCCCTATTTGTGGTGCCAAACCACCTGACGGAGCAGTGGGCCAGCGAGTTCTTGCAGCTCTATCCTGCCGCCAATGTGCTGGTGGCCACGAAAAAGGATTTTGAAACAAAAAATCGCAAGAAGTTCTGCGGACGCATCGCCACCGGCGACTACGACGCCGTCATCATCGGACACAGTCAGTTTGAGAAGATACCCGTCAGTATCCAGCGGCAGCGTGCCATTTTAGAGCAGCAGATGGACGAGGTGATACAGGGCATCCGGGAGGCCAAGGCGGACAGAGCAGAGAATTTCACCATCAAGCAGATGGAAAAGACCCGCAAAGGCTTGCAGAATAAGCTGGACAAGCTGAACGACCAGAGCCGCAAGGATGATGTGGTCACATTTGAGGAACTGGGCGTTGATCGGCTGTTCACCGATGAGAGCCACTACTATAAAAATCTGTTTCTCTATACCAAAATGCGGAATGTCAGCGGTATTGCACAGACGGAAGCACAGAAGTCCAGCGACCTTTTCATGAAGTGCCGGTACTTAGACGAGATCACCGGCGGGCGCGGTGTGGTGTTCGCCACCGGTACGCCTATCTCTAACAGCATGGTGGAGCTATACACCATCCAGCGGTACTTGCAAATGGGAGCGTTGCAGGAGCAGGGCTTCCAGCATTTTGACGCATGGGCCGCCAACTACGGCGAAACGGTCACGGCTATCGAGCTTGCCCCGGAGGGCTATACTTTAGTAGGACGATAAATAATGCGTTTCTAAATTGAAAATAGGCTATCAAAATCGGTCTTGGAACTTCAAAAAAATATTTTGATTTTCTTGAAAAACAGTTCCGCTTTGTACCCCTATTTTCTCCTATTAGCAGAGGGAGTAATCCCTGTAATGCTAAATCAGATTACATAAGGAAAGGAGGATAAGAGAATGTCAAGGAGTTCAAAGATTACAGCACTCTATGAGCGTTTGTCGAGAGATGATGATCTTAATGGTGAGTCAAATTCAATCACCAATCAAAAGCAATACTTGGAAGATTACGCCCGAAGAAATGGTTTTACGAATATCCGTCATTTTACTGACGATGGTTTTTCGGGTGTAAATTTCAATCGTCCGAGTTTTCAGGAGTTGATTAAGGAAGTAGAAGCAGGAAATGTCGCAACGATTATTGTTAAGGATATGAGCCGATTAGGGCGAAACTATCTGCAAGTCGGTTTTTATACGGAAGTTCTGTTCCCACAGAAAGATGTCCGTTTCCTTGCGATAAATAACAGTATCGACAGCAATAATGCTTCTGACAATGACTTTGCCCCATTTTTGAATATAATGAACGAATGGTACGCAAAAGACACAAGCAATAAAATCAAGGCTGTGTTTGACGCCCGTATGAAAGACGGAAAGCGTTGTAGCGGTTCAATTCCCTATGGATATAACCGATTAGCAACCGACAAACAAACGCTTGTCGTTGACCCTGTGGCTTCTGCGGTGGTAAAGCGTATCTTTTTGCTTGCCAACGAGGGCAAAAGTCCGAGAGCAATCGCTGAATTGCTTACCGAAGAAAAGGTTTTAATTCCGGCTGCACACGCAAAGGAATATCACCCCGAACAGTATAACGGAACAAAGTTTTCAGACCCGTATCTTTGGGGAATGTCAACCATAAGAGCGATTTTAAGCAGACAGGAATATCTCGGTCATACTGTTTTGCGTAAATCGGTCAGCACCAATTTCAAACTGCACAAAAGAAAGAATACCGATGAAGATGAACAGTATGTATTTTATAATACGCACGAGCCTATCATCTCGCAGGAACTTTGGGACAGCGTTCAGAAGCGAAAGAAACGAGCGAACAGGACAGCGGCAAGAGGAACGCATAGCAACCGTTTAAGCGGTTATCTGTACTGTGCGGATTGTGGCAGAAGAATGACCCTGCAAACGCATTACAGTAAAAAAGACCGTTCGGTGCAGTATTCTTACCGTTGCGGCGGATATGCAAGCAAAGTAAACTCCTGCTCTGCCCATTCAATTAGTGCTGATAATGTTGAAGCCTTGATATTATCGGCTGTCAAACGATTATCAAGATTTGTTCTGAATGACGAAGAAGCCTTTGCAAAGGAACTTCAAGCACTTTGGAATGAAAAGCAGACAGAAAAGCCAAAGCACAATAAATCGGAATTGCACCGTTTTCAGAAGCGATACGATGAATTGTCTAAACTTATTCGTGGCTTGTATGAAAATCTTGTTTCGGGATTACTGCCCGAAAGACAGTATAAGCAACTGATGAAGCAGTACGATGACGAACAGGCTGAGCTGGAAACGAAGATTGAGGAAATGGAAAAGGAACTTACCGAAGAAAAAGTAAATGCTGTTGATATTAAGCATTTCATTTCTTTAATTCGCAAGTGCAAAGAGCCGACAGAAATTTCCGATTTGATGTTTGCTGAACTCATTGACAAGATTGTGGTTTATGAAGCAGAGGGTGTGGGAAAAGCAAGGACACAAAAGGTTGATATTTACTTCAACTATGTCGGGCAGGTCGATATTGCCTATACAGAAGAAGAACTTGCTGAAATAAAGGCACAGGAAGAACAGATTGAGATGGAACGCTTGGCAAAACAGCGTGAGCGTGAAAAAGCCTACCGAGAGAAGCGAAAGGCGAAAAAACTCGCTGAAAACGGTGGAGAAATCGTCAAGACAAAGATATGTCCTCACTGTCAAAAAGAGTTTGTGCCTACAAGTAACCGACAGATATTCTGTTCAAAAGATTGTTGCTATCAGGCAAGGCAGGACAAGACAAAAGCCGACAGAGAAGCTGAAAAAGGAAATCATTATTATCGTCAGCGTGTCTGTGCTGTGTGTGGCAGTACCTACTGGCCTACACACAGTCAGCAGAAATTCTGTTCCGAAGAATGTCAAAAGATAAACCATAACGAGAAGTCTTTGGAATTTTATCACAAGAAGCAGAAGGAGAAATCAGAATGCAAAGATTTATTACAGACGAAAGAACTGGTATCCAGTACGAACTCATCGGAGATTATTACTATCCCTGCTTGACGATAGAAAACGAAGAACCGCCTACGCTCACAAAATACGGAAGAATGAGGGAAAGATATTTGAGGGAGCATAGGAAAGTCTTATATTGCAATCTGCTTACAAGCGGAAAGTTATATGAACACCTTGCTGAAATTGATACTTCGGCGTGTAATATGGCGGAGTATCTGATAAAGGAAATGGCAAGAAAACAAGGTGTGACGGAACAACTGAAAGCGGAGGATATGATGAGATGGGTCGGATTGATGAATAATATCCGAGCCTGTGCAGATGAGATTGTATTGAACGATATTGTGTATTCCTAATAGCATACCAGCCGAAAAGGAACTGCTGTCTTTACTGATGGCAGTTTTCTTTTTCGGGAAGTATTCAAGAAGTCATTAAGTCGTGAGTGTAATGGAAGTGGTTAAATTGAAAGTTCATAAAGATGGTATGATGTGTTAAAATGAGAGTGATGAATTGTAATTTTCCGCATTGAATATTAAGAGACTTGTAGGTGTAAGCCTTTTGCTGTTTTATTATATTCTTTCAAAAAATGAAAGCTAATCTTTGAATAAATATTTTTTGAATTTAAGTGACGCTTGACACATTTTTCCCGTTTATTAGGGTGAAAGGCCTTAATACAAGGGAAAGGAGGAGAAGCCTATGGATGATAAGCAGATATTAGATTTATATTGGGAGCGCTCCGAAGCTGCTATATCCGAAACTTCAAAAAAATACGGAAAGTATTGCAGATACATAGCCTTTAATATTCTTCACAATGACGAAGATAGCGAGGAATGTGTAAATGATACTTATTTAAGAGCTTGGAACAGCATACCGCCTAACCGTCCATCTGTCCTAAAAACTTTTTTAGGGAAGATTACTCGCAACCTATCTTTGGACAGGTACGAACTGCTTAATGCAAAGAAACGTAATGGTGGGCAAATGCCATTGGTTTTTGATGAAATACAAGAGTGCATACCATCGTTGGATAGTACAGAAAACATTGTTGAAGAAATTGCTCTAACGGATATTCTCAACCGCTTTCTTTCTTCCCTGTCATTAGAACAGCGAAAAATCTTTATGAGAAGATATTGGTATTTATCGCCCATTAAAGAAATTGCAACGGAATATGGTATGAGCGAGAGCAAAATCAAGATGTCATTATTTCGTTCAAGGAACGAACTCAAAAAATTGTTAGAGAAAGAAGGTATCTCTGTATGAAAGAAAAGAAACTTTTAAGGGCATTGGGAAATGTCGATAATCAGTATATTAAGGAGGCTGAACCTATGAAAAAAACAAGTAAAATAACTAATCGGCAAAAATGGGTGTCTGTTGCAGCTTGCTTCGTACTCGTTGCTGTGATTGGAGTGGGAGTTTTTCAAAGCAATCTGTTTGGTACAAAAAACGATATTGCCACGCTGAATGATGGAGAAACAATTACTTTTGTTAAAAATGACTTATCACAATCTTCAATTAACTTAAATGTAACAACAAGACCTTTGAGCGATGCTGAAATTGAAATGCTTTTTGCAGACTTGCCTGTTACCGCAGATGCTTATTTTGATGCTGACAATCATAATATTCTGGGTTTTGAGGGAAAAATTGATGATACAAGAATGGTAGTTTCTAAACAGGGTGTAAATCTATTAGATACTATCATTGATGGAAATACAATCACTTCAAGTGTAGACGGCGTTGATATCAACGCAGGATATTTCGTAACAAAGTCAAATAGTCAAGGTGTCAAAACCGTAATATATTATGCAACCTTTGATATGGGAGAGAACACTATTTATGTAGAGTATTCTGGCGTTGAAAATGAAAGTGAAACTGTAAAAAACAACTTGGCAGACACAATTTTGAAGTTGATTGAGAACGGTGCATTTGATTTGAGCCAAATCCAAGAATAATCTGCAAATTTCATATACTAAGAACTTGATGTAACACCCTATACCCTTAAAAAATAGGGAAAGTAATATAAAGCCCCAAAAAACAAGTCTAAAAAGCTCTATTAGAACGGTATCTTCGCTTTTTGCCTGTTCTTATGATTATAATTTTAGTGGTCACGTTTTTTGCTACTTGAATGACAGAAAACATCGTAGAAATACGGTGTTTTTTGTTGCCCCAAACCCTACAATTTCATACATAACCACAGGTTAGTACAAATACCTTGCGTGATTTTTTTGAAAGGCTTAGAAAGGCAATTTTGCCCGATTTTCGCCCCGAAAAATGACAGAAACAAGGCTCTGAGTATCTTTCCTGTGGTTTTTTTATTTTCAGACGGAAAGGAGGATTGATATGCCGAGAATGAGTAAGAAACGGAAACAAGATTGGGCATTGTTTCTGAACGAAAGAAATCGCATTACCTACAACGAACTTTGCAGAAAATGCAGTAATGACTGCAAGCAGAGTTTCCGTTGTATCGTGGTGCTTTGCCCTAAGTATTTATCGAAAAGGAGAACGAAGAAAAATGAAGCAAATGGAAAATGAAATGAATGTAAATGTCCCTCTCGAAGTTATTAAGGCAAGTGAGATTGAGCCGAAGGAAGTGAAATGGCTGTGGTATCCGTATATTCCGTACGGCAAGGTTACGCTGTTGCAGGGCGATCCGGGCGATGGAAAAAGCAAGTTAATGCTGTCAATCGCCGCACTGCTCTCTAAGGGCGAACCTCTGCCTTTTACTGAAACGGAAGAAAATGAGCCTATGACTATCATCTATCAGACAACGGAAGATGATGCAGACGATACGGTAGTACCCCGATTTAACTCTGCCGGTGGGAACGGAGAAAACCTTATCTTCATCAAGGAAGATGAAAAGTCTTTATCCTTTGGAGATAACCGTATTGCTGAAGCAATCGAAAAGTATCACGCAAAACTTTTAATTCTTGACCCGATGAGTTCCTATATCGGAGAGAACTGTTCAATGAACAATGCCAACGAAACAAGGGCAGAGTTTAATCACTTGATTGCAGTTGCAAAAAATACTGGCTGTGCCATCGTGATTATCGCCCATATGAACAAGATGAGAGATATAAATCCTCTTTATCGCACCAACGGTTCGATTGATATTGCGGGTGCTGCAAGAAGTATTCTTGCAATCACACGCACACCGAACAAAGAAGCACCAGCGGAACGATATATGGTGCAAGTGAAATCTAACCTTGCCCCGACAGGCTCGGCAATTCTTTTTGAGGTGGCAGAAAAGGGAGTGGACTTTATCTCTGAAATGGAAATGACAGCAGAAGAAGCGTTCCAATCCCTCGCACCCAAAATGGGCAGACCGAACGAAAAGGAAATCAAGGCGAAAGAATTTCTTTTGGAAATGCTGAAAGACGGAGAAATGCTTTCTTCGGATTGCGAAGAAAGACTTGAAGCCGCTGGGTTCAAAAAATCGACCATCAAAAAGGCAAAGAAGAAAGCAGGAGTTATCTCCCGAAAACAAGGCTTTCTGTGGTACTGGTCTTTGCCGATGGGCGATATACCGAGAGAATAAAAGCAGGCTGTCTGATGGCGGGACAGTCTGTTTTTATGATGGAGGTATCAAAAGGAGGTCAAGGGGGAACACCCTTGCCCACGACATCTTTGCAGACGAAGTCTGAAAGTGTCATAGTGGGTTACACACATTCAGAGAATGTTGTGTAATGGCTTCGCCCTGTCTGGAAAGGAGAGAAAAATGGCAAAAACCAATAAGGCGGATATGAGTTGTGCAAGGGTAAAACAGTACACCGCTTTTGATGTGAGCAAGGCGGAAAGGCACAATGAACGCAAGAATGAAACCTATGAAAATATGAATGTGATTACGGAACGCATAGCCCTTAATGTGCATTTCAAAAAACCGACTGTCCCAACCTATATGGAGCAGTTAAAGCAGATGGAAACAGACGGGTTAGTATCGCTTCGTGGACTGAGGAAAGACGCTACCCTTTTCAATGAGATTGTGATTGATGTGAATACGATGTACTTCGAGCGTAACGGTGGTTATGAATATGCAAAGCAGTTTTATGAAGAAGCCTATCATTTCATCGAAGAAAAATTCGGTGCTGATAATGTTATATCGGCAGTAATGCACGCTGATGAAATCAATGTAGCCGCAACCGAGGAACTGGGAAAAGAGGTTTACCATTATCATCTTCACGCAATGGTTCTGCCTGTTGTGGAGAAAGAAATCTTATGGAGTAAGCGTTGTAAAAACCCCGAACTGCGAGGAACGGTCAAGGAAGTGGTTAATCAGATAAGCCATTCAAAGAAATGGAAATCGGATATTCCAATGACCGATGAAAAAGGAAATCCATTGTTAAAGAAGAACGGCAACTCGATACTTGTTTGAGTCACACGCAGATATGTTGTCTGTAATAGTAACTGGCTGCACTGCGTTTCGTGCTATGTAATCGACTGCACCGAACAGTCCGGAATAATCCTCTGTGGTGCAGCCCTTAATAAAGATTTGGCAGATGCGCTTATCACCTTCTGTCGTAACATAAATCCGTTCTACAACGGTGTTGATCAACGTAACCAGTTCATCCGGCTGTGCGTCTTTTGCAAATTCTGCAAAGGACAGCAGCCGTTTCTTTATTACGGACAGTTCATGCATCATAAACTGATTACCTGCATGAGCTTCCTCCATTCGATGAATAATAGCCTGCTGACGGTTCAGTTCTGCGGACATCTCTTGAATATCTGCTTCAATATATTTCCGCAGCGACTCCTGCGCTTCACGCATATTCCGGACCTGATTGGAAATTGCTGCTTCCAGCCTTTTGATCGTCTTTTGCGTTTCGCGATATTCTTCCTCACTCTGGTCTGAACGGATCAGCCGATCCAACTTTGCCTCAAAAATACGCCGATAGTATTCCCCCTGCTGATTACTGAGATTGGAGAGCTGCTGAACAACATACTCGTCCATCAGCACTCCATCCACAGCCTTGAAGTCACATACATTCTTGCGAAAACCAGGGCATACATATTTGAACCTCGGTTTTCCATTCGTCCAGCGATCTGACTCTGAAATAACATGAAGCCGCCTACCACAGCACGGGCAATACATCAAGCCAGAGAGCAGTGCATTGGTCTTTCTATGTGGTCTATTGTATTTCTCTGCAATAGCCGCCAAAAGCTGTTGTGTTTCGATCCACTCCGCAGATGAGATGAATCCTTCATGTCTCCCTACCGAAATAATCCATTCATGGATGGGCTTTGGTGTGAGGAGCTGTGAGAATTTTGGACTAAAGAATGTGGAGTCCTCATCTTCGATCTTGCACTGGTCTGTTTTATTATATGCAGAAAGCCCATGCGTCCCGTCAAATTCGGAAAAATCCCCGAAAATGTTCCCATCATGCTCCAGAAAATAGTTATATGCTTGTTCATCTGCGGTGCAGTAGATGGGGTTTTTCAAAATCAAACGAATGGCAGACGTGGTAAATTCTGCTCCCTGCTTGGTTCTATATTTCTTGTTGATTTCCTTGCTCGTAGCCAAAATGGAGCGATTTTTTCGGAACACACGGTATATCTGCTGAACAAGTGCCTTTTCGTCCGCAATACTGACCAGGAAGCTAACTGCGCTTTTGCTCTTACCGCTGCCTGTAGAAATTCGTTTAGAATGAAAGCCCGTCGGTGTGGTGCCGCCCAACCAGCGGCCATCCTTCGCCAGTTCCATCAGGTTATCTTGGATGCGCTCCGTCAAAATATCGCGTTCAAACTCTGCGATGATAGCAAGCACTTGAATGATAATCTTGGACGTGCTGTTCATTGTATTGATATTGTTAGAACAAACCAGCAGAGTCACATCATGCCGCTCGAAATATTCCAACAGCCGCATCAGATCCGAAGTCTTTCGGCTGATACGATCCAGCTTATAGCAGGCCACAGCCTTGATTTTTCCCATCTCAATATCACGAAGCATTCTTTGAAAATCGGGACGATCTGAATAGTATCCACTCAGGCCTTTGTCCTCATACTTCATAAATTCATATTCTGCCGGAAGCGCCATTTGATTGATGGCGTAGTCAGCGCTTTGCTTGAACTGCACACCAATAGAGTCGCCCTTGTTTGTAATACGGGATTTTCTTGTGTAAATAGCAACAGCCCTATTGTCCTCGCCACTCTGTATTCTCGCTTTTCGTTTCATGGTAAGCTCTCCTTTCTGGACCGGCATCGCATATATTTCCGGTCCGTATCGTCATTATAATGGTCAAGCTCCCTTGGCTGCAAAGGTGCGATTATCTTCTCGGAGACTGCAAAGAATGGCCTTCAATTCTTCAATAGGATGATTGGTAAGCTCTTGAAGCACCCGATCCGCCCGCTTTTCTTCAAAGTCATGCAGAAATTTATCGCTGTTCTGCCCAAAGTGAAATACTGTTTCCATGGCCGTCTCCCTTCAAGTTTTTTTAGGGGTAATACTGTAGTCGTATCCCCGACGCTGGTTACAATAGGTACAGGTATCTTTTTCTGTCGTATCAGGGTTGATGCGACGAACAATATAAGCACCTGTGTTATAGTAATTTTTGAGGCATGTACTGCACAAACACAGCACATGCTTAGGGTACGCCAGCTCCTCCAGTCCAATGCTGACCGCCAGTGCATGGTTCAGCCCATCCATGGTTGTATCCGGCAGCTTTCCAATGTAGTGTGTCAGTCGCCGTTTATCAATGGTCCGGACCTGCTCCATGAGCACCACAGACGGTTCCTCCAGCCCATTCTCCGCTTTCAGATAACAATGGGTGGGCAATTTTCTCTTCCCTGTAATTCTGGTAGATATGGGGGCCGCTATTAAGGTCGGACTGTGCCTGTTTCCAATATTATTCTGAACGATCACAACGGGACGATAGCCAGCCTGCTCAGAGCCGATGCCTCGGCCCAGATCAGCGTAGTACATATCGCCGCGCAAATATGTGTGGCTCATTCTGGGATGACCTCCTTTGCGTATTTAGGCATTTTCGCCTATGTAGAGACCAAACGGCAAAACAGAAACAAGGTTGGGGAAATATAAAATATTCTCCGTTATGTCAGGCCTGTCCTACCGTTTGGCCATAGTATTTTGAAGAAAATCAATTTGTCCTCGACGCCCCGATTTTCTATTGGGAAGTCATCAAGCGGCCGATGGCT
>OKUX01000100.1_pt1 | contig 29169 bp, 29 predicted proteins | sample 1606701 | NCBI WGS metagenome assembly OKUX01 (sample SAMEA3882525, study PRJEB24775) | human gut metagenome | biome: human-associated habitat; feature: intestine environment; material: feces | place: Netherlands | collected 2009/2010 | reverse complement strand
CAATCCAATATTAGTTACTACCTCAAGAAGAATCCCGGTGCGTGGCTTGTTTATGAGACCGGCTACAAGAAGCTGTTCGGCTTTACCGGCACAAGTGATGTGCAAGATACACTTTTAGCAGGATTGCTGTGCGCCCTATGCTTCAGCGGTCTATTTGCAATGGAGCGCAAGGGCGGCATGGATGAAATTCTGGCATCCACCCCTTTGGGCCGGAAATACACTGTGAAAGCAAAGCTGTGGCAAAGCACCGCGGTTGCGGCAGTAATAGCTTTCGGAACGGTTTTGCCTCATCTATGGCAGGTTCTGCGCGACTATGGCCTCCCCTCTTTGCTGGGACCGGCAATGAGTATCTCCGACTTGCAGGCTGTACCCAAGTTTATAACCCTGTCGGATTTGCTGATTTTCTGGCTAATCTGTCGTTTCGCGGCCTGCCTCTGCATGAGCCGGATCACCTTATGGCTTGGACAGAAATTGGGGAATTTGCTGACCGCGCTCTTTATCAGTGCAGTTGCCTATTGCCTGCCCGCGCTGCTGAGCCTTTCCGGAATGAAAAATGGTATCGAGTGGCTGGGATTCTATCCTCTATTCCATGCTGCAGCGCTCTGGCAAAACCAAGGATATACCGCTGACGGAGAAAGCTATAATGCAATGTGGATTCCGATTTTTCTGGTATGCGCAGCATTCTTCCTCGCATGGGCAATCGGACAGGCTCTTATTGACGATTATGACATGATAGGTGTTCCAGATGAAGTACTATAAAAATCTGTCCATCGATGAAAGCGATTTCTCCGTTCAAAGGCAAGGCTACCGCATTCACCTGACGACCACAGAATATCAACTATTCATTACGCTGCTCGACCATTCTGGGCACATCTGCTCCCGAAACTTTCTTCTGGCATCTGCATGGAATATCACAGTGCCGATTCAGACGCGAACGGTTGATGTGCATATCGCAAAGCTGCGGAAGAAACTGGATCTAGGCCCGGATGATTTGAAAACCGTGACGAGGCAGGGGTATGCGCTTTCTACGCAAGAAAGCTATAGAGCAAATCATTCAGCCTGAGATTTTTTATAATGTGAAGTAGCGCAATACATCCGCACGATTACCGTCAATTCTCACCTCCAGATGCAGATGGTTACCCGTCACCCTCCCGGTATGCCCGACATAGCCAATGACCTGCCCGGCCTGCACCTGCTGGCCGGTGGTGACGCAGATGGACGAACAGTGGGCGTACAGCGTTTGCAGCCCGCCGCCATGGTCGATTTGGATGTAATAGCCGTAGCTGCCGCCCCAGCTGTCAAGACCATTGGCAACAGTGACGATGCCGTCTGCGGCGGCGAGAATCGGCGTTCCCTCGGCACAGGCAATGTCGGTGCCGGTGTGGGAGCTTACCTCGCCGGTGATGGGGTCCACGCGGTGACCAAACTGCGAGGTGATCGTACCCGCAACGGGCAGCGGCCATTGCAGGGTGCCTGTCGGGATGCGGGTGCTGTCCGGGTTCATAAGTTTCCCCCCGCCCTGCTCAAAGCCGCCGAGCAATTCTGCCCACAGTTCCTCATACTGTGGGTCTTGTAAAAGTTGCAGATAGGTGTTCTGACGGGTGGTGAAATGATAATCTGCCGCCATCTCATCGGGTGTTTTGTGGGTCAGCTCAATAACAAGGACGGTTTCAGTTATCTCTGTGGTGGTCGGGTTTCCGTCCTCATCGGTGGTTTCTATTGTGGTAGTCTCCGGGTGGGCGGAACAATCCACCACATTCATCGCCCACATAGTTTCCCGCAGTTTATCTACCTGCTCCTCTGTCAGTGCCGCAATAGGTGCGCCTTGTTCATTTCCTGAAACATACGAAGAAAAGACCGCCAGGACATCTTGCCAACGAATGTAGTACACGTCATCGTTGGCTGTAATGTCTTGGCGGTCATGCTGTACGGTGTCGGAGATTTCTTCCAGCCTGTCGCGGTATTCTGCTGTCAGTGTTTCTACTGCCTGTTGCACGGTAATTGTGTCGGTGTTGGGCGCATTGGCGGCAAAAAAGATGCCATAGGCCGAGCCGGACACAAAGGCCACAAGGCTGATGACAATAATAATACTGAGTGCCACGCTAATCCCTGCAGCAATGGCCGCGACAAGACTGTGCAGGCCGACAAGAAAATGCCGTACTGCCGAGCGGACCGCCACAGCCGTCTTGCAGGTGCTGCTGGCGGCTTTCTGGATAGCAAGCTGCACTTGACGGGTACGGGTCTGCATTTGTGCTTGGGTTGTTATGCTCCGCACAGTTTCATTTGCGGCGATGCGCAGTTGGCGCTGATCTTGTGTCACGCCGCGAATGTCGCGCGGCGCGGTTTTGGCGGTGATGGCTTTTTCTTTTGCCCGTTGTCGGGGCAAATCTGCCCCACGGCGCGGGTGCCGCTCTGCATCGAACAGCGTGCTGCACTCGACTTGTTTGGGGCTGACACCGCGATCATTGGCGGTGTGGACGCGGGTGGTTTCGGTTTGCTCGGCGGAACGGCGTTCCCGGTATTTTTCTATCTGTTTGCGGGCAATCTTGCGCCCTTGCTGCACGGTGAAATCTGTGTTTTGCTTGATGACCGAATAGGATGTATCGGTTACCACCGAGCTGGTATCTTGCGCAGTTGTATAATCACCGTCTCCCTGCGTAGAAGTGCTTTCTCGCAGCATGGTTCGGCTTTTCTCCTTGGCCTCCGCCCACGCCTTTTTCAGCGCAGCTTTCGGGATTTCCCCGGTTGCATTGCTTCTCGGCATATGCGCGGTTGGCTTTTCTTTAATATCTTTCATGGCATCACCCCACGTCATAAATTATTCAAATTGAATTTCAAAATCGTTCAAACAGCTTTTAAATTCTACACACAAGTCGCCGCTATAATAAGTCTCGTAATCAAAACAAACGCGGGAAGCATCCCGCACACCACTGCGCCTTAGACCATGCCAGAGCAATCGCTCGGTCAAGGCCAGACAACAAATTGGGCTAAAGGGCCATTACATATAAAAAAGCAATGCTGTATCTTCCGATTCTGGACGATACAGCATTTTCTTTGCAATTATGAAAAGATGTTGCTATAATAGAATCATCTCTTTGAAACGCGAGGTTTCTCCCATGAATTTATATATCAGTGCCGCCGAGTATGACTACCACACCCTGCTGAAAGTGGCCGAGATGGCAGGGCTTGCCGGAATCATCGGCTTTCATGAAGCTGGGGACGGCTATCTGGTGACCTTCCCGCAGGGGGAAAATGTTCAGGCTCTGATAGATGACTATAAGGGACGGCTGCGGGATTTGGAAAACAATATTTGGCAGCATTAAAATAGGTCTATAAATTTGAAAAATGAAAGGGGCGAACAAACTCCGTAATGAAAAAATATCCATGTCCTTGTTGTGGATTTCTTACCTACAATGTCCCGGCAGATGAAGATTGTGGGTATATTTGTCCCGTTTGCTTTTGGGAGAATGACCCGTTCATCACTTCTGATAACGAGCCAAGCGACTCCAATCATGGAATAACACTAAAAGAAGCAAAATCCAATTTCTTGCAATTCGGTGCTTGTGTAAAAGAAATGCTACGCTATGTTCGACCACCGAGAGATGACGAAAAGGAAATATCATAGCGTCGAATTCAAGTTTGTAGCACCCCTTCGGATCGCTTCGGCGGTCCTCTATTTTTGTATTGCATGGCTTTACTCCCTTTTCTCAGACGGGTTGGTCGACATCAATTTATATAGCTTAGTATTTTTGGGGAAAGAATTTGTGAAAGGTACGATATTGCCCGCACAGCGAATCAGCCCGCAGCCTGCGGGGACGTTGGTGACGTAGCCTAACTGGTTATCCGAGATGTTCAGCAGCTTCGCCAGTTCCTCGCGGTCGGTGGCGCTCTGGTTCAGCATGACCAAAAATTCCGAGTTGGCCAGCATCAGGCGGGCGGTGTCGGAGCGCAGCAGTTCGTCCACATTCTGCGTCAGCCCGGTCACAAGTCCGTTGTACTTGCGGATGCGTTTCCACAGCTTGTAGAAAAAGTTGGCGCTGTACTCATAGCGGAACAAAATATAAAACTCATCGCAGAAAATCCACGTTCTGCGCCCCTTTTTCCAGTTCTGAATCACACGGTTGTAAATCGCATCCAGCGTCACCAGCATACCCAGCGGCATAAGCTGCTCACCCAGTTCGCGGATGTCGTAGGCAATAATGCGCGCCTGCGTGTCCACGTTGGTGTGCCGGGCAAAGGTATTCAGCGTGCCGGTAATGAACAGCTCCGAGGACAGCGCCAGCCCCTGCGCCTCCGGCTCCGGCTGCATTTGCAGCAGACGGTAAAAGTCCTGCAGCGTAGGCGGTGTGCCTTGGTAACCGTTGCGGATGTAGGGCAGGTACACCTGCTCGGTGCAGCGACCGAGGATGGACTTTTCTTTCGCCGTCACCATGCCGTCACCAATTAGCTGCTCAAACAGTGACAGCACAAACTCGGATTTAGACACAATCGGGTTTCGCTCGTCACCGTAGGCGCGGTCCATGTCCAGCGCGTTGATGTGGGTGTCGGACGTGGCCGAGATGCGGATGACTTCACCGCCAAGGGCTTCGGTCAGATAACCGAACTCACTTTCCGGGTCGAGGATGAGAATGTCATCCTCGGTGGAAAGCGCGATTTGCACGATTTCTTCCTTGGCGCTCATGCTCTTGCCGGAACCGGACACGCCCAAACGGAAACTGTTGCCGTTGAGCAGCAAGCGGCGGTCTGCCACGATCATATTTTTGCTGACCGCGTTTTGCCCATAATACAGACCGTTCGGCTGCATGATTTCCTGTGCGCGGAACGGAATCAGCACGGCGGTGCTTTCGGTGGTAAGGGTTCGCAGGGCTTGGATTTTTCGCAGCCCATAGGGCAGCACCGTGTCCAGCCCGTCCTTCTGCTGCCAGCGCAGCGTGGAAAGCTGGCACAGGTGCTTACGCGCCGTGGAGTAGAGCGTTTCGGTGTCGCTGTCGAGCTGCTCTTTGCTGTCAGCCAGATGCACCAGTGTCACCAGCCCGAACATCATCCGCTGGTCGCGGGTCGTTAGATCGTCCAGCATCTCCTTTGTTTCCTTGCGCTGGAGTTCCATATCATAGGGAATCGTGGCTGTAAAATTGTTGTTGGCGTTCTGGCGGCGTTGCCAGTTTGCTACATTCGTTTCCACTCCCAGCAGCGTGCTTTGCAGCTGGCGAGCGGCTTCGTCCGTTGGCACAGGCAGGATATCGATGGATAACATCAAGTCACGGTCGAGGTCGCAGAGTTCCGACACAAAGCTGTCCTTGATGTAGCTGGCGTAGTCCTGCAAATACAGCACCCTGCCATACCGCGCATCGACCTTAAAATGGTCGGCGGCAAATTCCATGCTGTCGGGGCAGAACCAATCCTTGAAATGCTGGCCGCGTTTGGCGTGTTTATGGATGTTGAACTCCGCCGCAGCCTGTTCCCCTGCTTTGAAAAAGTCGCGGAAAATATGCAGGCGCTCGGTCAGCGTCAACTCCTGCGCCACCGAGGAAAGCTGCGCAAGGTGCGTCACCAGATCCGTGCCGACACGGGCAAAGTAGCTGCGGGCTTCGTCCGCGTTGCGCTTTACCACGCTTACGGTCAAATAACGCTCCCGCACAATGCTGTTGCTGGTGCCGGTGACCTGTGCGGTCAGCATCTGGTTGAATTCGTGGCGGTATTCGTCCAAGCCGTCGCCCCTGTCGGGCAGCAGGACGCTGCGCTCGAACTCAGCCTTGTTGATGCGGCGGTTGTAAATTGTGATTTTCGCCGATGCGCCGGAGTCGAGAGCATTCAGCAGTTCCGAATAGTCGAGAAACATGGATGTTTTGTCCTCTTTGCCGGCGATGGCGTAGTTGATGTCGGTAAACGACCATGTTTTGGAATACTGGTTGCCGACCTGGAAAATCCCATCCGCAAAGATTCTGCGGATGGGGATGGCGTCCTGTACACTGCGCGGAATGCGGAACTTTTCGCGTTCCATCTTCTGCGCTTTTGACAGAGTTTTAATCAAGCGGTTTCCTCGCTGTTATGTGTGTTTTTCTTCATGGGCAAACCTCTCTTTCGCTTTATGCCCGCACGGATGGCGGGCTGCATGGCTTCGTAGTAGTAACTGTCGGACTTGAACATAAGGCGTTTCGGGCAGAGGATTTCAGACTTGAACCACGCCCACAGCACCTGTTCGGCGGTCATGCCGTGGTAGGTGAAAAAGCCGCAAGCGGCAAACGGCGCAGCGCCCAAGATGCACATCCAGCCGATTTCTTCGGTGCCGACATACGGCTGCAAGGCAAAGTAGATGCCCACCGCCACGCCGACAGCCAGCACCGAGCAGATAAACTGCCGGGTGTTCAGCCCGAAAAAGATGTTTTCGTGGTAGTCGCGGACTTCTTTAGGTATTTTGATTTCTATACTGCATTCCTTCCTTCTTTAATAAATAGGTTGAATTTATCCTATAATTCGTGTATACTATATTCAAAGGAGGCGTTGAATTATGGTTATTAACACAGACAATCTTGTATCCATCACGGAGGCCAACCAGAATTTTTCCCGTGTAGCACGGATGGTTGATGAGAACGGCGCGGCGGTCATCTTAAAGAATAATGTCCCGCGTTATGTTCTAATGGAGTTCAGCCAAGTCGAGGACGAGCAACAGGCTAAAGACGAGGACATTCTCGAAATCTCCAAGCGTCTGATTGCCAAAAACAAGCAAGCCTATGAGGTACTTGCCAAATGAAAACGCTGAGCAAGGAACAGGTTTTAAGGCTGCATAATGCTCTGTTGGAGACATTTGGCGGTACTGCCGGTATCCGTGACGATGGTTTATTGGAATCTGCTTTGAATGCGCCTTTTGCCACATTCGGCGGGCAGTATCTATATCCATCCGTGCAGGCAAAGGCGGCACAGCTTGGATTTGGCTTAGTCTGCAATCACCCATTCGTAGATGGCAACAAGCGCATCGGCGCCCACGTTATGCTGGTTTTTCTGGCAATTAACGGAATTGAACTTGACTACACGCAGGAAGAACTGATTGACATTATTTTGCAAATTGCAAGCGGTCGTGCAAAGGCAGCGGATTTGCTGGAATGGATTCTCTATCATCAGGCATAATATTTGCGGCGCACCATAATGGTGCGTCGCTTTTGCTTTACAACCCCATAATCTCTTTCACAATGCGGTCACAGCCCTTGATCGCTCCGACCAGTACCAGCAGGTTGAATGCCAGTTCCCCGACATAGGTCCAGACAGCGGTGACAACGGATGCACCGGTATCCACGGCGGGCGGGCTGGACGAGATGGCGGAAAAAATAATGCAGGACAAGGCAATCACCACGCCCTGCAAACAGACACCCGCATAACTGCGGATGAAGTTTTTGCCCACGCTGCTGGTGGGTTCACCCGCGAATGTAGACAGCGGAATCGGCGCAATGGCGGCGTACATCCACAGGCTGAACATTCTGCCGTAGACCGTGAGAATCATGGTAAAAGATAAAACCGTAATCAGCAGCCCGCCGATCAGCGTAACCGCCCACAGCGGAATGGAATCCCAGAACCCCACATTGTTGATGGCATCGATCAACTCCTGCGGCAGCGTCACGCTGCTCATGCCGGAGCTGCCCGATTGGGTAATAATGGTGGACACCATGCCCTGCACAATGGAGAACACCGCCAGCATCAACTCCAACCCATACGTCACCGCACCCTTTGCCAGTGCAAAACGGATAAACAGCTTGAGGGCGTGTTCCGGCTTTTTGACCTCGACAAAGCTGCCGCAGGTTTTCATAACGCCTACGGCAAAAAACAGCACCAGCAGCCCATAACCGATTGCCTGCAACGCGCCGTGGATGCCGGTCATCACGCCCCAAACTTGCCCGCCTTTGAAGGTCTGCGGGCTTTCGGTCAGCAGCGACCAAATCTCCGCCAGCTTGTCGTTCCATGTGGAGAGCGCGGCGTTTAAGTTGCTGACGATCCATGACTCACCCACAGGGCATCACCACCTTTCCTCTTGGTGCGGCCCTCACGCGGTGATGAGGTCGAGGATTTCTTTGGCGAACGTAATCACCAGCCCACCGGCCAGCGTCAGGAAACCTTGGCTGCGCTGGCTGGGGTCGTGGCTCTGCAACGACAGACCGACCTGCACAATGCCCCACCCCAACAGGATAAGACCCACGGCGCGAATCAGCGAAAAGATGAACGTGGAAAGATTTTCGACCACGACCAGCGGGTCATCTGCGGCAAAGGCGGGCAGGGCAAAAACAATGCCGCACACCATGACGGCGTACAGCGCAAACAAATTGAGAGAAATTTTCACAGATTTTTTGTTATGATTCAGCTTCATGTAGACCTCCGAATTCTTTGTATGGTAGGCTTCATTTCTGCCGCTTCGGCGGGCAGAAAATCGTCCATATCCAGCAGTTCGTAATTGTCGGGTGCGCCGGGCAGATCATCCCGAGCGTTGTCGGCAGCGGTGTAGTCGTAAGGGGCTGCGCCGCCGTCCTCGGTATAGCGGATGTTCGGGTGCTTCAGCAGATTATATTTCAGGTCAATCACGGGGCGTTCCCCACGGATAAACAAAATGCACTTGCTGTTGTCCAGCAGCCGCACCTCGTCCGGGGTCATAAGATCGCGCCCGGATTGCTGGTGGTTGATGCTGTAACTGCCGCTGCGCCCTTTGCTTTGGTTATAGCTGGTGGTGGAGATGGTTTCCTTGCCCAGCAGTTCCGAAACATACTTGTGGGTTTCTTTCTCGGTGCCGCCGAGATAGAGAAACTCGTCGCACAGACCGACCAGCGATTCCCAATCGTCCTTGTACATGGCTTTGAGCTGCGCCATGTTCTGCACGATGATGGAGCAGAAAATGGCGCGGGAACGCATGGTGGCCAGTGCTGACAAAAAGGTATCTTTTGGCAAGGAAATATTGGCGTACTCGTCCATAAGGCAATGCACAGGCACAGGCAGACGACCTTTATGTACGCGGTCGGCTTGGCGATACAGCGTTTGGATGAGTTGTGTGTAAATCATGCCGACCAGATAATTGAGCGACTTGTCCGAGTCCGGTATGCAGCAGAACAGCGCAATTTTGCGCTCGCCCAATTCCTGCAAGTGCAGCTCGTCCGTCATCGTCAGCTTGGCGATGGACGGCAGATTGAACGCTGCAAGTCGAACACCGACGCTGACGAGTATCGACTTTGCAGTCTTGCCTGCCGCTTGTTTGAAAATGCGGTACTGCTTACAAGCGATGCTGTCGGGTTCACGCATCTCCAAGCGCTCGAACAGGATGTCCAGCGGGGATTGGTAGTTGTCATCATCCTCGTGGACTTCAGCAGCGGCGATCATTTCCATCACCATCGAGAAGTTTTGTTCTTCGGGCGGGGCCTCGTGCAGCAGGTACAGCATGAGGGCTTGGAGCAGCGCAGTTTCGGACTTTTCCCAGAAGGGGTCGCTGCTTTTTGAATGTGATGGTGTTGTGTTCCGAATCAGATTTTCAATCAAGGTCAGCACTTCACGGTCATCATGCACATACACAAACGGGTTGTAACAGAACGATGCGGCAGGGTTTATGAGGTCAAAAACGATGACCTCATACCCCTTTTGCTTCAACAAATTCCCGGTCTTACGCAAAATCTCGGCTTTCGGGTCTGTAATTACCATAGAGCAGGCACATTCCAGTACATTCGGCACACCATAGGTGCGCGTCTTGCCTGCGCCGGAGCCGCCGACAATGAGGATGTTGGTGTTGTGCTTGTGTTTGTAGCCATCTATTCCAATGTGAAAGTGCTGGGTCAGTAACAAATTAGGGCCGTGCTTGTCCATGTAGAACTTGTTCAGCCGGAACACATCGCCCCACGCCGCCGAGCCATGCTCCGCGCCGGGGCGGGTGTTTTTCTGATCCGTCACGGCCACGATAACCGCTACCGCGTAAATCACCGTAAACACCAGCAAAAAGCGCGGGCTGTCGCTGACCCACACCAACGCAAACGGCTCTGCCAGTGCGCTGTTTAACGCACTCAGCAGAGCCGTTATCTCCATGCCCGGCTGCCAACGGCAAGCCACCGCCAGTGCCGCCCACCATACAACGGGCAGCGGCAGCAGCCAGACCCACCAAGGATTCTTTCTTCCCGGCGTGGTGGACTACCTTTCCTCACCGCGATAGGGCGGGCGCTTTGTACGCTCAGCATCCCATGCCTGACGCTTTCTCCACAACTTCGGCAAAACTACGGAAAAGTCCTGCGGCATACGTTCCGCCTTGATTTGCGGCAGATTTGCAAACAAATCGCTTTGCAGCGTTTTCCATGCAACCTTATCCGGCATATTTTGAGTATAGAATTCGTTGTAGCTGTACGCCAGCCCACTGGTATCTATGTAGTGCTTGACTTCCGTTCGCAGCATTTGTCGTTCCCATTCGTTTTCCGGCGCACGGTGGGGTGCAAGCTGTTCCTGCATGATTGCCTGATGTAAATCGGCAGACGATTTCAGCAGAGCCGGATACTTTCGGAATAACTTAGCGGCAATTCCTTCCTTTTCAAAATAGGTGTGCAGCTTCTGCCCTGCATAAGCATACCACGCCACATTCCCGCATCCCATCCACTCAGTATCTCGGAACGGAATGTTGAGCGCCGCAAGGTTATCGGGATCAATCAGCGCCTGCCGATAAGCATCGTACCCCTGCATAATCAGCCAGTTACGAAAATCCGTGAATCGGTCATCCGAACTGCCGTCATTGATGATGCAGGCTGCTGCAACCATTTTGGGAAAGTTGGCTTTATTGAGATAGCTTTGCCATGCGCAATCAAAACCGAGCAGTTCATCCTGCGGCAATTTGATGAGTTCCGTGTAAAGGAACTGTTTCACGGACGCTTCATCCTGCATATCTGCTTGGGCGCGGACTCGGTCAATGATCGACCAGAATTTTTCCCATGTCATAGCCAGATTCACCAGATAAACAGCGGCGTGTGCGCGTGCAGCAACCGGGTCAGTGCATCATCCACCGCATCAGTATAACCGCCCTCTGCCAAGCGTTGGGTGCGCAGTTGGTTGAGGGCCGCTTTTGCCAGCCGATACTCTGCCGCTGACATCGTCAGCTTACATCCTGCGGGCAAATCGTTCACTCGAAGGATGAGCCGCCCCGTTTCTTCGGCGCTGCCGCCGCGGGCGCGCTGGCCGTAGTAGACATCGCCCAGCGCCCGGAGCAGGATGCTTTTGTTGGCACGGTCAAGTTTCACTTTACGTTCTGTCATTGTTTTTGCACCTCCTATCGCCAACATACCATAGAACCGCCGCAATAGCTATCTGCCATTTGAAAACAAACAGAAAACATTTACCGCACCTTTTCTTTGCGCCGGATTTTTACCGGCATCTTCGGCATACGGTCTTTCGGCGGCTCGACCTTGCGGCGCAGGTAGGCGGTAATATCCTGCAGTTCCATGCGCACACTAGGGCGCTCACCCTTGGCCCGAAGCTGATCGGCGCGCGGCGACGGCGAGTTTGCAAAAGATTTGCTGCTGTCGGAGAAAGGCTCGGACGGACTGGCGTTCTCCGAGCCCTGCAGAAAATCCACGGTGGGCGTGTCCTCATGGTTGGGGACTGCATTTTCCAAATTCTGCTGCACGGTATCGACCAGTTCTGCCGTGCCGGTGTTCACGACATCCAACTGCAGTTTTTCAATAATGCGATTCGCTTTGGAAGCGTCGTCCTGCAAAATAGCGATTTCAATGTGGTCGGGGTCCATCTTGTCGCGGATGGGGCAAAACAGCAGCCCATGTGCTTTTGCGGCGCGGGCAAAATCGTGCATACGGTCTTTGTCTACCGTGAAAAACTTCAGTGGTTTCTGTTCTTTCAGCAGCCGGATAAGGTGCGTTTTGCCGTGCGTCTTTTTGCTGTCGTGCAGCACTGCCTGTGCGAAAATAAAGAAGTTTTTCGCAGCGGTGCCGGAGATGCGCAGGGCAAACTCTGCGCCCTCCAGCGAGTAGCGGACGACTTGATCCGCAGGTTCAGAACCGTAATTCATCTGGCGTCACCGTCCTTTTCCTTGGGTGCGGACAAGCGGCTGAACGAGTCCACACCGGGGATAAGCGCAAGGCTGCGCCCGCAATCCCAATTCATGTGGATCTGTCCGGCATCATCGATGAAATCAACGGTTCCCATAGAGCCGGGAGGCACGGCCATCTCATCTTCCATACAGCTGAGTTGCAGCCGCGTGCCGGGCGGGTACTTGCGGCGCAGGTGTTCAACATATGCTTTGTTTGAATAATTCATATACATCCTTCTTTCTTGAATTATTTGGATTCGATTCCAAAAAGTGCGTGACATTTTACACTTTTTGGCGTATACTATCATTAAAAGTTGCGGAGGGTTTATTATGCGGATTACCAGAACTGAATACCTGAATAAACTGATTGCGTTTAAGGACAAGCAACTCATCAAAGTCGTAACAGGTATCCGCCGCTGCGGAAAGTCTGTTTTGATGGAAATGTACCAAGATTGGCTGCTGCAGAATGGCGTCGAACAAGACCAAATTATTGCCATCAATTTTGAGGATATGGATTTTGAGGAACTTACCGACTATAAAAAACTGTACGCTTACCTGAAAGACCGTCTTGTTCCCGAAAAGATGACTTACATTTTTCTGGATGAGATACAGCACGTCACGGATTTTCCTAAAGTGATCGACAGCTTGTATATCAAGAAGAATGTAGATATATACGTCACAGGTTCCAATGCCTATATGCTGTCCAGTGAAATAGCCACCCTTATTTCCGGGCGCTATGTGCAAATCGAAATGCTGCCGCTTTCTTTTAAGGAATATATGCAGAGTACCGGCAGTATGGAAGATCGCGGAATAAAATATACCGAATATCTGGAAAACAGTTCCTTTCCCTATGCGCTGGAACTTAAGGGGCATCCGAACGAGATTCGGGATTACTTGGATGGCATTTTCAACACGATTGTCGTAAAAGATATTTTGACACGAAGAAAGATCCTCGATCCGTTGATGTTGAAAAGTGTGCTGCGCTATATTTTTGACAACATCGGCAGTCCGCTTTCCTCCAAGAAAATCGCAGACACCCTGACATCCGAAGGACGAAAAGTTGATGTAAAGACCGTCGAACGCTATCTTGATGCGCTGATCGAAAGCTACATTATCTATCCCGCACAGCGTTATAATGTCAAGGGTAAGCAGTATCTGAAAACCTTGGGAAAATACTATGTCGTAGATATCGGTATGCGATTTATGCTGCTTGGCAAACGCAATACCGATGCCGGGCATATTCTGGAAAATGTTGTTTATCTGGAACTGCTGCGGCGCGGTTATGACGTGTATGTCGGAAAGGTCGATTCTTTCGAGGTCGATTTTGTGGCAATGAACGGCAACAGTACTTTCTATTACCAAGTGGCTCTTTCCGTTCGTGATGCGGATACCCTGCAGCGGGAACTGCGCCCCTTACTGTCCATCCGCGACCACTATCCTAAATATATTCTTACGATGGATGATGATCCGGAGGAACAGTATGACGGCATTCGCCGCATCAATGCACGGGATTGGCTGTTGGGTCTTACAGATTAACGTGTTGTAATATCGGGGCGGCGGTCACGCGCACGTTCCTGTTCTTGTTTTTGCTGTTCAGCGCGGTCACGGCGGGCTTCGGTGAGGTGTTGCTGCACTTCTAGGGAGTGTTCTGCGATTTTGCGGCAGAGACGTTCTTCTTGGCGAAGCTGCTTTAGGGCGGTGTTGACCGATTCACGCTGCGATTGTACATCATCGGTTTTGGACAGTTGCTTACGCTTTGTCAGCAACTGCCCAATTTCTGTTTGCAGGGCTTTTCGGTGAGTTTCCAGCTGTGCCAGCGTGTCAATGTTGTGCTTGGATAAGAATTCCATTTGCCGGATTCTCTGATCCAGCTTATAGGCATCCTGCCGCACGGCATAGCTGGGGCGGCGCGGCTTGCGGGGGAGTGCGCCCAATTCGTATAGATAGCGATAATACAACGCCCGCAGCCCGGTCAGCTTGCGGCGGGGCTTACCGCCGTGCAGTCGCCCATATTGGACGCGCGGTGAGTTTTCCACGAAGCATCGGTTAAATTGTGGATAAAGGATGCGCGTCTGAATCGCTTCGGGGGTATACCTCTTGCCCAGCGTTTTGAATCGAACAAAGCGCTCTTTTCCGGACGGACGCAAAACGGGATACTTGCGCCCCATGCGGACTTCATACCCTTTGCGGTCCAGCACAGTAAGAAATTGCCGCCATGTAAGGCTCTGTTGGATAGCATCGTTCACATCCTGTCGGATGGCTGTGCGCCATGTGGGTTGGTTATTTTTCTCCGCCAGCCATTCGGCGTAGGGCTTTGCTACATGGTTTGAGTTCTCGGTGTCGATGATCGACAACTTATATTTCCGACAAAGTTCATCCGACACCGCCCGAATCTGCGTTACATAGCTTTTGCCGTTGCTGTGGTATTTCTTGCCGTCTATCCGGCTGACCGAGTTCCAGACAATATGCGAATGGATATGCCCGGTGTTCAGGTGCGTACCGATGACATATTCATACCGCCCGCCCAGCACACGGTCTGCCAGTTCCTTTGCGATTTGGTGCGCCAGTTCGGGGGAGACTTCTCCTGCAGCGAAGCTCTGCACAAGGTGATACCCCTGCACACCGCCCGACTTGTGCCAGCGTTCCTTGGTTTGCCGCATATCGGCAAAGGCGGTTTCTAACGTGCAGGCATACGAGCTTTCAAAGCAGGATTGCTCTGTTTTATCGCGGTTGGCGGCATAGTCGAGGGCGTCCTGCAAGGATACCGCCGTGGTCTTTTCTTTGTTCATCACATACTTCACCGCCCGATCCAGACGGCGGACAGGGATCACGGATGTGTAAGCCATATTTCATAGAGCCTCCTAGTAGTTTTCTTTTATCTCGCGCCAGACTTCCTTTGCAATGCGCGTCATTTCGTCCACGCTTTGCTGCCCCGCCACGCCCGTGATGTTGGCGCGATGCGCAAGCTGGTTGGCGTTGTTGCACAAACCGGAAATTTGCCGTACAAGTTCCGCATGGTGTGTGCAGGGGCACGGATGGATTTCCTTGCCTAAGATAAGGGAGCGCAAGTATTCCTCGCGGGATAATCCACTTGTTTTGACCTGTTCACAAAGATGGCGGTACTCGCGCTCGTCCAGCCGCAGCGGAATCACATGACCGCGTCTGCGCATAGCGGGGGTTTGGGGGTCACCCCAAAAGTGCGTTTGGATATCCAAACGCTATGCTTGCAAAACACGACACCCCGCAAAACGGTTCATGACACAAGGTCGTCACCCTCCGAAACGGCTTTTTTCAAACCGTCCAAGGTCGTCACGATACGGTTGTATTTCTGCGCCAAGCCGATCTGCGCGTTGGTGGTCGCATCCTGATTGCGGCTGCAGACCACCAGCATCGGGCAGCGCAGCAGCTTATCCCTCACAATGGCGGTGTACTCGCTGCGTTCTACGGCATCTTCCAGCACCAAATACTGGCTGTCCTGCAATTTAGGGCATACAGGCAGATAGCCCAGCAGGTACACCTCGCGGCAATAGTTGCGCAGGTGTTTGGAGGTTGCGCCCTCGCTGGCGCAGATAAAAGCCCAAGGTCGTTTCATTTTCGTGTTTCCTTTCTGAATTTCGGGAGTGAATCAGATTTGATTCACTATTTTTAAGTTGGCGGTCAAAAGTGAATCAGTTCTGATTCACTTCGGATTCAAGGGCAGTTTTCAGCCGTTCGGCGCTGCGTTGGAAATAGGCGTCCGACATTTCAATGCCGACAGCCTCATAGCCTTCCTGCACAGCGGCCAGCACGGTGGTGCCTGCCCCGGCAAAGGGGTCAAGGATGCGCCCGCTCGGTTCGCAGATCTGCACCACATCCCGCATGAGCTGCAAGGGCTTTTCGGTGACATGGATGCGGTTCTGGGGATTCGGGTAACGGAACACGCCCGGCAGACACCCAACATTTCTCTCAAGCGGCATTTTGCCGTTGGACCCCCACACGATGTACTCAGACTGCTGGCGAAAGCGTCCTTTCTGCGGACGGCTGGCAATCTTATCCCACACCGCCACGCCGCGCCAGGTCCAGCCCGCCCACTGCAAAGTCAGCGTCATGGCGGGAAGCTGCCGCCAATCGATGAACAGGCAGACAGGCGCGCCGGGCTTGGCAATACGGCGGGCATCCTGCAGCCATGCCGCCGTCCAGAACATCCAACTCAGCTGATCCATCTGGTCAGAATCGAAGTCGGGCAGCGCCTTTTCTTTGCTCATGCTGCTGTACTTTTCGCTGGTGCTGCGGTTTTTGGTAGTCTGGCTGCTGCCGCCGCTGGCATAGGGCGGGTCGGTGATGATGGCATCGAAGCTGTTCGGTTCAAACTGGCGGAGAATTTGCAGGGAATCCCCGTGCAGGATCGACCAGCGGTCACCGCCGCAGTGTTCGGGCATCCGAAAATCAGGGTTGAGAATGTTGAGCGTTTCGGGAGTGTTCGTCAAAGGCATCCTTCTTTCTTATCGTTCAAAATCATGGGTACGAGGTTCTTTCGGGGGCGGTGTGCGCTCGGAAAGTTCAACGCTGATACGGTCATCTTCGAGTACAAAGCAGTCCTGCGTCCTGTTGTCGAGCTTAGTGCCGGGCAGAACAACGGCATTGCCGCGGCAGACTACATTGCCGGAGATTTCGCCATATACACGGGCGTTGCCGTCAATGATCGGTGCGCACAAGGTTTGCTCATCCTGCCGAATCACGGCATAACCGCAGACACAGCTTTTTCCCATGAGCAGTCCGCCGCAGACGATGGCATCATCCTGCACAGTGGCATCCCCCATTACGGTGGCGTTCTTTCCGACATAAGCGCAGCCCTTTGCAACGGCGTGATCTGTAAGGACTGCATCGCCGCAGACAACTGCGTTTTCACAGGCGATGGCATCCTCCGAAATCCACGCGCGACCATCTTGGTCAAGGTTATCGCAGCTTTCCACATAGCCGCCGAGCATCCCGGCAAGGACATCCTCGGTCTGATCCGTCACCGCGCGGATGCGGTGCAGGTTCGGGTTGTCGGGATGAACAATGTCGGTGATCTCGTATTTCTTCATCTGGCATCACCTCGGTCTCGCTTGGGCGTAGGCGTGGGCGACAGTTCGGTTTCCACATACTCGGAAACGATGTTGAGTGCTTCGGAGTAGCTTTGACTTGCCGTGACCCTGTCGCACATTTCCTTGGCCTTGTCGCTCTGCCCGGCATTTTTCAGCAGGCGCGAGGCTCGACCCATAATGGCGAAGATGTTGCCGTCCTGCCCAATCAGCTGCATCTTAGGCTTCTTCGGGCGGTTCAGCAGTTTTTTGAACTCTGTCATATCCGGCACATCGCGTTTCAGTTCAAAATCGTGATCCTGCCAGAAATGGACATACAGCTTGCCATCCCCAACATCGATTTCCCGCTGCTCAAAGCCCTCGCCCCAGCCGTCGCTGTACTGACCGGAAACATATGCGCAGAACACAGCCTGTTCCTCGGCGGTCAGTGGCGCGTCCGTATCGACCCACAGGGAGCCGACCAGTTCACCGTTCACCTCGTCCACCGTGGGAACGGCGCGGACGACCTTGCGGCGGACGGAATCGTCCTCGCGGTAATATCGCATCAGGTCGCCGTAAAAGTCTTTGACATCCTCGTAGATGGCATCGCGGATAACATTGCGGTAGCCGGTCAATTCCTTGCCGGTGTAAGGGATACCCTCGTATTCGCTGTAGTCATCGCCCAAATCCTCGGTGTCATTCGGGAAAAAGTCCGCAGTCAGCGGAGAATAAAATTTCATCTGCAAATTGCATCACCTCAGTCTCTGCCGCACAGGTCATGGTCGATCTGCGCGGCATAGTAGTTTTCTATCGTCAGCGGCGCATTGTAGAGCGCCGCCAGTAAGTATTGCTTGATGTTTCGGATGCGGGGCGGGTTGTCCTTGAGGCAATCCAGAACATACTGAATGTGTTCCGCGTTCAATTTTAGGAATCGAGATTTTACAACTTCGGCAGGCATTTCCTCACCCGAAATGCGGATAGCAGCCCGTTTGGAACAAACCACATCCAGCATCAACTCCACCAGTTCATCCAATCGCATCGTATCCATCGGGTTATTCTGCACCAAAATCGGATACTCGATATTTTTCAGCAGCAGGGCGCGGTACTCTGCCCGCTGGTCCGCCACGCGGATAGGATTCGATACGTTATTTGTTTCTTCTTTCTTTATTTCTTTAGTATTTAATTGTGCAGGATTTTCCTGTACAGGTTTTTCCCGTTTAGGCTCTGCCTGTTTTGGTTGGGCACACTTAGGCACAGCTTCTGCGGGACCCTGTTCCGGGGATTGCGGCTGCTCTAAAACCGTGTACTCCATACCGCGCATCTGACCGTTCTTGTCGCGGATGCGGCGGCGGATAATATACCCCGCCGCTTCTAACTCGCGCACGGTGGCACATACACTGTCCACACCCTCTTTGCAGATGGACGCCAGCCCTCGCGTGGTATAATCCCAATCTTCGGGCAGAGACAGCATCAAAGATAAAAGCCCCTTCGCCTTGAGCGAAAGAGCCTTGTTGCGCAGATGATGGTTGGACATAATGGTATAATTTTGCGTCTTTTGTACACGGAACACAGCCATAACGATTTACCTCCTGTTTATGCCCTATAAGTGGGCGAACGATTTCTGACTTTCATGTTGATTTCTCTCTCTATCGGCAAGGCGCCGCGCGGTGGGCGGCGGTTCTTACCATCAGGTTGTTTTTTGCCATATCAGCGTAATCTCCATTCTCGATGTTGGGCGGAAGGTCATGCACGGTGTAGCGGTCAGCGTAGATTTTCCGGATGCCGACACTCGCCATACGCCCTTTGGCATCGTTGTCCAGCCGCAGTTCTATCGTGGTGATTTCCGGGTGCTGCCGCAGGAATTCCTGTAACGCCAAAGGCTCCTTGCCGGAGGATGAAACCCCGCCCAGCGACAGACGGTACTTGTCCGCCGCATCGCCGCAGAGCGTCATCTCGGCCATGGCATCTATGGCGGCTTCAAACACGGCCACGGTAGTGCCGGGCTGCATCGGCGGGATGCAGAATCCGTACTGCTTCTGACTGCCCGGTGCCTCGCGCTTGAACGGCTTTCCATAGTCATAAATACCGCGCAGAGCCGCATATTTCGGCACACCCTGCGGGTCTTTGCCCAAGAAAACACAGTTGTGATATTCTGCACTTTCGTACAGAATTTTTCTCTCAATGCAGTAGCGAATCGTGGGCAGTGAGATGCCGCGCCCCAGCAGATACCGCGTTACGCGGTCATTGGTGGGTGCTTTTCGGGGGAGTTTAAACTGTGGGCGCTCGCGCTCCACCGCCTCATGCTGCACGGGGATGTACATCGGGCTTTCCTCGCACAGCAGCTGCACCGCCTCTACGAACGGTACACCTTCCACATAAATCAAATATTTCAGCGCCGACTTGCCGCCGATGTCGCGGCTTTTCCAATGCCACACACTGGATTCGCCGTTTATCTTGAAGCTGTCATGCTCCGCAAGCTGGTACTCGCCCCGCGCACTGCTTTTCACCAGCGAATTGGGTCTATACCGCCGCAGAAATTCTATCGCCGTCATCCGGTTGGCGGCATGAATCTGTTCTTTGCTGACGCGCGGCAATTACACAATGTAAGCGGCGAGGTCGCTCATATGTTCAACATTTTCCCACGGAAAATCCTCGCGTCCGAAGTGACCGCCCGCCGCCGTGCGGCTGTAAATGGGGTTCAGCAGGTTCAACTGCTTGATGATGCCCGCAGGGGTCAGGTCATACGCCTTGCGCACAGCGGCCGACAGGCAATCATCCTCGCAGGGGCCACCTGTGCCAAACGTATTCACATCCACCATGACAGGCTCTTTCTCCCCGATGGCGTAGGCCAGCGTGACCTGACAGCGCTGGGCAAAGCCTGCCGCGACGATATTTTTGGCAATGTACCGCGCCATATACGCGCCGCTGCGGTCCACTTTGGTGGCATCCTTGCCGCTGAACGCACCGCCACCGTGGGGTGCAAATGTGCCGTAGCTGTCCACCATAAGCTTGCGCCCGGTCAAGCCGGTATCGGCATCCGGGCCGCCCTGCACAAACTTACCGCTGGGGTTCAGGATGATTTCCGCATCATCGGCGGGCATACCGTCAAAGGCAAGCGGGAACACATATTCGTCCAGCAGATCCGCCAGCTTATTGATGTCGGTGTCCTCCTTGTGCTGGACAGAAACGACCACTGTGGTGATGCGCACGGGGGTATCACCGTTGTATTCCATCGTGACCTGCACCTTGCCATCCGGGCCGATGTCGGGGATAACGCCGGTCATGCGGGAGATTTCCAACAGCGTTACAAGGCGCTGCGCCGCCACCACAGGCATCGGCAGATATTCGGGCGTTTCGTTACAGGCGTAGCCAACCATAACGCCCTGATCGCCCGCACCGAGGGTGTCCTCGTCCTCTCCCTCAGCCAATTCCGCCTCGACAGCGCCCGCAATGTCGGGACTCTGGTCGTGGATGTAGCAGTCGATTTGGTAGGCTTTCGGGTCATAGCCGACATCGCGCAGGGTGTCGCGGACGATGTTGAACACGTCGGGCTTTGCCGAGGTCGTGATTTCGCCCGCTACAATGATGTGACCGTGTGTTGCCATGACCTCACAGGCTACACGGCTGGCGGGGTCATGTTTTAAGCACTCGTCCAGCACGTTGTCGGCAATGAGGTCGCACAGCTTGTCGGGATGCCCGCGCATGACGGATTCTGCGGTGTAAAAGCGAGGATGCTCGTTTTCTTTCATGGTTTCGGTGTTTTCAAAAATGTCGTTCATTAGTTCTTCTCCTTGCTTGTTGGATGATTTCGGACAAAGAAAAAAGCCCGCAGGCGGGCTGCGGGCGAAGAGTATCGTATTCATATCAGCGCTCCGGGGATGCTTTTGTTTTGGGCGGCGGAGCCATAACGCGGGTATATTCTTCCGGCGTAGTGTGTTCCACACACAGGGTCTTGCCCAGCAGGAAAAACAGCTGCGGGTCGTGGTACATTTCTTCGTAGTGCTTCATCTGCTTGGGCGTGAGGTCAGTAAAATCGTTGCTGGTCAGCCCGCAGACGAAAAATGTGCCGTGGATGATGTCATAGTCGCCCAGCATACGGTTCAGCGGCAGGTTTTCTGCAATGCCGTTGTCGTTGCAGACGTTATGTGGTGCACCACATAACGTCTGTAATGCGTAGTTATATGTTATGTGTAGCATAATTGACATCTCCTTTCGTACCTCCTGATTTCATTTGTATTTTAGCCGGTAGCTTTTTGTGATACTCTACATAATGTAGAGACACAATGCTCTGCAAATAACATCAGGAGGTTTTATAATGTCTGAAGCAACAATACCAATCAAGGAATTGATGGAAAAGACCGAGCAATGGCTACTCGGTCAGGGTTACAAGAAAAGTACTCTTGGGTTTTATAGAGCTACATGGAACAGATTTCTTTCGTATTCAGCCTCTCCCGCTTATAGCCGTGAAACTGCAGAGCAGTTTTTGCTTCAATACTTCGGAGTCGATGTCCACGCTATAGATCAGACTCTTGACGGTCGAATGCGCCATGCACGGCGTCACATGAATGCATTGGACGAGATTTTTCGCACGGGAACAGTGTGCCGCCGTAAAGTTTATGGCGTTGCTTCTATTGATGACGATTGTTTCGATAAGTTTTTTTCCGACTACTTGAGTTATTGCAAAATGCAGAATTTTTCGAGATCGTGGATGGACAACACAATAGCAGCATTGAGGCTTTTCTTGCTTGCTGTTCATTCATCAAACACACAGAACATCAAAAGCATAAATGCGGAGACTATCAACTGTTTTTCCACGGCTATGAGCAATGCTTCAGAAATATGCATGAATGTTCGTAGAGCAAGATGCCGACAAGTTGGTGCTTACCTGCACTGGCTTTATGACCACAAATATACGGATTTGGATTATTCCCTTCAACTCCCAAACTTCAAACGCACTGCACCCCAGATTCCACAGGTATGGAGTCCTGAAGAAATCGACAAGATTCTTGCAGTCATCGATACTGCCAATCCAGTTGGAAGGCGGAATTACGCGATTTTTCTGCTTCTTGCAAGAACAGGGTTAAGGATAAGCGACGTTTTGGGACTCAAATTTTCAAATATTAACTGGAAGGAAAACTGCATTTCACTTTCTCAGCAGAAGACAGGGAACGCCTTGAGTCTGCCACTCAGCAAAGAGCTAGGTATGGCGATTATTTCTTATTTGCAAGATGGCCGCCCACAGTCCTCCTCGGCTTTTATCTTTCTGAGCCATAACGCACCGTTTCAGCCATTGGGTGAGCATAACAATTTCAATCCGGAATTTCATAAGTATTTACGCAGAGCAGGGATTGCTATCCCAACAAAGAGGCACACAGGCGTACACACTATCCGCCATTCGTTTGCCACAAATATGCTGAGAAAAGGCACTCCGGTGCAGGATGTGTCCAAAATCCTCGGTCACAGTAACATCAGTGTAACAGAAACCTACTTGCGGGTCGATATTGAACATATGCGGTTATGTTCGCTGAGTTTGGAGGGATTACTATGAAACAATTTACTTTCACAAGCCAGCTTGCGCCAATAATATGGAAATATCTGGAATCTCGACAAAATGAGGGATATACCTCCGTGCATTGCGGCTATTATATGCAGGAACTGGACTGCCTTTCAAAGGAACTCTCGGATGCCCCCGTGGTGACAAAAGAGCTTATTGACGCATGGGATTTATTAAAGCCATATCTTTCAAACCGTTCGAAAATAGTCAGACATAATGCGATACGCGCTTTTGCAAAATTTGCATACACGCAGGACGGAATCTCCTATGTCCCGGATACCAGCAAACTAAAGAACAGTTCGACTTTTACCCCGCATATATTTACTGTTGAAGAAATACGGCGATTATTATATGCAGCAGATAATCTGCCGGTCAGGAATAATGCGCCAACAAGGCATCTGGTCATACCTGCTGTTATCCGGCTTTTATATTGCTGTGGTTTTCGTATAGGTGAGGTGCTCCGGCTAAGAGTGAAGGATGTCGATTTGGATACAGGCATTATTACTGTACACAACGGGAAAGGAGGTAAGGATAGACTTGTCCCTGTCCACAATAGCGTAATAGAGTATCTCCGAAGCTACTCTGCTCAGTTACCAGATGAAAGAGAATGGTTCTTTCCATCTGCTTGTGGCCATTATTCTATTAAAACAATCTATGATAATTTTCGCGAGCTGCTATTCGCATGCAATATTCCTCACACCGGCAATGGCCCTCGTGTGCATGATTTTCGGCATACATTCGCAGTTCATACACTGGAAAAACAACTTTCTGATGGGTATGATCCCATGGTAATCGTTCCTCGCCTTGCCGCGTATTTGGGACATAAGAGTTACCGTGAAACCTGTTGGTATATTCACCTGACGGTTGCTTCGTTCCCGGAACTTTCCCAAAAACTTGACAGAGCATTTGTCGGCATTATTCCGGTTGGAGGTGAGACGGATGAGGAAAACTGACTTTACCAAAGCACTGACCGAGTATTTCTCAATCTATCTGCCTACTACATGCGGGGTGAGTCCCAATACCACCAATTCATACAGAGATACTTTCAAGCAACTCCTTCTATTTTTTCAAGAAAAGAAAGGCATCTCCGCAAATTATATAGAATTGCGCTATCTGAATATGGAACTTGTTTCTGAATTTCTGGATTGGTTAGAAACATCCCGCCATATTGCGGTTACAACAAGAAACCAGCGACTTGCCGCCATAAAGGCCTTTGCTCATTTTGTACAGTACAAGTTTCCGGAAAACATAGAAAACTGCGTTGACATTATTAATCTGCGACCCAAAAAGTACGAAAAGGCATTGATACCGTTTTTGACGGAGGATGATCTGTCACTTCTTCTGTCCCAACCAGATGCATCTACCCGACAAGGGCTCCGAGATTTGACACTTCTTGCACTACTGTATGACTCTGGCGCACGGGTACAGGAATTGGTGGATCTTAGGCTGAAAGATGTCCGTCTAACACACCCCCCAATGGTTATTCTAACTGGAAAAGGACGAAAAGTTCGTCAGGTTCCCCTGATGAAGGATACCTGCAAACTGTTGGACAGATATATCCGCAGCTTTCATTCCGATTCTCAGTCTCAGATGATTCCGCTATTTTATAATGCAAAAAAGCAGGCTTTATCTCGCTATGGAGTCACCTATATTCTGAAGAAGTATGCGGCAAAGGCATCTCCGGTACTTGAACCACAGAATATATCTCCTCATGTATTACGCCACACCAAAGCCATGCACTTGCTGCGAGCTGGTGTTAACATGATATATATTCGAGATTTTCTTGGGCATGCAGACATCTCTACAACAGAGGTTTACGCTCGCATCGATGCAGAGATGAAGCGAAAAGTATTTGAGGAGAAAGTGCCGAATTACACACCCAATACCACAATGCCTTGGGAGGAGGATGAAGATTTATTGCAATGGTTAACACAATTTGGAAAGAAAACTTTCTGATTATGTGTAGTAAATTATGCTTAAACGCCCGGGATTCTGGGCATTTTGCTCAATTACTACTCATTTGTAGGAACTACTCATTACAGACGATGCAGGCGCTATCCCTCCAAGGGTACACGGCCTCGATGGTGCCGCCGACAACTGCCTGCTCGGCTTCAAGGGTGTGTTCAATGTCGGCTTCGCGGGGGTATTTTCCGGGTTCAACGATCAGCACTTTCATCGGCATCCTCCTCATCAGAAGTTTCTTTCAGCGCATTTTTCTGCTTAACGGTCAGCAGCACGATACCTGTTGCGGACACAAGGGAAACGACCACGATAGCCAGCAGCGGGAAACCATCTCCTGTCTGCGGGAGGGTCTGCACCTTGCGCGGCGTAATAACCGGCGTGGGAACAGGAGTGGGCGCCGGGGTTGCAGCGGGCGTCGGCTGCGGTGTGGGAGCCGGGGTTGGCGTTGGCGTGTCCTCGCGGGGTATAGCTTCGTCTATCATCTGAATCAGGCGTTTGTCGGCGCGCACCCATTCGACATCGGCATTTTTGCGGACGAACAGGCAAACATTTTTGTCTGCCTGCTGTACCTTGAACTGCACCGATTCGGCAATTTCAAAGCCGACCGGGGCAGAGTCCTCGGTCAGGGTGTAGATGTACTCCTTGCTGTCGTCCGACAGTTTGATAAATTCATCCGAGATGGGAACACTATGCGTTTTGTAGTCCGTCACCCAAGTGTCAATAACTTCGCCGCCAGCATCACGGATCGTCAGCGTAGCACCCGGCAGCAGATTGCCCGCAATGTCCGTTTTGTCGATATCCAGCACAGGCGCATCCTGCATAATGACGGTGGCATCGTCGAGTTTTACCCAATCATCGTCGGATTTCGCATAGACCATATTGCTTTGTTCGTTGCCTTCCTGCACCAGCTTGAACACGATGCTTTCGGCTTCGGCGTAGCCATCCGGGGCGCGGGTTTCGGTCAGGGTGTATTCTTTTTCCAGCTCCAGACCTCGCACGGTGTGCGGCGTTTTTGTGGAAGTCCAGCTCTCGACCAGACTGCCGTCTGCAGCACGGATTTCCAGCTTTGCACCGGGCAGTTCCTTGCCGTTAGTGATGTCCTGCTTGGAAATGTCTACACTGGTGCGCAGGTTGGTGTTTGTACCATCTACGATTTGCCATGCAATCTGCTGACCTTCATAGGTGAACTCTACATCCACAGGGGTGCTGTCCAGCAGGTAACCCGCAGGGGCGGTGATTTCCACAATGCGGTATCTGCCGCTGTTGCCGGAATCGGGATAAGTCTCGGAACGGATGGGAACATCCACGTCAAACCACGCGAAGCCGCTTTCGTTGGCGGGGCTGCTTTCTGCCAGCTTTGCACCGGCGTCCAACAGTTTTGTACTGTCTGCGGAGAAAATGTCATCCACGGTGTAGAGTTCATACACCGCACCGGGCAGATAGGTCAGCGCCTCCCGATCTTGCTTGTAAATGCCTACACCGATTTTACCGACTTTATCGCCGGGCTTTTCGGGAACAGGCAGCACGCGGGCATTTTCAAACACGAGAATCTGTCCAATCTTGTGGGCATCCGAGGCGTCCTTGACATTCACAATGCTGTACGAACATTCCTTGTCGCCGTCCTGCTCGTGGCTGACAATAGTTTTTGCCAGCACAATGTCATTTTTCTGGTTGTTCCAGCCGAATTCCACCGTGTAACTCTGCTGGGTCAGCACAAAACCATACGGCGCTTGAACCTCAGTAACAGTGTACTTGCCCAGCGGCAGGGTCACGGTGACTTCGCCTTTGGTTCCATCATGGATAATTTTCAAGAAATCGTAGGTAGATTGGGTGCGGGTGGGGCTGAATTTTACTTCATCCACCTGACCCTCCGTGCCGGTGGTAACAGTCGCCACCAAATCGCCGGATTTGTACCAGTAGGTGCCTTGGCGGTCGGGTGTGGCAATGTCGGCTGCAGCGTGAATTTCGTACACCGCGCCTGCAAGGTTGTCCTGCGTGTAGATGAACTGTCCATCTTGGTAGTCGGTCAGCACATTGCCCAGCTTACGAATGGTAAGCTGACCGAGCGTTTCGTGGTTGCAGTATTTCTCCGTGACGATGTACTCATCCATGTCGTTGGTAGCATTGCCCACGACCTGCCAGACGCGGTCGGACTTGATTTCAAACTCCACCGAGTAGGCAGGATCGTTGAAATAACCCTCCGGACCTTGCAATTCTTCAATCAAATATCTGCCCAGCGGCAGTTTTTCGGGCGTTTTCATAAGACCGTCTGCATCGGTGTAGAACACATCCGTTTTCTTGGTGGCGCTGCCGCTGGCGGGGTCGATCATGGAAATGCGGGTCTTATTACCCTTGTCATCCAATTTGTACAAGGCAAAAGAGGTGTTGGCGATTTTGACCGCCTTGCCGGTTTCTGTATCGGTCTTGATGAGCTGCAAATAGCCCTCCAATTCCTCGTCCAGCACGTTAAAAGTCATATAATTGTTGCTGGGGGTGGTGACGCTGCCCGCAGGAACTGTAAATCGGCTTTGCGGGCTGTTGGCGTCCACTGTCACGATGAACGGATCACACTGGAACACATCCTTGGGGATGGTGGTTTCCACAACAAGGTATTGCCCATAGGGCAAGCCTTCAACGCGGAAAACGCCCTCATCGTTGGTGAACATTTCTCCCAGCCTATATTCAGCGGGCTGATCCGTGGGTATCCAGCCGTTGCCCCTGCCGTTGGCGCAGTCGCCGTCTGCGGTCAAGGTCACGTTATAGGCGTTGACCGTATCGGTGCTGCTCTCAAACATATTGGCGATGGCTTGCCCTTCGGCGGTGAAATCGTACTTTAGTGTGGCGTTATCGTAATTGTCTTTGCGGTAGGCGGACAGGATGCTGGCGGCATCGTAGCTGCCATCCGGGTTCTGTTTGAACTGCGCGGCCTTGCTCAGTTTGGAAATGCGGTAAACGGTAAAGCCCGCACCCTCCAGCTTCAGTGCCGGGCTTGGCTGACCGGTGGTCGAAACCAACTTCTGCAAACTAAAGCCGGATTTCAGCACTTCGTCTTGGCTTTCCTGCTCGGTGTGGATGTGGTAGGTCGATTCATCTGCATAGGTCAGCGTTTTGTAGTGGTTGACCTCATCACAGAGGTAGCCCTTGGCGTAGGAAAGATAATAGCCATCCCACGCCTTGCTGCCGTCCGACTTGCGGCTCTCGGCCACAGCGGAATACTGGTTTTTGTAGATGTAATCCTTATATTCGCCGCTATCCACAGCGAGATTTGCATACTTGCCGGTGCGTTCCAGCTTCTTGTTCAGCTGCGGATACTTTCCGGTAATGTACAGTTTGCCGTTGCCGTCGATGGGGAGCACCAGCCCGGTGGCACGTTCCACAAGGTAATATCTGCCCATATACAGGTTGACAAACGCCAGCTTGCCGTCAGTGATTTTCGCAGAGGCTACCAGCCGGTCTTTCTGCAAAATGGGCAGGTAATCGGTATCCCAGCCGCCGTTGGTGAGGACAGTGGTGTGCCAGATAGGTTGTCCGTTGGCATCGGTGATTTTGGAGTAATCTACGACACCCGAAACGCCGTCCGAGTGTTCAATCGTGTCAGCAGCGTACAGATCGTACACAGCCCCCTCCAGCGTGGTGTCACCGTTGCTGCCCGCAGCCAGATACCGCGCGGCGTCCAAGTCCACTTTTGTCAGCAGAATATTGCCGAGGACACGGTCGTTCTGCATCTTATCAGCATTGGCGTGCATGGTGTAGGAATCTTCGTTGTTGGCAATGCCGGTGGGGTCTGTGGCGTAGGTCTTATCTGCCTTGCGGCTGCCAAAGGTGATGGTGACCACACCCTCGCCGGTGTCGATGAGGGTACCGCCGCTGTTGGCCGTGGTAATGTCGGCGTTATAATCCGCGTTTCCCAGCCAAATGGTCTGACCGTCCAACGCTTTCGTGATTTCAAAGGCATACGCCCGCTTGCCCAGCACGGAACCGGCTGTGCCGGGAGCGTTTACATCCGACCAGTCACCATAGTACCCGCTGGGTGCGCGGCTCTCCACGATGACAAACTTGCCCTCGTTGCGCTGGGTGTAGAACAAATCGTCCGAACCGCCTGCATAGTCGCTGTGGTTGATGACCTTATAAGTGCCGCCACTCTGGCGCTCGACCTTGTACCGGTTGTATCCGCCAAACGGGATATAGCACTGCCGAACGGTATCCCACTCGAAAATCTCAAACTCGGCATCGCCCTTGATGCGCTGCTTGGTTTCGCTGTCGATTTTGTCAATGCGGACCTTTACCGACCATTCATCGTTCTGCATTTTATAGTCATTGGAACTATTAGCCGGAACCGTAATAGTCTGGTGGCTGCCCAGCGCGCCGGGCGTGGCATCAAAGCCGTGCGGAATGGTGATTTCATCGTATGCAAAGGTGATGTTCGCAAGCTGCGCCCGCGCCGCGGCAATGGCGGCGTCCACCATGCCCTGCGCTTCGTTCTGCAGCTGCCCGATGGCCGCATTCTTGGCAGCTTCGGCAGCAGCATCCGCTTCTTCTTGGCTGGCGAACGGTCCTTCCTGCCCGCT
>OKUX01000093.1_pt1 | contig 31320 bp, 34 predicted proteins | sample 1606701 | NCBI WGS metagenome assembly OKUX01 (sample SAMEA3882525, study PRJEB24775) | human gut metagenome | biome: human-associated habitat; feature: intestine environment; material: feces | place: Netherlands | collected 2009/2010 | reverse complement strand
ATCCGCCACGGCAAACAGCTCCCGTGCCAGCGTCTGGATCATCAAGCCTGCCATGAAATTTTTGGTCTGATCCTCCTCTGGCAAGATCAGGAAGATAGCGGACTTCTCCGACGCAAACCGCTCGGCGTTCATGGTGCTGTCAAAACACAGCACCTGCTCCAGCTCGGAGTCCAGAAAGGCGTTGAGGCGAGACAATACCGTGCTCATGACCGAGGCCATAGCCTGGTCGGATGTGTTCAGCGCCGCCCCGGCAAACCACCGTGCCTTGTGCTCCGGGGGCAGCTTTTCCATGAGGATGGTAAACCAGTTTTTGCCCCGTACCCCCGAGGGAGCCAGCAGTTCCTGCACCAGCTTGAACACGGACACGATGTGCCGCCGCTCCTGTTTTCTTTCCGGCGGCAGAAATTCTGCCAGCAAGAGCACAACGGAAGTCAATAGTCCCTCTGCGGCATCGTAGAAATAGGCGTTCTGGCCGTAGTCTGCATCCCCATTCGGTGACACGATGGTCTTGGCCAGGATCTTGGCATACTTCTCCGCCTTGGCACGGGCTGCAAGGCTTCCTGTGGCCTGCGCCGCATCCATGTAGTGGTTGATGAGCGTCATGAGGTTGTAGCCATCCGAGCGGGTAGGGTTGCTCAGGTCTACCACAGACACATGGTAGTCGTAGTATTTTTCCGCAATGGCGCCGTAATTGCGAGCCAAGTCGCCCTTGGTGTCCAATGCCAGAAAGCTCATGCCGCTGGCACAGGCATATTCCAAATTGGGATATAGAAAGTAGGCCGTTTTGCCCACGCCGGATGCGCCGATCATAAGGCAATGCACATCGGCCTTATCCACCAGTGCGGTGATGCCACGCTTATGGCTGACGCTGCCCAGCACCAGCCCTTGCACTTCCGGGCGGTGCTGTCCCTTGCGCCAGTTTGCAACTTGAAACGGCACGAGGGCATAGGTCTTGCGAATCTCTGCATCGGTGGCCCAGCGTGCCGTACCGTGCTGGCCGTCGCCTACGGTTTTGGATTTGATGTTGTTGAGGGTATAGCGATTGTTCAACAGCGTCAGGCAGCCTATGACCGCTGCCATGACGCCGCCCGCTGCAAGGAGGAGCCATAAGTTACCCATGGCCACCTCGCTTCGCCCGCAGGTCATCGTTCCAGTCCTTTCCCTCCGGGCGCAGACGCTCTACATCGTAGCCCATATCCTCCAGGGTGTCCATCATGCCATCGCAGGCATCTTCGCCCGCTTCGTCATTGTCGAGGCATAGGTACACCTTGTCCAACTTTGGGTTCTGCCGCAGGCGCTCCAGCACAGGCTGGATGGAGGTGCCGCAGCAGGCCACATAGCTGTGCTCCAGCCAACCTGCCGGATAGAGGGTAATGTGAGACAGCAGATCAACGGGCGCTTCAAAGACATAGAGGGAAGCATCCGTGCCGTCCTTGTGAAAGCTGTGTTTTGTCTCGCTGCCCTCCACATTGATGCGGAATACCTTGCCGTGGCTGTTGGTGCTGCGCAGATGTGCGTGTCTGGCTTCGCCGTTTTCGTCCAGCCCTACAAACACACAGTTGTGGTGCAGTGCATCTTCGTAGAGCAGCTTCTCTCGCACAAATTCTGTGACCACATCCCGATTGATGCACCTGCGTTTGGTCAGGTAGGCGTAAAGCCGCCGCATATTGAGATAGGCTTCCGGCAGCACAAAAGGCTTCTGTTCCTGCGGCTCCGGTTCCTGCTTTGCGATGGGAATGATGCCCTGCCCGTCCCGGCCCAGCAGCATGGTCACCGCTTCCGGGTAGGACTTTCCATAGAACTGCTGCACGAAGCTGATGGCGTGTCCGCCTCTTTGTACGGCATGGTCATACCACATCGCTCCACGCACCGTGATGCTGTGGTCGCTGGCCAACCGGTACTCCCGCCCGGCCAGAAGGAGCTTCTCGCCCCGGTCACACAAAAAAGACGGCAGGTCAACCTCGTTGGCCTGCCGTTTCTCTGCGAATGTGAAATAAACAAATTTACCCATGCATTATACCTCCCGTTACATGGTGTTGTCGTTGACATGATGGAGCTGCTCATCCTCGTGGTCATCCCTCTTGTGGCCCAAGGCCATGCGCTTCTCCTGCAGCCGCTTGCGGCGCTTGGAGTCGATCCGCAGCGCAGGCGGGACGACCGGCATGCCGCCACGGAACACACGTCCCATGTGGTGGAGCAGATGCAGGGCGGCATCGGCTGTTATAGCGCTTCGCAGTGGTGCGGTCTGCGGCCGCTGCACTGCGGTCGGCGCTTCAGCGGAGGGCTCCTGCGGCTCATGCTGTTCTGTATCCGCACTCGTTTGCACCGGCATAGGTTCACGGATCGTTTCTGCCCCCCGGATGATGAAATTTTTGATGGCACGAAACTCCTTCTGCTGCGTCAGCGGTTGGTGAGGTGGCGTGTTCCGTCCGTAGTAGCCGGCGATCTCGTCCTTCAGCTGCCACCAACATTCGTAACACGCCGCCACCTCCGGGAGCTGCGCCAGCCGCTCCACGATGGCATCCACCTGTGCCTTGACCGGCTTCGGCAGATAACCGTAGGTATGCTTGCCGCCGACCGACTCCAATGCATGAGACAGCTCCCTCAGTTGCTGCTCGATGACAAGGTCAGCAGACGCACTGCTCTCCAGCATTTGAATATACAGCAGCAATGCCTCTTTCGCCGTTTGAACGCTCTCCTTATAGGCTGCATCTTTCTGGATGTAAAGCTGTGTCATCTCATCCCGGAAAATTTCATTCGTCATCTTAGAGCGCATAGCGGCAATGCCCTGTGGTGTGAGGTAGCCTTTCTGAGGATCTGATGACCACGCCATCATGTGGATGTGCGGATGGTGGCCTTCGTCGTGGTACGCAGCGTACCAACGAAACTTTTCCGATGGGATGCGCATGGCCTCCGCAATGGCGTGGCTCTCCTGCTTCAGCAGGTTCTGCCATGCGGCTACTTTGTTATAACCAAGGCGCTCCGCATCCTCCCGCCGCAAGGAGAGAATGAAGGTCCACACCTTTCCGTCGTGAGCCTCCAGTTCATTCTTTGCCGCCTTGAGATCCGTGACATCTTCTGCACTGAATAGCCCATGTCCGCCGTGCTTTTCCGCACGGGGCCGGTTGGCGATATAGGCCATGTAGCCGTTCTCGGATTCCACCTCGTGCAGATGCGTGTCCAGCGCAGCAGCGATAAATGCAGAGGCCGTACCCCGGTTGGGTGTCTGCAGGTAGTCAGCGTACTCGAACAGCTCTTTTGCATCCGGGAAATCTTTCAGCAGTTTTGTGAGGAACTGCTCCTGCTTTTTGGTCACCGGCTCTGTGCTTTGAATGACCTCCACGCCGTCCCGCTTGGCAATATACTCCATGTATCTTGCCGCACGGCCTCCTTGGATGTATCCGCTTTTCTGTATCAGCCGTGCCACCACTTACTCCTCCCGGTGGAACAGGAGCACGTCCTTAAAGGAGATATTGCCGTGGGTAGCCGCCACCTCCCGGACACTGCTGCCGCGCATTTTGTTGTACTCGTCACGGGTCATATCCACATCGCCGCCCAGCAGGTGGTTGGTCATGTTGTGCTCCACCACCAACTTGAACAGCAGCTTGCCCAGCCTGTCGCCGAACACGCCCAACGTACCCTCCAGCATCTCCTGCAGTGCGTGTGGCAGGTATGCGCCAGTCCGTTCGGCGTGCAGGCGGGCACAATACTGCCGCAGAGCCTTCTCCACAAACTCGTTGCGGGTGGGGCAATTATCCAGCTTATAGAATGCGTCTACCTCTTGCCACACATCGTCCGACAGCCAGACGGAGTGCCTACTTTTTCCGTTTTTATCCATTGGACTGCACCTCCTTCCTGCAAGTGTCAGCGCCTCCCAAAGCCTCTGCAAACACGGGACAAACGGGCATTTTTACAAGAAATAGCGCCAAAGCATAATCGCCGCCGCATGATCAGCGTCAATTTCAAAACGGTGAAAACCTCCGTGGCAATCCGCACTGCGGGCTGCCGTGAGAGCCAATGGCGCAATAAAGCGCCAAAGGCTTTCTCCTGCCCCGATTTCGGCGCACCGAAAATCGGCCCGAAACCGCTCTCAAACTGCCAGGGTGCTATCCTTGCCCTCCCGTGCTCCCGCAAGGCCACACAGCGGCCCACAGAGGCAAACAGGGGCTATAGCTGTGTTTGGGAAGCCTGCCCCTGTTCCTCCTGAAGCTGCTGGGCATACTCATGCAGGCTCATGCCGCTTTGCTGCTGGCAGTACTCCTCCATCTTTCGCCGCAGGACTTCCTGCTCAGCGGCGTTGAGGTGATAGCTCCAGTTTTCTTCTGTGCCATCTCCTTTGCAGAGATTCAGCTCCAGTGTATCACAGGGGCGGCCCTTCTCGATGTCGTAGTTGGCATAGATGTTGAGCCAGTCATCGTTCTGATCGGTGCAGACGAATGTACCGAAGGCAGCATCCACATCGAAGTCCGCCTGCAGATAAAAGTTGAGCTTGCCATCCGATTCGATGATCTCCTCACCGAAAGAAAAATTCCGTGCAGAGAGATGTCCTGCCGAGGTGATCTCTTTGCCGTTCAGACACTCCAGTAGTTTCTGCAGCATCACATCCCCGGAAACAAGCTGCTTTTGTGTTGCACGATAGACGGCTGTAGCCACATCCTGCATAGCCCATGTTTTCCAGCCTTCTATGGTATGGACAGCGGAGAACTCCCGCTTGTCAAAATCCAAATCAAATACGCCGGTAACTTTTCCTGTATTCTCCATGCGCAGATGTATCAGGTGCTGATACTCCTCCGGCGTGATCGGCTGGGCCTGCGAATACAGAGATATGAATTTGCCGGTGCTGCGCTCCGTGTCTTTTAGATATTTGCGGAGCATCCTTGCGGCACCCAACAGTTCCTCGCCGGGGGTAGTTTTATAATACCACTCCTTCCCGTTTTCCATCACATGGTAGGCCGCATAGGTGCGGGCGGCTTCTTCCGCCTCACGGTTTGCGGCATCCTCGGCATAGATCTCACGGCTGATGCGCTCATACTCACGCTGCGGAAGCTGATTACAAAGCTCGTCCAGCACAGTTTCCAAATGCTCCTGCAGCGTCTCACCCTTGAGGTGCTTTTCAATGGCGTTCTTCCACCTCTGGTCCAGCCACAGGACGATTTCTTCATGCTGTGCCATGCTCATCGCTCTCTTTCTGCTTCGTTACGGACGCTTTTGCAGGCCGCCTGGGTCTGGCCGCAGGAGCAGACTTGCTGTCCACATACTCCCGCACCGCTTCCGGGACTTCCGATTCATAGAGCTGCTGCAGCACTTCCTCCATGCGCCGCTGCACGGAAGACCGCTGCTTGCGGAGCACAAACTCCAGCGCATCCAATTTGGCTGCGTCAAATCCAATGGTGATATTCTTACTTTCCAATTTCAGTTCCTCCTTAGTCATACTTGATCCCCGGTACCTCCAGCCAGTGGGTCCAGCCCCGGCCCTGGAGCTTTGTTTTCACCACGCCGTACCGGGTGTCCATAGCCTCTATGACCTCACCGCCTCCAATATATACACCGATGTGCCCGGACTTCCACACGGCCAGTCCCGGCGTGTCGGGCATGGTCTCAATGCTGCCTTTGCGTCCGGCGTTATAGTACATACCGTCCGCACCCACATCGGGCATACCATTGCTGCCGTACTGGATCTCCATAGTCACGGTGTTCAGCCAGCCGTAACCTTTGATGAGCCCCACGCAGTCGGTGGTACGCCTGTTCAGCCAATGGGAACGGATGAAGTCGGCTTCATCCCCTACGCCCTCCGGGTATTGCGAGATCTTATATTGCAGCAGCTCCGGCGTCAGTACCTGCCCAAAAGTGCCCCACACATAACCCCACCCGGAGTTCCATGCGCTGGCGGCATAGATGGCCAGATCTGCACTGTTCTTTGTGGCAGGGTCTGTAAACAGAGATGCCTCCAGTTCCATCGGCGCATTGCCTCCCGGCTCATAGGCCCCGTTATAGGTGCCGCTGCCCGCGCTGCCCATGACCATGGAATAGATCTTCACGGCATTGGAGCGTTCCTCTGCCGTGACCGCACGGCCCAGCCACACGGATAGCTGCGCATAGACTTCTTCCATAGGAAGCGGCACGGCCACCTCATAGGTTTCGCCCGCCTCCTCCCGCACCCTTGTCTCCGTTTCATAGAAGCAAGCCACGAACGCCTCTGCATCCGACTGCGACAGCGCATCCTCTCCAAAGCAGAGGACAAAGAAAACAGCCTTGACCTGTATTGGATCAAGACTGTTTCCCTCGGATTTTTGATTGACCTCGGCCACCGCCGAATCCAGATGGGAGAAGGATCCCCGCATCTGCGTGAGCTGTGCCCGGTATTCTGCCGGGACACTTGCGGACAGTTCCGTTCCATAAAATGCCGCCGATACGACAGCACCGTTGTGCTCGGCTGTGCCGGAACCTACACAGCACAAGAACACCACCAATATAATCACCGGCGACAAAATCGCCGTCAGCACCCACCCCACTGTCCTGCGGCCCTTTTCGCTGGTCAGCACGGCGGCCGCCAAACGAACAAGCTGTGTACTCATGCAAGGTCACCTCCTCCATCACCGCCCGCCAGCCGAGCCAAACAGCACCGCCTTGTGCGTCGGTGCTTTCACCTCCAAATGGTACCGTTCCATGCCGCACTTATACAGGCACTCGCCACGCCTTGCCCGCTGGATGAGTTCAAACTCCGCCTCATCCAGCTGCAGCATGTCCATGTAAAATTGCTTCCCGATGGAGCCGGGATTAAACAGAAACTGGTGGGGCGGGATAGCAAAAAGCGGTTTTGTCATCTCCCGCACACCCTCCTGGTCGAAATCTTCCAGGTTTTGAGAAGCCATTACCAGCGCCGAGTCCCGCTTGCGCACACGCTTCAGACAGTTGCGGATGTACTCAATGGCCACCGGGTTAGACAGCCACAGGTACAGCTCATCCAGCACCGCTACGGTATTGCCGCCCGTCAGCAGCCGGTCCGACATATACGCCAGCACATTGAACAGCAGGGCGTTCCGCAGACTCTTGGCCGCCGTCAGCACACCGCCTACACCGAACACCAGGAATCGGTCGCCGGAGATATTGGTTTGTCCGTTGAAGAACAGCGCATCCGCCCCCACGCACAGGGAATGCAGGCCCAACAGCACCTCCTGCAGCAGCTCCTGTGTGTACAGCGCACCCGACTTGTAGTGAGCCAGTTCCTCTTGCATGAGTTCGTACAGATTAGAGAGAATGGGGTAGTCCTCCGGTGCAAGCTGGCGTAGGTCCGTCTCCTCCGTAATGCCCCAACGGGCATATAATTTAGACAGCATGATCTCTATGGTGTCCAGCTGCGGGTCGGTGAGATCCTTGTAGGCCCGAAAGAAGTCTTTCAAAAAGGAGATGTGCCGAGCCAGTAGAGTGGACTTGCGAAAGGCATCCGGGGCTGTCTCGTCGGTGTCCTCGTTCCAGCTCCGCACCTCCAGCACATTAATGCGCTTTTCCCCAGCCATCAGGTCAACAAAGCATCCGCCTAAGTTTTCACACAGCTCCTCCAGCTCGTGCTCGGCGTCCAAAGCAATCACCGACTTGCCCGCTTCCAGCAGATTGCAGATCAGCAGCTTAATGAGATAGCTCTTGCCCTGACCGCTGTTGCCCAAGATAAGGATGTTGGCAGAGGTCTTATCGCTGTCCCGACGGTCAAAGTCCACCACGATGTTGCTGCCGTATTTGTCCTTTCCAATGTAAAAGCCGTTGGGATCTGTCTTGCCGGAGTAATTGAAGGGATAGAGATTGGCCACGCTGCCGGCGGGGAGTACCCGCTCAAACTCCCGGCCCAGCATATTGCTGCCCACAGGGCTGACGCAGCAGAATCCCTGCTTTTGCCGCAGGAGCAGCTTGTCCACATTCAGCTTGCAGCGCACCAGCTCCGTCAGTACATCCGTCTGGAGCTGACGAAGCCGTTCCTTGCTGTCCGCCGTCATCTCCAAATACACGGCACAGTGGACCAGCGGCTCATGCTCCCGGTGCATTTTATGCACCAGCTCCGCCACATCCCGCAGATTGCTCTCCGCCGCCACCGCCTGCCGCAGTTTGTTGGGGTCTGAGCCGTCCAGCTTGTTTTTCTTATTGGCGTTGTCGATGATCCTGTCCTCCTCGCCGGGGGACACCTGCCGGCAGTAAATATGCAGCGTCACGCCGCTTTTCTCGCCCAGCTCCCGCAGGAGCGCTTGGGCCTCGGTGCTGGCCGGATATTCCCGCAGCGCCCACACGCAGCGGTAGGTGCTGCCAAAGATGTAATGGTCCACCTCGAATTTTACAATTCCCGGTGCTATGCGGTCCAGATAAGTGCGGAGGAATCCTTCCTGCTGGGAAGGGGCCTTTTTAGAAAATGGATTTTTCATTTTTCCTCCTCACCACATATATAGTTCCATGTACGGCTCCAGTTCCGGTTCCTGCCCGGTAAACTGCTCCGGCTCCTGAAACATCTGCGTGTATCGCTGCACCTGCTCCTCCGTCAGGGAGCAGAAGCCCCCTGCATGGTCATCTCCCACCAAAAAGAAAGGCCCGCAGATGATGTCATTTCCCAGCCGTCGGTTGGGCTGCATGCCGTTCAGTTTTCCCTCATCGTTACAGCAGAGGATAACGTCGTCTCCCATAGAGAGGGGTTGGAACAGCCCCTCCACCTCCCGCTGGATGGCTTTCAGGCCATCCTCCATCTCCTTCACATACGGAGCTTTTCCCGGCTCCACTTTCAGAATTCGCATTTCAAACCTCCGTTTCCGCTGTCAGCCACTGCGCCCCGTCTACAAGATCAAATACCTCATGGGTGGCGTCCTGCTCAAAATAAATAGCCAACAGCTCCAGAAGCCGCTGGCCTTCTGCACGCTGTACGGTAAAACCGCAGTCCCGGAGCTGCTGCTCCAGAGATGCATAGTTCATGGCCCCGTCCGTTTTCCTGCGCCGCAGCACGAAGCAGAATTCACGGGAGGAGGCCATAGTGGTCTGGACGCTATCCAGATGCTGGCGATCCTGCACCAGCAGCTCACGGATGGCGGGCATATCTTCCTCCTCCAGCCGCTGCCGGTAGAACTGGCGGTTATCCTGAAAGGACTCCTTGGAGTCCAGGGCCAGCAGCTCCAGTTCCGCCATGCCTTTCAGTACCCCCAGCAGCTCCTGCACCTTTGCCCGGACGCCCTGCTCCGGCAAAACATTCAGATTGCTGGGATGAACGAAGTAGAAGGCCAGCTCTCCGTCCGCCGTTACAACGCTGCCGTTTTTAATATCATCGATGCCGATGAGCTGCCGGGTAGATTTTTTCCTGCTCATGCCGATTCCCTCCACACATAATATTGTTGTCCGAAAAAGAAAAACGCCGCAGCATAGCGCAGGAAGTCCAGCATGCTGATCCCTCCGTGCCGAATGCAGAGAAAGGCCAGCGCCGCCGTGATGACCAGAGGGATCATGCTGCCGGTCTGAGTCAGCGCCAGCACCGACAGCAAAAGTCCCGTCCCGATCCACGCCACATCCCGCAGCGTCCACAGCCACAGCATAGGCCGGGCCGTTAAATTTTCGGGGTATAGATACATAGTTTTCCTCCCAAAAGTGAAGCCGCCGGTGTGTGCCTGCGGCTTCTGTGTGTTTTATTCTTCGTTCCCGGCATCATTCAGCTCTCGCTCAATGAGACCCAGAATGAAATCCTTCTGCTTCAGACCATTTCTGGCCAGATAGTCCTTCAGCCGGCCGAAGAGTTCCTCCGGTACCTGGAATGCAATGGTGCGATTGTTGGCGATCATAGTTCGTGCTCCTCTTTCAAAATGTTCTCTGAGTATGTCCGTGATGTAGTCGGCCAGGGTCTGGCCCCGCTGCTCCTGCTCCGTCCGAAGCCGCTGGTGCAGCGACAGCGGGATGGGCGCGCAGAGGTTCTTTTTTTCTTCCATAGTCTGCTCCTTTCCGCCTCTCCCGAGGCAAGCAAAGCATAGCCCAACTGCGGCGCATAAGCTATTGACAAGTCTAACGAGAATAGAAGTGCAAAGGCAGCATACCGGACAAATTTAACGAACATATGCGCCCATTTGGATGGCCTGCACCAAACACTGCATCACGAAGTCCACACAAGGGATGGCCACACTGTTGCCCAAGGCCTTATACCTTGCGCTGTCGGATGCACCGGGGATGTCCGTCCACCCGTCCGGGAAGCCCTGCAATCTCTCACATTCCAATGGAGTCAGGCGGCGAATGAGATGGGCATGGACATCTGCCTTTTGGCAAACGAGATCGACGGCATCTTTACACTGCCGTGCGCTCTGCGTGCTGACCACATCATTCTCCCTGAAGTCATCCACACGCTGGCGGCTATAGACCGCATGGTGATCTGTGGCAGTCAGGGTATAGGCGATGTCCTGCTGGTATCCGATGCCGTTCCCGCCGTTCTGCGGCTGTCGGTCTATGGCATTTCCCGTAATGCAGATCACAGGTTCCTGCTCCACCAGCGGTACATTATTGCCGCCCGTCCCATAGCGGGTCGACATGGTGGGCGCTACCTCCTCCATCTGTCGGTAGCGGCTGTCAATACCGTGGTTTTCATACACCATCGGCTGATGGCCGTGCTCCTGCGCCCGGAGCGTACCCGTCATATCCTCAGAAACTTCCATGGCCTGGCCGCCTTGATCGTTGATGCACAGTACGGATGGCATACAGTTCCCACTGGCACTCGCCTTCAGTGTCGGAGCAACGCTTTCGTGGTATCCGATGCTCCCGGCAGAAGCTCCGGCCCCCGCCGAGAATGCAGCAGTTACAATGCCATTCCTGCCGGTGGACATCCCGCAGTTTACGCCCAAGGTCGCCGCCACATCACCGGTCAAGTCTCCGTTGTAGCCGTCAAAGCCCTCGTCCCGCTGGTTGATGCGATAGGCATCTATATCTGTGACCTGACCGTCCGGGAGTGCAAGACCCGCCTGGATCTTCAGCGCCCGTTCCAGCTTCTTCGGCAGCGATTTGCCCCGTTCAAATGCCCGGCGCAGGATCCCCAAACAGGCCCTCGGCGTCAAATAATACTTTGTCGGCGGTGCGCCCTGCAAAATCCGCGATAAGGAAGATTCTCTTGCGCCTCTGGGGGACACCCCAGTATTGAGCGTCCAGGCACCGCCAGCATAGGGAGAAATCAGTTCCCAGTAGGATTCGCCCAGCAGGTTGCCATGCCCAGGGGTAAGGTCCAGGGACATGAACGGTACCGCACTTAATTCGGACGATCTCTTCCAGGACGATGCGGAAGTCCTCACCCTTCCGCTCTCCGCTGGAGAAGGCTCCCGGCACATTTTCCCATACCATAAATCGGGGCCGAATATGGATACCTGCCCGGCCTCGCGATCTGTCTGCATCTCTCATCTCCTTTACGATGCGGATCTGTTCCATGATGAGACCGGAGCGCTCTCCGGCCAGCCCGGCTCTGGCTCCGGCTACGGATAGGTCTTGGCAAGGGCTGCCGCCGCAGATGATGTCCACCGGCGGCAGCATGGCCCCATCCAGCTTCGTAATATCTCCATAATGCAGCATCCCCGGCAGCCGCTGCTGCGTGACTCGAATGGGAAACGGCTCGATCTCGCTGACCCATAGGGGGATGACACCGTTGTGTATAGCCGCCAGCGGAAAGCCGCCAATGCCGTCAAACAGGCTGCCCATAGTAATGCACCTCATTTGGCCGCCACCGTCCGGGCAATATTGACGGCGCTCTGAGCTGTGTAAACCGCCGAGGTAAGATTGGCCTTCGTGGTGGTGTCCAGCCCAAAGGCCCCAGCGATGCGGGGAATTTCCCCGGCAGAGAGCATGAGCCCCAAGCCCAGCAGGGCGTGGTCTTTGAACACCATCAGCCCGGCCACAAGGATGGTAGCCTGTAAGAAAGCGGTGAGGCACAGGCCGATGACCTGCTTGCACCACTGGACGAATCCGTCTCCATACCCCCTAGGCACAGAGAACATATAAAGGCTCCCCACGGCGATCTGGATCAGCAAAATACCGCCCCGCTTCAGATTGCTGAAAAACACCTTGATGACCGCATAGGCCATAAGTACAAGGCAGAAGAGGACCATAAGCCCGCTGGTCTCCCGCCCAAATCCCCGCAGGGGATAGGTGGACTCCGTCAGACTTTCCAGGTTTTCAAGATCTGCCAGCGCCGCCTTTGCCGCATCCCCGATGCTGGTGGACCCAAAGCCGGTGATGCCCGCCGTCAAGGTGCCCTGCAAGGAAATTGCCAAAGAATAGAGCCGCACCGGCACCTGGGTAAAAAGAGAGACGGCCAGAAAGCCCTTAAGGACATTCAGCGCCGTCTCTTTCACATTGCCCCGCCCAGCGGAATACTCGATGCCGCATTCAAACACAGCCACCACCAGTCCCGTGGCAAATAGGGCCCAGCCCAAATAGGAGAAAAACAGCACCACGCTCTGCACCCAGTTTATCTCGAAGAGCTCAGCACCCATGCTGCCCATCTCGGAAAAGAAGTTCCCAAGAAAGCCTACCACCTGACTGTAAAACCAGTCCACGATCTGGCCCAGTATTTTATCCGCAACAAAATCCCAAATAAACATTGATCGGTTTCACCTCCGGATGAGGCCGTACCAACTGCTTGGAATATGGCAAAGGCATTACAGTTGGTACGGCCTTCAAATCATGCTCGGTTTACATTATCTGAGCCCATTGCTGGTCGGCAGACTGGCGCATATCTTGGAACACCTCCAGATAGTCCGACACTGCATTGGAGAGTTTCTCGTAGTCCTGCCGGGTGGGGTGATACACATACCAGTCCACTTTTCCATAGTCATCCCAAATGTGCGGTTCGACGCCGTCTCGGAAGTTGGGGTTGGAAGTTGCCTTCGTCCCCAGCAAATCTGAAAAGCGAAGGCGCAGGGTATCCACCTGTCCTTCACTGCGGTTCAGAATTGTCATCTGCAGGGCGTTGTACTGATTGGCGACGATTCCGGTGACAAATTGAATCTTTGCCCGGTTCATATCGCTCAGACGCACATAGCCGGCTCTGCCCACATAGGTGGCATCAGGGTATTGCTCTCCGATGATTTTTCGGAGTTCCTGTTCGTAGAAAGTCATTGCCTACACCTCAGATTCCGACAATCTGCCAGATGTACATCGGCGCCGTCAGCGTAAAGACCAGGCATGCAAACAGAATAGCCGGAGCCGTCCACTCGAATTGTCCCGTTTTCCGATAGTCAAAATACGCCGTCCCCAGCTTCACGAAAAAGAAAATAGCCAGAATCATGTCGATGGCGGGGAATACCACCTTGTTGACCACCGACTTGATCTGCCCGGACGCTGCCGTCCAGGTGCTCTCCACCCGCCACATCGCCGCTGCCTGCGGCAAAAACCACTACAGACAGCAGGCAGCACAGCAACGCCGTAATGCTTAGAATGAACATGATACGCTTTGCAGTTTTCATTTTGCGTCCTCCTTTACATTGTCATTTCATGTATCCCACGCCGCAGATCGCCCAATTTCTCTGCTGCCCAATCGGGGATACACTCGTCACGAATAATGCCTACGAACTCGGAGCGGTTCCACCTCGTGGTCTCGCCGTCTCCCAAACAGGTGCAGAGTACCGAGCGACCACGGGCGTGGGGTTGACAGCCAAAGCCGCTCAGCGCCAGCCACAGCTGATTTTCCGGCTGCCAGCAGGATTCCCGCAGCGTGTCTGGCGACAGGATCAGCACCCTGCCGGTGAAGTCCTGCTCCCCGGAATTGGGTTCACAGTGTTCTGCGCCGAACAGGTGCAGCTTTGCCAGCTCTGCCCGGTATTCGCTGACGAATCCGTCCAACACGGCGGGGTGGCTATTTATGAGGAAGGTATGCCGGTGTCCTCCATCTTCGGGGATAAAGATGGTTCGGCTCCACTTCTTATTGGTCTCATGGTAGCGGCCGTCATAGGACTGCTCCTGCAAGGTGTTGGCCAGCACAAAGCCCACCCGCTTGTAGCCATACTGGTCGATAACGCTTTTGGCGCAGTCGGCCCAAAGATGCATCCCGTCAAAGTCCCTGCGAATGGCCAGTTCTATGGCCCCGGCACAGGCACAGTTGGTGCGGAAATTAGCCCGCCACAGCTCCAACTCGCCCCGTTCCCGAGCCTCTTTGGCCGTGTAGGGGTACATCGTCTCACTCGGCAGCATAGACAATGTCTCCTTCCTCCAAAAGCTGCGCCAGTGCAGACGGGCAGCATCCACTCAGCATGAGCAGGGGACGAATGTTCTCCGGTACCTGCGGCACATCGTCCATGTCCCTTTCGCAGTCGCCTGCGCAGGGCATCCTGCATGCCTCCTGCAGCACACCCAGCAGTTCTACGGAAGCCTGAGACAAGCCCTCCAGTGCGTGCAGCAGCTGCTCTGCCGTCATTTCCTGCGGCATGAGCAGGATGTGATCCTGTCCCAGCCACGCAGACAGGGAGATGCCCGCCAAGCCCAGTTCCTCCAGCGCACCGTTGGGGATGAGCAGTCCGTTCTTTTCAAATTTCATTTCGTTGTTCATGTGAAGATCCTCCTATACTTTTAAAGGCCGCTGCGGTGTATGCACCAGCCTGCACGATTTGCCCCGGCTGTCATAATCGCCGAAGAAGGACATCTGCGGCGCAAAGGTGCGGGGATCGTAGTTGGTCATGATGTACTCACGGTACTTGTTGTTTTTCTTCTTGGACTGGCTGTTGGGGCGCTCCACCTCGTAAATGAAGAAATCATCATACAGCTCCCGGATGTATGGGCAGTTGTTATAGGACACCATAGCGAAGCCCTCGTGCTTTACCAGCACATCGTGGAGCCGCTGGTGGTCGCTGCGGGGAAACTCCACCGTATAGCATTCCGCCTCATAGTAGGGTGGGTCACAGTAGACCGCAGTCTGCGGGTCATTGCGGGCAGAAATAATACTCTCGAAATCCTTGTTTTCCAGTACCGCATCCTTCAGCCGATAAGAGCACTCCCACAGATCCCGAAAAAAGCGGCGTATATCGCAGGAGCCTACGCCATAGCTGTCGCCGCTGCCATTGTAGCTGTAGCGCTGCAGCTTATAGAACGCTGCGGCACGGCGCACATCGCCCAGACGGCCACGCTCCAAAAGCAGCTGCCGCACGACCTCCGCCTGGGGTGGCTGCAGCAGGATCTCCGTCAGATCCAACTGCTGCTCCATGTACTCCATGGTGAAGTCCTCGCCCCGAAGCTGACGCTGCAATACATCGAATTCATCGTGGGCGTTGATGGGGAGAAAGCCCAGCTCCCTGACCAGCTCCAGCGGACGTTCCTTGGCACAGAACAGGAGGTTATACAGGTCATGGTTCAGGTCGTTGTAGATCTGCAGACATCCGTTGGGGACGGTGGTATTCATGGTGATGATGCCGCTGCCGCCGAACACATCCACCAGTGTCTTGTAGTGGGTGGGCAGCAGCATTTGGATGGCCCACATGAGCTGGCCTTTGCCGCCTACCCACGGCATGAGCTTTGTCATCTGCCTACTCACCAAATCTCTCCAGCGCCCGCTCCAGTCCGGAAATGGCAGCGTCTAACCCGCTGCGCATCTTTTCAAGGCTTCGGATGGTGGCATAGACCTCTGCCGCCGTTTCCGCATAGTAATACCCCCGCTGATCTGCTGCGATCGGCACGGTACCTCGCCGCAGGCGGTTGATGTGCCTGCGAAGTTCGTTTCCGCTGATACCCAGCGTCCGTTCCAATTCCCGGCTGCTGACCACATTCTTGTGTCCCTTGCATCCGTTCTCCAGATACCGGGAGATGGTCTCCTTCGTCATTCTTACGCTCCTTTCCGGGTACCGCACACCGAAAAGAGCGCAAAAAGAGGGACCGCTGTCCCTTTTCGGAAAGCGGCCCCATTTTTGACTTCGTTTACTGCATAGTCATGTCCATGCCCTGCTGCGGCAGATGCAGGGGCTGTCCGTCCGGACGATGGACATAGCCATAGTCACTGAGGATACCCTTATCTCTGCACATCAGATCTGCACCGTAGGAAATGAGATTCAAATTTCGGATGAGCAGGTCAAGCTCCAGCCCGTCTGCGATAAGGGAGAGTTCCTCCCGTGCCCGATCCTCCAACGAGTGGATATTCGGTTCGAAGGAGTATTCACTCAGGTGCTCTGCCAGAGCTATGGCATCCTCCACTCTGTAAATATCCAACTGACCGGCCACTGCCTTGAACGCCGCCAGCTCCCCATTTACATCCAGCATTTCAAGGCATCGTGCAAATTGGTTGACCTGCTCCATACTGGTACAGGCCATATCCACGAAGGCCCACATCTCCGGTATGGCGGTGTCGCATTCCTCCAGCTGCACCTCCTGCCAGCTATCCACCTCCAGACAATCCAGCACGGCATCCAGCTCCGCCTGCTTTGCGGGCAGATACAACTTTACGGCACGGACATCACTGACGCAGAGGAAATGGATCATATACGGCGGCTTCCGGGGCGGCCTGCCCAAGTTGGGCGGGGCCTGCCGCAGCTCGGCTTCCCGTACTACATAGCCGTTCGGGGTCATAGCGCCGTGTTCGTCCCTGCGCATTTTTTCGCCGATCTTGGCATAGTCCAACAGCTCCAGCACACTATCCGGCACCTGTTCCAGTTCCGACAGGAAATCGTTCTCCACATAGAACCGGCCCAGTGCCGCATCATCCCGGATCCCCGGCACCACATGGCAGCCGTCTACACTGTACGCCAGATCCAGCATGCGCTGGAAGGTCAATTCGCCGCCATTGGTTTGGCACAGCTTGTCGATCCCCATCTGCACCAGTCCTTCAAAGGCGATGGCTTCTACATGATCGAATGTACTCAGCTGCTCCGCCAGTGCGTTGAACTGATACAGGTCGCAGTCGTCAAGGAGCGGGGCAAGAAAATCGTATCGTCCGATGTCCTCCACCTGCCAATAAGGGTCCTGCCCATCCTTTAGCCGCAGCTTATCCAGTGCGTCTATCAGTTCCCACGGTGTGGCGGGCAGACCCAGCTCTGCGTGGCTGCTGCTATCCGGATCGCCCATATATACGGAGAAAACCTTTTTACCCAAGCTCCATCCCCCCTCGCCTCTGCACGACATCCATACAGTTATCCGGGTCTGCGCCGGGGACATCCCAGCCGCACATACTGCCGATCTTCATGGCTTCCTCCTGGGCGGGTGTAACCCCCAGCTTTTGGTTCTGTTCGTCCGCAATGCGGCGGTTTTCCTGTGCATCCGGCGTAGACCAGTCGCTGGGGTAGTACCCGATCTCCCCGCGCTTCACGCAGATGAGCTGCCCTGTACCCGGAAGCAGGGTAAAGCACATCTGAGGCAGTTTGTCCCGGTAAGGCTCAAACCGCTCCTGCTCCGTCCGGACGCTCCAGTCCTCGTCTTGCCACAGATGAACATACAGTTCCCGACCACCGTCCAGTGCAATTTCCCTCTGCTCGAAGACCTCGCCCCAGCCGTCCGAGACTTGGCCGGAGATGTACTTCTTCAGCGTGGCCAGCTCTCCAGCCGACAGTTCGCCGCTGATCTGGCACTCCGCCACACCCCACAGCCTGCCGTGCCGCTGCTCCACATTGAAGACAACCGACTGCACCTTGTCGTTGACGCTGTCCGCCTTTCCGTACCAGTACATGATGCCTCTGACCTGTTCCTCCTGCATGCGGTTTTTGAATAAGGCGCTGCGGATATTGTCCTCATATGCGGCCAATTCGCCGCCGGTGAGCCGTTCCGCCTCCTCCGGCATATCGCCCCACTCATCCGGCTCGTAGAGCTCAGCGGTGAGGGGCATATACAGCTTCAGCATACTGCGTTCGGGCGGCAGGACAGTGAAGCTGTCCTCGCCGGGGATAAGGGCCAGAGTCCGCCCGTTGTCCCATTTCATCTGAAATTGTCCGGCGTCATCTACGCACACGAGCGTACCCTCTGTGCCGGGCGCTACCGGCGCATAGGGGTCCTCCATGGAAACCAGCCGAATGCGGGTGCCGGGCGGGTATTTTTCCCGCAGGAATTTCACCATTTTTTCGGATGTAAACATCTTTAGATCCCTCCCATTTTCTGTGTGTATTCAGATAGCGTATACGGATCATCCTCACCGAAGAAATCCAGCAAAATATCATCTGCCGCCTTGCGAACGGCAGGATCGTCCGTCAGGACTTCGTAGCGAAACCCGGTGGTATCCCGGTAGGGCAATTCTTCCCGGATGCAGTCCAGAAACGCCTCTGCATCGTAATAGAAAATGTCATCGTCCCCAGCAAATGCGGCCTTGCCAATAGGCTCCATAATTGCATCACTCCCTTATTTCGCAATAGATCACCAATCTCTGCCGTCCGCCGCTGGCATAAGGATGGCAGGTAATGAGCGTCAGCAGGTCACACCCCGGCTGGATCTTGATCTTGTCCACCTCATGGGGCTGAATGATCTGGATGTCCGTCACGGTGTAGGTGAGCGTTTCCCACAAATTTGTAACCGTTACCATATCGCCCAGCTGCAAGCGGTCTATGTGGCGGAAATAGTCCGCACCGTACCACCCTCGGTGGCCCGCAATAACGCAGTTGGTACTCATGCCGCCAATAGGTGCCGAAGTGTTTCCCAGCACGGCGGCTCCTGCGGCAAGGTGGGGATCAGACGCACCCAAATAGACCGGCATGACCAGCTCCAGCGTGGGTATCTCCAATACACCTATGATCTCGTCCTCCACGCCGCAGTCTCTCAGCAATACAGCGGGCTCCTCACAGGCCGCAGCGTCGGCCAGTCCCGCCTGCCGCTCCGTATAAATGCGCTGGTTATATCCCTGCAAGTCTGCCAGCAACTCGGGGTATGACTGTCTCGCCTCCTCCAAAAAACCCTGTGCCGCCGCGCTCATGTCCGCTTGCAGCCTATGCCCGGAAACCACCGGCCACAGCAGAATACAAAGCCCCGCCACGGCCAGCGCCAGCGCCAACAAAGCAGCTTTTTTACCCACGGCGTTTCCTCCTTGCAAAGAAGCAGACCCCGCCAGCCGCAGCCAACACACTAAGGCCGATGCCCAAGCCCGTGAGATAGTGCTGCGTCCACGAAGACGCAGCCTTCGGAGTTTTTCCATTTTCTACCACCAGCTCCGGCACATACGGCACCCGATGTCCCCGCACCAGCAGCCGGTGGGTGTTCACCCCAAAGGGCGTACAGGTCACCAGAGTCACCAGATCTTGCCCGTCCTCGATTTGCAGCAGCGATGTGTCTCCAGGCAGCACTGTGGCGATCTGGTCTACCTCGTAGGCCAGCACCTCACCCAGCACATGGATATAGAAAACATCGCCTTTCACCAACTGGTCAATGTCCGAAAAGAGCTTCGCCGAAGCCATCCCGCTGTGTGCCGACAGCACCGCATGGGTGCCTGCCCCGCCCACAGGCAGGGAAGTGCCCACCACATGCCCCACGGCCCGTTCCAGCGTCTCCGCTCCCGTGCCGTGCCGCACCGGGAGATACACGCCGATCTTCGGGATGTCGATAGTACACATGGCCCCGCCCACTGTGAGCTGCTCCGCATAGGCCAAGGGAGGGGCAACCGCCTCTCCCGTACTGACTGCCGCCTCGCCCCGCAGCATAGCGTTATATTCTTCCGCCGCCCGCCGCTGGGTGGCCAGCTCCGCATCGTCGGTGTCCGCAATGGAATTGGCATAGACTGTCTCCACATCTGAGTGATACCGTTCATTCAGCAGCTCACTCATCAGCGGGTAAAGCAGCAGTCCCAGCGCCAGAATGCCGCAGGCCACCGCCAGCAGTCGCCACTTCACTGGTCGTTCTTACTGTGCTTCCGGCCACGGGCCACAATAAACACCGCCACGCCCAGCAGCATGCAGCCGCCCACGGTGAACATCCAAGTGCCGTAGCCACCCGTCTTGGGCAGGTCAAAGCCGGGATTGTTGATGATCGTCAGGGGCACGATGGCATTGCCGCTCTCCAGATTTACAGGTTCACCATTGACGGTGCCGCTGGCAGTCAGGAGCTTTGCGCCGCAGGTCTCGCAGGTATTCTCGTTCTCTGCGGCAACAATGACGATCTCCACGCCGTCCTTCAGCAGCACATAGCCCTTGTCGGTGGCGGTTTCTGTCAGCGTATAGGTGTCGTCCTCCAGACCCATGACCCGGATGTGCCCCTCCCCGTTGGGCACAAACACCGTGGCCTTGCTCTCCTTCACCTCATGGCCGGTGACATAGTACACGCCGCCCACCAGCTCCGCCGTCACAAAATAGCCGTCCGTGTCGTTGTGCAGCAGGAAATGAACATTGGCCAGGTCGCCCTTGCCGTCCGAAAACTGCTTCAGCACATCCACACCGTAGGTATACACATGGCAGCAGTCCTGGAGCGTATCAAAGTAACCGGTATTGGTGCGCTTCCAGGTCAGCACCACCTCGTTGGGGTTGTCGGTATCACCCAGCTGTGCGTCAGCGGTAAGGGTCGCCGTATAGGTGATCCGCATGGTGCAGTCGCTGTATCCACGCTTCACGCTATCGGTGTAGACACTTGCGGATTCATTGATGTCCGCCAGCCCGGTCTCTGTCATACCAATGGTCATGGTGTTCTGTGCGTCATCATAGCTGACGACGAACTTGCCGGAATCCTCGTCCCAAGCGGTGATCTGATCTGTGCAACCGGCATCCCGGAAGAACTCAATGACCACATCGCTTCTGTTGTAGCGAATCCCCTCGCTCATCGTGTCCACAAAGGTATAGGTAGTGAGGCTGGTAGCCTTGGAGGTGATGGTGGGCAGTGTACTGATGATCTGATAGTCCACCACATCGCCCACAGAAGCGGTGGCAGTATGTGCATAGCCGTCCGCAATATCCCCCGTGCCGCCGTTCTTGCCTGTGCTGTTTTTATCCTCCCGAACGGTCTTTTCCAGTGTGGGTTTGCCGGTCTGATTCTTCGGGTACACGGTCACATCGTAGTTCCAGTTTTTGCCGTCCATGGTGGTCATGGGCAGGGAAACAAAAAACGGGTTACAGGTGCTGATAACATTCTCCGGCACACGGGCCTCCACCGCCAGATACAACCCCTGCTCCAGATCGCTGACCTTGCTGTGTCCGTTTGCGTCCGTCTCGGGCATGGCCTTGCCGCTATTTCGGACGGCGGCTTCCAGCGCATTTTTAACGGTAGTGGCGTTGGCAGCCAGGGCGTCCGCCAGGGCTTTGTTCAGCTTGTCGGAGGTAAAGTAGAACACGCCGTTCCCTCTCTTGTAAGCGTCCGCCTTAGTCAGTCCAATGGCCTGGAGCACTGCGTCGTCCGCAAATCCGTACAGCACACCCACCTTGTACTGACCGCTCTCCCGCTGACTGTAAGTGGAGATGGACGCCACCCGCAGATAGCTAAACTCCACGCCCTGAATGGCGTACTTTTCCAGCTTGTCACTAACAGCATCGTCCTGCACACCGGTGCTGACATAGGACGCCGCATCCCACGCTCCGTCTGCGCTGGCTGCCGTGATGTCGTACTTGTAAAGGGAAAGGGATGCTTTCCTGCCGGAGTCAATGGTCGGCGCTGCAAACGCCGTGCTGATAAGCCCCAAGGCCATGACCATGGCCAGGAGCAGCGCCCAAAGTCGTTTTGTTTTCTTCATCGTTCAGTTCTCCTTTTTCATCGTGGATTTTTTGCAAAAATAAACACCCATGCAGAGCATGAGTGCCGCAAACAGAATATAAATCGTGAAGCCTGTACCGCCCGTAAAGGGCAGTGCAAAGCCCGCATTGTTGCAGGCGGTAATGGTGATATCATGGCTGCCTGCGTCCAGCGTTCCCACGAACAGCGGCTCCGTCAGCAGCGTCATTCCCTCCGCCGTCTGCACCTCTGTCACCCGGTAGTAGGTGCTGCCGTCTGCTGTCAGGTTTTCCCAGCAAACCGCCCCGTCCGCACCTGTTTCCGCCGCGCTCACCTCCTGCCAGTTCACCTGATCCGCAGAGGATTCCAGCAGAAACCGGATCCCGGACAGAGGATCACCCTCGGCATCCACCTTCTTCACCGTGATCCTGCCGGGGATGTCAGCAGTCTTGATTTTCAGGTAAGCCGTTACCGGGTCACGGACGCTGGCAGAGTAGGTAACCACATCCTGAATACCGGTAGGTTCGCCCCACACGCCATCGCCCCACACCACCATACCGGCGCTGGTGGTGCCCTCTTTGGCGGCGGTAATGGTAACGGCATCCGAGATGGGCTTTTCCGCTGAGATGGTCAGCACATCTCCGCTCTTGCTGAAAGTCAGGTTGGCGTCCTCACAGCTGAAACTATACTTTCCCAGCATCCCGTTGGTGTCGGTGATGCTGCCGGTAAACTTGCTGCCGTCCCAAGTCAGTTCCAACGTCTCTGCATTGGTGGCAGTAGATGCGCAGAAGCTGGGCCGCCTACTATGCATCTGCACAGAATCCACAATGGAATCATAGTAGCTGAGGATCTTGCCCCGCAGGGGATGGGTGGCATCCACCCGCTCCAAGGCCTCGTTATAGCCCATAGACTTCACATCAATATGGCGGAAGCTGCTGTCCCGTTCGCCTGCCACTACCTCCCAAATGAGGACCTGCGTGGCATAGGCCCAGGCCATCTTTTCTGCCGTAGCTTCCACATCTGCCCACCAGCCGCCGCCAATGGCCCCGTGGTAGCCATAACTCATGATGCGGCCGATCAGCCGCTGCACCTCACGGGGCGTAAGGGGATGCCCGTCAGGCAAAGTCAGGTGATCCCACCATGTATCGTCGTGGTCTGTGAGAGAATCGTAGTTTTTCTGCGGTGCGCCGGGTTCGATGCAGTAGGCCACCTCTCCCTGCCAGGAACCCAGACAACGGAACTGCGTGTAGCTTGTGGCCGATACCCGGTAGCCAAAGCGCAGATTCAGCACGCCGTGGCCCCAGTTGCCGTCGGATTTCAAGGTGTCATCTGACAGCGGGAAATTCCAGATGTACACCTGTTTGGATGCGGCGAAGGCTGTGGTAGGCAGCAGGCATAGGCACAGTACCAACGCCAGCAGAAAAGCCGTCCCGCACTTGATGATTCGTTTCAAAATAGGCCTCCCATTCTCGTAATTTTTTACATAAGAAAAAGGCTCTCAATGAGAGCCTTTCCTCTAATATGGCTGCCGTTATCCGCGTCCGATGAACAGCTCATACTGCCCGTCTCCGATCTGTTCTGCCCAGATCCAGACGGCGGTGCAGCCTTCCTGATCCTTATAGTACGCCAGATCATCCCGGATATAGGCGACCAAAACATCTTCCGTCTTGCTGCTGCACCGGATGGGCGTGTCCCATGTGCCGGCAGCCGCAGGATCCAGCACCAGCCCGATGCTCACGGCGCAGTCCTTGGCGTAGGCCAGCCAGTAGTCTATATCAAAGCCTTTCTCCTCCGGCTGGGGAGCTGCCTCATCCGTCACGGGTTCAGAGGGGTCGAATCCTGTGGGCGGAGCCTCGGGCGGCACAGTCTCGGCAGGCAGCACCTGCACCGGAGGATCTTCCGCTTTGGGTTTTGTTTCTCCGGCAGAGGAAGTGGTTTTCTTTTCTCCCGACGGCTCTGCATCGACAGGGCCGGGGCGTTCTGCCTCATCTTGTGTTACGACCTCCGAAGGGTTTTCGTTTCCATTTTGCGCCGCTGTGGTCCCGGAAGCGGCGGCAGATGCCACTTGCGGCGGATCTCCTTCTATCGTTTTCGCAGATGCTCCGGCTCCGCCGCATCCTGCGAGGAGCAGTACGCACAGCATACCCGCCATGATTTGCAGTTTTTTCATTTTGTACCTCCATTTTTCATTTTTTCTTTTCCGTCCTGTGTCGGTACACAACACAACTACCACAGGACTGCCCACAAGTCAACGGGAATCGGCACTGCCGCCATAGAAACAAGGGGCCTCTTGGTTGCAAAGCATGCCACTCGCTGCTATATCTAAAGTCTTGGAGATGGTTGATGGTGGCTAATTGCTTGTCCTTGGTGGAAAGCTGAGCAAAAACAAGTCCGCCTTATTTGGGCGGGCGAAATTGACTCATAATAAATAGTCTGCCTCTCTGAAAGTTGAATTATTGATGAAATACATCTTGCAAAGATGTCGTATTGCTAATTTGCAAGAATCCATTGTGAAACATGAGTCAATGAATTATAATGGCTTAAATAAACATTAAATATTCTCTATAGTATAAGGGGGAACTATGGCTAATTCAACTGAGCGAATAGGCGTATACCATTGTGGGAAAATTGCCGCACAAAACGGGTGGATGTTTCGGGAACAACCGGTTGATGATGTCGGTATCGATGCCCATATGGAGTTTATTGAACAATCGGGTAAACCAAAACAGCTTCTTGCGCTACAAATCAAGTCGGGTTCCAGTTGGTTCAAAGAAACGAAAAATAATTGCATTATTTTTCGGGGTATTAATCTCAGACAGTATAATTATTGGACAACAAATTCTCTGCCATGCATAGTAGTTCTATACAATCCAGATAATGATATATGTATTTGGCAGCGATTAACAGTAGAAACTGTTGAAAGAACTAACCATGGAAAAGGAACCGGTTTTTTCGTTAGGATTCCTTTAAACCAAATTTTCTTAAACGATTCGTCAAACGAAGAATTACTCTCCTTTACGAACTTGCCGGAGCATATCATAAATTATAATTTTCTGCTCTCTCAAAAGAAGTTTATGCAGATAATTCAAGATGGAGGAATTGTCAAGCTACACGCTGAAGAATGGGTGAACAAAAGCAGCGGCAGGGGTGAAACGGAATTGATTGTGGATGATGGAAATAGTATTGAAACCTATTTATATCCATATTGGTTCCCTTTCACCCCATATACAGAAGTTTTCCCGAAACTATTCCCATGGGCAGATTTTTCCGCTGACGAAGACTTCTTTGAAGACGCAGATGCGGCGCTTTGGCGTGAATATCATTGTTACTATGATAAGGAGGACGGAGAGTGGTTAGTTGTAGGTGATTCATTTGAAGATTTTCGTCAAAAGTTAAGTCCTATGCGAAGCATTGATCATTCTGGGGAAGTTGTTGAATATATGATGGTACTTAGACTAAATGATTTAGGCAGGTCATTTTTAGCTGTAGACAAATTTGTGTCACAGCCACAGATGTATGCTGACACAAGACCAACGGAAGAAATGGATGTTAATGGGGAGAATAGTAATGCGAAAAATCAATCTTAATGAAAGATTTAAAAGAATGTCTTCTGAGTGCGAATATGAACTTGATCCTGCTGAGAAGTATATAATTGATATTGAAAAGGAAATGCATTCTCAGCTGGCAATACTGATGTCTTTTCAAATAATGGGCCCGCCTCCTGCACTAAAAAATTACCATGCATGGTTGCTGGAGAATGGATTTGATGTGAATGCCCCAAATCCATTAAATGAGGTTGTTGCCTCTTATTACGGTGTAAAACCACTTTGGAAGACTCCGTATTCGCAAGGAATTGCTGTGATGTCCGAAAATGATAGTGACTATTTCATTGTAATGGAATGTAGTGCTAAGAATAGAGGATATAAACACACAAAAGTTATTCTTACCATGGGTGGTTGCATGTGAGCTAACTGTACATGGGTTAATTGAACTGAGTCTTTTAGAGCTGTTGGAGTTCAATTCCAATTAATTTGCGATAGCAAATTTTGCTTAGAGTGTCATCTGTTGCCCCTGCACCTGCTCCAGAAAGGACGAATCCAGCCGCCGCAGGAGCCCGAACTCCGTTTCCACCACACCGTCATGCTCCATGCAGTCAGCGCCGTATTTTTCAAAGTCCATGTAGCCTTCCAGTTCGCAGACGGCCTCATCGTTCAGCCCCAGAGTTTCCTGTAAGCGCCGCTGTCCATAGCCGTAGGCATCTACGATGCGCTGGTAGTTATCCAGATTCTGCAGGAGGTCTAAAGCTCCACGCAGAGTTTCCGGCTTCTCGGCATCCAGCACGGCGGCGTAGGTCAGGAGCGCACCGTCCTTCTGCCAGATGCCCTCCAAGGCTTCCGCGAAGTCATTGTGATCCTCCACGGCGGGACAATCCGTGTCGCAGATCAGTTCACCGATGTAAGGCACCTTGAAACGAATATCACGGAGCATCGCGTCTGCGAAAACATCGATGTCGAGGTAAGCCTTCACAGCATCGAGATATTCCTCGTCGGCGGGGAGGACGAGAGTGTAGTCCGGCTTTCCCTCGACGCGCAATGTCATGCGGAGCATTTCATCCCGGCTCTCGTCCCGCCAAGGTTCTGCCGGCGAAAGATAGCTGCGGTCGGTTTCCATATCCTGCGTCAGCAGACTGCGGGCATTCGGAACAAAGGCGCTGTACCGGGCGTAGTTATAGCCCTGCGGGTCAACAAGGAAGCCGTCTGTTCCGTCTGCATCGAGAATGAGCAGGCAGTGCCTGGCGTCATCATCGTGTCGGATAGCATTTTTGTTCTCTGCGATGAAATCATAATCCGCCAGCAGGGCACGGCTGAACTGCTGAAACCGCTGGGCGGGCAATTCGATGACCTTATCCACGGTGCAGGTTTCGCCTTCGTACTCGGACTGCTTTCGCTTCAGTTCCGCTTGAATGATCATGTCATGCCTCCCATCTCCATGCGGCTACACTGACTGCCATCCATGATCTCCGCCAAACTGATATCGCCCTTGTAGGCGATATAGCCTCTGCCTGTAAATATTCCGTCCTCCTCATTCATGCGCTGCACGGCGTAGCCCTCGTAGTCATAGAACTCATCCAGATTCTCATCATAGTCAAAGTGACCGGACTGCTGAATCATGTACTTCCCATACTCTACCGGGGAATGTGCGCCGGGAGCGAAATCAAACAGGTCGAGATTCTCCACGAGATTCTTGACCTGTTCTGCATTTTGAGGCTTCGCCAGCGTTACCACAGCGCCCAGCTTTTTGATGGCATCCGAGGAAAGCGCATCCGCTGCCTGCGCCAGTGCATTGAGATCCGCAAGGCTTTCCTGTTCCATATCCAGCAGCACACCCACTTCATCCGGCAGCTGAGTGTCCTCCAAGCGAAGCCGGGCATCCGCAGGATCCGTGATGCCTGCACGCTGGAGGGTGCGGTCAATTTCCTCCTGCGCCATGGGAAGGTACAGCCATGTAATATGCGCGGTATCCTCCGGCTCGACTTTAGAGGTTAGCGCAACGGTAATGGGCTTTGGCTCGTAATAATAGCAGGGAAAAAACTGACCATCATAGATCTGCTCCAGTTTCATGCCGTTATCATAGACCACGCCGTAGGGCGTGATCGTGCCGCATCCGCTCTCGATGAGCTGCCTTGCTGTTGCCTCACCATCCAATGCATTCAATTCCTCCGTTTTGGCGCAGCCGCCGTGCAGGTTCATGTAGTGGTCGCGGCCGATGGCGGCGAGGTCGGAAAAGTCAGTAATGACCGTGGCCTGTTGGCAGCAGAAGGTCAGGTTGATGAGATCCTTCAGCTCGAAAAGCTCCAGCTTGTGCGCCATCGCCTGAAACTGTGCGGCTTCGCCAGTATCAAAGCTATCCAGCCGTTTGACAAGGTAGTTCAGCTCCTCCACATTGACCGTGAGCATCTCCATGCGCTTGAGCACAGAGTAAAAGCTGTTGATCTCCTGCACCTGGCAGTCGGCTTTGACCGCGTCGCCAATCTCCAGCGCCTCCAGCAATTCCATGCAGTGTGCGTACTGGTCATGCGGGATAGGGAACGGGATGGTCGCCACGCCGTATTCCGGGTGATGCGGATTACCAAGCACCGCTTGAATTATCATGTTTCATTCACTCCTTTTTCCAAATTCAAAACCGCATCTCCGTACTTGGCCATCAGCAGTGCGCCGGTAATCAGGTGGAACGCCTCATCTGTGACCAGTTCCGGAGATGCAAGGTCTGCAAGAGTGATATTGCAGCAGCCGACAGCAATGGCCTTCGCCGCCTGGTAGACGCTGTAAAGCTCCGGCTCGATCCCTCCGAGACAGACGCTTTGGAAGTCAAAGCCGTCGTTCCCGCATTTCCAGACCATCCTGCGCCAAAGGCTCTCATACGCCGTGAGCAGGAAGAGGGCGGCTTTGTTCCGGTCGGACAAGCGCCAGCAACGTTCTCGCCAGTGTGTCCATCTTCGCCGGTGGGCATCGGACAGGAAGAATTGAGGGTTTCTTTTTCTGAGTTGCTGATGCATCCGTTTTCGGAGCTGCGGCCCCATAGAGGGTGCGAAGCAGTCCCGCACGAACTCATTCAGTTCCAGCACGCCTGCTTCAATCCGTTCCTCCAGGCAGGTGCATTCGCACAGGCGGCACGGATGCTTGCGGACATAGTTCTGGCAGTATTCGCACGCCACATCTTTGGGCGTGTAATGGAATGAGCTGCGGTATATCCCGCCACCTCGGGGCTTTTGACCAGGCTGAGACATCATCAACTGCTCCAGTGCCTGCAGCGGCGTGTCTCGCATGAAATAGCGCGGCATAAGTAACTCCTCTCTGAAATGAAAAAAGGCCGGAATCTTATTGCTAAGACTCCGGCCCACAAAATATTAACGCTGCGACCAGCGCCCTTTTTGAAATGAAAAAGGGCGCCGCTTTCTCAGTCCGTCAGGACCAACAAAACGACGCCCAAATCTTTGTGATTCTTTTTTTGAGAAAAATGCAGCTGCCAGCCGGAAAAACGCCGTTCAAAAAGGGCACCGGCTGAACACATCTGCCCGAAAAGGGAAAACGCCCGGTTCGAATCGGGGCAGACGCCCTGAAACAGCGATTTGCATCTATGGTTTGAGAGAAGAAATCCGGGCTTGAAAAAGCCCGGAAACGGTTGATGCGCCTGACTTTTCGCCAGACGCATCTATACCGTTTCGTTAATATGGTACGCCCGACTGGATTCGAACCAGCGGCCTTTAGAGTCGGAGTCTAACGCTCTATCCATCTGAGCTACGGGCGCGTATTTGGTTGTGGGTTTCTGCAATAGTCGTCAAATAGTAGTCAACGACCACGCATTTTTTCTCTGCCGTTCCCGCAAACGCAGGTGCGGCAAGGCTTTGCGCCATATCTCAACTGGAGACACCTGAAATGTCGGAGTCTGTCACTCTATCCAGCTGAGCTACGGGCGCATATGGAGCAGAGGGAGACTTTCCCCCTTGCGACTAATTTATTATACCATCTTTTTCGGGAATGTAAAGAAGAAAACTGCACAAAAGACAAAAAAGATTGTTAAAAAAGTTGACAAGTTCTGGAATTTGGAGTACAATTCAGAAAGACGAAAACAAGCGGTAGGGGAAAGCGGGCTGCAGCCCGGCTCCTGCCGCCGGCAAAGAAGAAGGACGCATATGAAAAAACAAAAGGTCTCGGATGCGGTGATCCATCGTCTGCCCCGCTATTACCGCTATCTGGACGAGCTGCATAACAAGGGCGTGGTACGCATTTCCTCCAATTCGCTGGGGCAGAAAATGGACATCACCGCCTCTCAGATCCGGCAGGATCTCAGCTGCTTTGGTGAATTCGGTCAGCAGGGCTACGGCTATAACGTGGCGGAGCTGCGCTCGGAAATCGGCCACATTCTGGGCATCGACTCCGGCTACCGGCTCATTGTGGTGGGAGCGGGCCATCTGGGCCATGCGCTGCTGCAGAACTTCGACTTTCAGAAGGTGGGCTTTCAGGTGGATACCGCCTTCGACGTGTCCCCGGCGCTGATCGGTACCAAGATCCACGACGTGACCATCCGGCCCATGGAGGAGCTGGAACACTATGTGGAGGAGTACCACCCCAACGTGGCGGTGCTGACAGTGCCTCAGAGCGTGGCCCAGCCGCTGGCGGACCGGCTCATTGCCCTGGGAGTGAAGGGCTTCTGGAACTTTACCAATGTGGAGCTCTCCACCCAGACCAAGGGGGTATTCTTCGAGGACATCCACTTTGTGGATACCCTCCTGACCCTCAGCTACCGTATCTCCCGGCCGGAGGAACTCTATTAAGGGGCGGATCATACTATGGAATGAGACCTGCGGGTCCAATTTTCATAGGAGGTCACGTTCTTATGTGCAATCAGAACTCCTGCTTCGGCGGCTGCGGCTGCTGGATCATCATCGCCATCATCATCCTGTGCCTGTTCTGGGGCGGCAACGGCTGCGGCTGCGGCAACACCCAGAATAACAACGGCTGCGGCTGCGGCTGCTGACCGGGCGGCCCCATAGGGGCAGCGGGACACATGAAAAGGACGCCTCCGGCCACGCCGGGGGCGTCCTTTTGTGCAGAGATTGTACCATCGATGAGCAAGGAAAAAAGCGCCGGAAGGACATGCTGTCGGGCATGCTTGCGCTTGCCCGCCGAGAGAATAAAAGCAGAACAACGCCGGTGCTTGCAGGCACCGGCGTCATTTCGTGTTCGGTCATTACTCGCCGAAGTTGTTCTGGATGAGAGACACCAGAGCATCCACGGCTTCCTTCTCGTCAGAGCCGTCAGCGATGAGGGCGATGTTGGTTCCCTTCACAATACCCAGGGACAGTACGCCCAGCAGACTCTTGGCGTTGACCCGGCGCTCTTCCTTCTCCACCCAAATGCCGCTCTTGAACTCGTTGGCCTTCTGAATGAAATACGTAGCGGGACGTGCGTGCAGCCCCACCTCATTCTGAACGGTAATTTCCTGCGTATACATCAAACCAGCACTCCTTTATTCGCAGTCATCAAGCCGACTGCTACACATAATATTATAACGGATAACGGGGAGAAAGCAATATTCAATCCCACAAAAATTTGTGGCAATTGCAGAGAATCCAAGAAAAAATTCGTCGTTCTACACGAAAGAGGCTTATTTCAGCTCCACCACGGTGACACCGGCCTCACCCTCGCCGTAGCGGCCCAGCCGGAAGCTTTTGACGGCCTTGTTACGCTTGAGGATCTCGTGGACGGCCTTTCGCAGAGCGCCGGTACCCTTTCCGTGGATGATGGTGACGGTGCCCAGCTTGGCCATGACGGCACTGTCCAGATAGTTTTCCACCACGCTCTCGGCCTCCAGCGTCTCATAGCCCCGGATATCCAGCTCCGAGGAGGCACGGGACACGGTGTTCAGGGTAGCGGCGGAGGGACTGGGTGCGGGCTTGGACTTCTTGGGAGCGCCCTCCAGCAGGCGCACCTGCTGGGCCTTGACGGTCATCTTCATGCGGCCCGCCTGCAGCAGCAGGGTGCCGTCGCCGTTGACGGCCAGCACCGTGGCGGCCATCTTCACGCCGGGCAGCTCCACCTGATCGTCCACGGCGATGGGCCGGGGCGGCGTATAGGCAGGCTCCTGCTCCTCGTCCCGCAGGTGCAGCTGCTCCTCCGCCGTTTTCAGATGGTGGCGCACGGCGGCCTTTGCGTCGTTGAGGGCCTGTACGTTGGCCTGCTTCTGCTGCTC
>OKUX01000081.1_pt1 | contig 35620 bp, 32 predicted proteins | sample 1606701 | NCBI WGS metagenome assembly OKUX01 (sample SAMEA3882525, study PRJEB24775) | human gut metagenome | biome: human-associated habitat; feature: intestine environment; material: feces | place: Netherlands | collected 2009/2010 | reverse complement strand
ACCAGCGCCGCAAATGGGCCGGGCCAGTCCACGGCCATGATCCGCAGTTGGACAGGCTGGCCGCCTGTTCCTCCGGGCCGCAGTTATCCGTTGTGCGGGAGCGTCGCGCCGAATATCGCTGTCTTATGGCAGGGCAAGAAAATGAGCGCGGCGCTCCCAATTTTATAAAACAGCTTCGAGACAGAGTGTCCCGAGGTGGAGAAAGACGAAGGGCCAGCACTTCCGGGTGCTTGCCTTTCCTGTTTCCCCATCGGACAGCGGGGATCAAAATTAGGATGAGGAGGTTTTACCGTGAAATTAACCACACAGGAACTTGATGAAATGCAGCGCATCGATATTGGCGCAACCAGCGCAGACACGCTTCCCGATGTCAGCGGTATGGCCTTTCAGAAAGGGCTATCCCGTGAGGATCGCATCACCCGCTTTATGCAGGGTGCGAAAAATCTGTACTGCTACTGCGTCGGCGGCGTGGGCGTAAAAATTGAATTTGCAGAAAGTGGCCCGTCCTTACAGGACACCTTGGGCGACTTTCTGATCCGTACAAAAAGTGGGCTGTAACTTCGGTTACGGCCTGTTTTGGACTTCGAGACAGAGTGTCCCAAGGTTGGAGCTATCAAAGGCATCCTTGTTGTCCCTCCCGAACAGAGGTATAATATAGGTGTAATGTGATAGGGAAGGAGGACAAATGGCACGAGCAAAAAACAGAGGGTATCAGCAGAAATTTTCCCCCTCTTATACGATCCGACGCTGGCGGCTGGGTGAATACATCCGGCTCTCCAAAGAGGATTTGAAGAAATCAAAGGACTATAAAGACGACAGCAACAGCGTGAAAAACCAGCGCGATCTTCTCAATGATTTTTACCAAATGCACATTGACGAGTTTGAAAGCGTGGCTGAATATGTAGACGATGGGCATACCGGGACAGACGCAGACCGTGAAAACTTCCAACGGCTGCTTGCCGATGTTATGAGCGGCAAGATCAACTGTGTGATCGTCAAAGACCTTTCCCGTTTTGCCCGCAATTACAGCGATGCGGGAAGTCTGATTGATAACCTGTTTGTCCAGATGGGCGTCCGCTTCATCAGCCTTGCCGAGAATGTGGACAGCTACAAAGACCCGGATAGCGTTTCCAGTATCATCGTTCCGATCACCAATGTTATGAACGACCAATACTGCTATCAGACCTCAAAGAAAATCCGACAAGTCTTTGACTACAAGCGGCGCAACGGCCAGTATATCGGTTCCTTTGCTCCCTACGGTTATATCAAAGAAAGGATAAGCACCAGTTGATCGTGGACGAGGATGCGGCTGAAATCGTCAAACAGATTTACGACCTGTGTCTGCAAGGCACAACCAAGCGGCATATCTCCTTTTACCTCAATGAACATGGCGTTCCCAGCCCGACGGCATACAGACGGGCCAAGGGCCTGCCGGTTTCCTCAACCTCCGACGATCCCATGTGGGGCGACCGGGTGGTTTGGAATATCCTCACCAATCCCATTTATACCGGGGATCTGGTGCAGGGCCGCCGCCGTGTGAAAAGCTACAAGGTACATGAGATCGAAGCCGTCCCCGAGGATGAATGGGTAACGGTTCCCGATACCCACGAAGCCATTATCGACAAGGAGTCCTTTGAAAAGGTACAGGCGCTTTTGAAGCGTGATACCCGGTCAGCACCTAAAAGCCGGGAACTTCACCTGTTCAGCGGGTTCCTACGGTGTGCCGACTGTGGCAAGGCCATCACCCGGAGCCAGAGCGGAAAAAATGTCTACTACGCTTGCTCTACTTATAAAAACCGTTCCCGGCTGGCCTGCTCCATGCACTCTATCAAGCACAACCGTCTGGAGGCTGCCGTCCTGTTTGCCATTCAACAGCAGGTGCATTTGGCGGTTTCCTACTCGGAGTTGGTGGCTCGTATCAATTCGGCTCCAATCAAAAAAAGCCAGTCTTTCCGACTGGACGATTTGATTAACACCAAGGAGCGCGAACTGGCGAAAGTCACCCGCTACAAGCAGTCTCTTTATCAAGACTGGAAAGACGGGGAAATCACCCAACAGGAATACCGCACCATGAAGGCCGACTACGAACAGCAGTCCCAGCGGCTCTCCGATATTCTGGCACGGCTGACCGCTGAACGGGCTGAACTGGCAAATGGCGTTGATCAAGAACACCCGGCGCTGGTGGCCTTTATGAGGTTTGAGAACATCGACAGCCTGTCCCGCGAAATCCTCATTGAGCTGATCGACCACATCAAGGTTTACGAAAACGGCAATATCAGCGTCCGTTTCAAGTTTGCTGACGAGCTCCGCAAGATTGCTGAATACATTGAAATCAACACCACAACCGATCCCGCCGTAGCGGGCTGAGCCCGCTACACACCCTTTCGACAGTGTGTTTTCCTAATTGGAAACATTCATAGGTGTGGTTCAAAATCTCCTCCGGTGCCAAGGTCAGCAGCCAGTCACGGTATTTTTCCTGCTCTGCGAACATTTTCTGATACAGTTGGGTGTTCAGCTCCTCATTAGTCATTGGGATCACTCCTTCACATAAATTTAGCCGGAAGGTTTTTGTCGTGAAAACCTTCCGGCTATGTAAAACGGCACGGTTGCCCGTGCCGCTATGATAAATTTGTTTATATCATTCGATTTCCTGTGCTTCGTGTGCTGACTTAAATCTGCGATTGTTTTCCACCAGCTCATCGAATGTGACGGGCCGGTAGCCGTTCACATCCACACCCGCATTCAGAACATTGTCCCGGCAGCGGCTCAGCGGCCAAAAATCTGCCTTGGTATCTGCATGGATATGACCGTGGATCATGTAAGACCGCTTTGCGTGTTTCCATGTTAGCATTGGATAATGGCAGAGGGTCAGGGCGTGTGCACCATCCGAAATCTCCAAATAATTGTCTACACTGAGAAAGTAACGATCCATATCAACTTTGCCCATCCAAGAGCCGTCGTGGTTGCCCACGATCAGGCGTTTCTTGCCCTTGAGTCGCTTTAAGATACGCTCTGGGTCTGCGCAGCGGAAAAACATATCGCCCACGATATACACGGTATCATTTCCATGCACACGCATATTCCACGCAGAAATCATGGCTTCGTTCATAGCATCCACATCGGGATAGGGTCGCTCACACATCCATACCACATTGGCATGGCCGAAATGCGTATCTGCAGTAAAATATATCATTGCCTCTCAGCCTCCTTTTCATTTTTGGTAATCATAGCGAAGATGAGAGGCATCTGCAAATGTGCGATTGCGTCCTATCAGCATGATGACCCTAAATTTATTGGTAAAGATCATCCAGCGTCAGCAGTGTAATTTCACCTCTTTCTCCGGCTTCCAGCAAAGCAGGGGTAAATCCGCCTTTTGAGAAAATGAAGTAGTGGAATACCCCATCTTTACGGAACACAGAAGCATAACTCCGAATCAACTCCAGCTCATCTATACCAATTTTCTCGTTTCGATATTTGCAGGAACCAATCAAGTATTCATTTCCCTCTACCGGTGTTCCAACAATATCGATTTGAATTTCTTTTCTGGTCCTGGAATCTGTTCCCCACCACTGACCAATTCCACTGAGTAGAATAGGTAAATCCTCTGCATACCGAAGTAAATACTCTTGGCACATCTTTTCAAAAATAAGTCCCATATAATCTGGGTAGTATTTTTTCACAGCCTGTTCATAGACAAGGGTCATGCGGCCTGCGCTGATTATAGACATATTCCTTGGGACAAAGCGATACCAAAACCGGAAAAAGTTATCATCTATCGCATAGATAGTCTTTTTGCCTGGCTTTTCTGTAATTGGCGTTTCTTTCTTCAAAATTCCCAATTCCAGCAACACTTTCAGATATTTCGTACATACACCGGATTCCAGTCCAGCTTTAGTGGCAATTTCATTCAGGCGGCTGGCTCCTCCTGCAATAGCAGATATGACAGAATTGTAGATCGCTGGTTCCCGCAATTCCTGTTTCAAGAGATTTTCCGGCTCTTCAAAAAGGTAGCTGGAGGTACTGAACAGATTCTCCAAAAGAGCCTTATCCAAATCATCCTCAACATCCAGCTTGTTGATATAGTGAGGAATGCCACCGGTCACTCCATACAAAAGAGCTTGGTCCTGCAAGGACAAACTCGGATGAAACTTTGTCATTTCCCGATAAGTTAGTGCCTGAATTTTGAATTGTGCTGTCCGGCGTCCATAAAGCGGGCTTTCGTAGCCCAACACCTGATACTCCATGAAGCTCATGGAGGAACCGCATAAAATCAAGTAAAGCTGGCTGTCCTGCCATTGGTGGTCAATAATATGCTGGAGGCGGGAGGAAAAGGACTTTTCCGCTTTTGCCAGATAGGGATACTCGTCGATTACAAAGACCAGTCTTTGCTGCTTTGCCATCGCTGTGATCTCATCCAGCGCATCTTCATAGCTTCGGTAGGTCGGTGCAACAGAACTGTCCGGATTTTTACAGGTATAAATTGCTTTGGACAGGGCCTCCAAATTCTCTTGTGAAGAGGCACTTAAAGCTGAGAAGTACACCGTAGGTTTTCCTTTGCAAAACTCATTGATCAGTGCGGTTTTTCCTACACGACGCCTGCCATAGATAACGATACATTCAAAACGACCTTTCTCATATCGCCGGTTCATTGTTTGCAATTCTTCTTCTCGACAATAAAACATGGTATTCTCCTCATTTCTGCAAATAATAGACTCATGAGTTGGTATATCATAAGTCTATTATATTCAAGTTTCAAAAAAAGTCAAGACCATCTATGTAACTACCGGCACAAAATCGTACCGGCAGGCAGGATCACCTTTCATAATCCCGCACTTTTGGTTTTTCCGGTGCCTCCTCATCCGGCGCATCGTCGATCAGAGCTTTGTCCTTCTCATCCATATTCAGTAGAATATTTAGTTTCTTGAGCCGAACCGTCTTTTCCGCCAGTTCCGCCTCCTTGGCAAATGGCGTTTCCAGCTCTGTTCTGGCGTTTTCAAGCTGGGTCTGTGTATCCGCCAACGCCTGCCTCACAGCTTCAAGTTTGTTTCCCAGACCGTCGATCACATTGTCCATACGGGTCAGGTTTCCGAACACATCTGCGCCCAAAACTGCCGTGTGGGAAAGTGTTCCCTTCATGGTCATACGATACTCGTTGCTCATCCCATCATAGGAGAGGACAAGAGAAAAGCCCCGGTACTGTCCTAAGAAAACAGCATCGGAGCCTGTCATTTTGGTGCATACATCGAGGATCGCCTTGCCAGCTGCCTCCTTGTCGGCATAAAGCTTCTCCAGGATCGTGATGCCCACAAATCCGTCATTCGGTTTGAGATGAGCTGCGGCAAGCTGTACGTCCTGCTCATATCCCGCAATACGTTCTGTGAGTCCTGAAATGGCCTCTGGGTACTTCTTCAGCACCATATCCTCCAGTGCATATTTCTGACTCAGGTAGCTGGCTTTCAGCATATTCAGCTTGCCGACTTCCATATCCAAGTTGCACTTTTCGATGATCAGGGGATTGCCGGTGGCCAGAGCCTTGATCTCCGAATAGCTCAGGGCGGTCTCATCCACGTCATCCGCGATACGCACTGGCGTTTTAGATGTCATGATTTGCGAGATAAATCGCTGCTTGTTTTCCACCAGCTGATACAAATAAGCGTCAAAAGTGCCCTCCGTTACATACCGGTAAATCTCCACCTCTGGGTTCTGGTTGCCCTGACGGACGATTCGTCCGAGGCGCTGGGCCAGATCAGATGGACGCCACGGACAATCCAAATCATGCAGGGCAATCAGCCGGTCCTGGACATTAGTGCCAGCGCCCATCTTTTGGGTGCTGCCCATCAGAATACGCACCTGGCCGGAGCGGACTTTTGCAAACAGTTCCTTTTTTCTGACCTCGGTGTTGGCATCATGAATGAAGGCGATCTCCTCCTCCGGAATGCCCGCTGCCATAAGCTTCTTTTTCAGGTCATTATAAACATCGGTAAACTGATCCGGTATCATTTCATAAACTCCCTTTGCATTTTTCTGCATCTCGATCGGTGTACTCTTGTTAGGCGTAGACAGGTCACAGAACACCAGCTGCGCACTGCGCTGTTCCTGTGTCTGCTCCCAAATGCGAATGATATTACGGGCACAGGTAGCAACCTTTCCATCTGGATCATCAGCGGCCAACGAATTGATGAGCCGCATATCCAGCGCCAGCTTTCTTCCGTCGTTGGTAATGCGGAGCATATTATCAACATGGGGATCGACACCGCCGCTACGAATGAGCTCGGCCCGTTCCGCCAGACCCCGCACCATTTCTTCCTGAAGCTCAGATGGCTGAATGACCTCTGTATGAAAGTTGGCCTGCGGCACTGGAAGTTTCAGCATATCCGCCGTTTGAATATCCGCAACCAGCTTGAAGGTGGCCATCAGCTCCGGCAGATTGTAGAACTTTGCAAATCTCGTTTTGGCGCGGTAGCCACTGCCCCCGGGTGAAAGCTCGATGGCCGTCACCGTTTCGCCGAAGTTCCCGGCCCAGTCATCAAAATGGATCAGACCCATCTCCTGCAGAGTGCTGTATTGGAGGTATCTCTGAATGGTATAAAGCTCCACCATGCTGTTGCTGATCGGTGTGCCTGTCGCAAAAATCACACCACGTCCTCCGGTGATCTCGTCCAGATACCGACATTTCATGAACAGGTCAGAGGACTTCTGTGCTTCTGTCTGCGCGATACCGCCTACATTCCGCATCTTTGTCGCCAGGAAAAGGTTCTTAAAATAATGGCTCTCATCAACGAAAATGCGATCAACACCAAGTTCTTCAAAGGTCACAATGTCATCCTTACGGCTCTGGTCATTCAGGCGGTGCAGCTTATCCTCCAGAGATTTTCGGGTACGTTCCAACTGCTTGATGGTGTACCGCTCGGCCTTTGCAGACTTGGCCTCCTCAATACCGAACATGATCTCGTCGATCTGCTGCTGCAAAATCACTCGCTGTCGTTCCGCCGACATGGGTATTTTCTCAAACTGGCTGTGGCCGATGATGACCGCATCATAATCCCCGGTGGCAATCCTGGCACAAAACTTTTTACGGTTTCTGGTTTCAAAATCTTTCTTGGTCGCTACAAGGATGTTCGCAGAAGGATAGAGCTGAAGCCATTCCGCCGCCCACTGCTCGGTGATGTGGTTGGGCACTACAATGAGGGATTTGGTGCAAAGCCCCAGTCGCTTCATCTCCATAGCAGCAGCTACCATTTCAAAGGTCTTGCCTGCACCCACTTCGTGTGCCAGCAGTGTGTTTCCGCCGTACATGATGTGGGCGATAGCATTGACCTGGTGCGGACGCAGGGTGATCTCAGGATTCATGCCAGAAAACTGGATATGGCTGCCATCATACTCACGGGGACGAACCGCATTAAAGGTTTCATTGTAAAGGCGGCACAGTAGCTCACGCCGGTCAATATCTTTCCATATCCACTCCGAGAATTTCTGTTTGAGCAACTCCTGCCGGTCCTGGGCGATTGCAGTTTCTTTCTTGTTTAGGACCGGCTTTTTGTTGCCGTTTTCGTCCTCCACATAGTCAAATACCCGCACATCCCTCTGGTTTAAGGTCTGCTCCAGAATCTGATAAGCGTTCATGCGCTTGGTTCCGTAGGTCGTGAACACCTTGATATTGCTGCGGTCCGCATTTTTATCTGTAATAGCCCACTGTCCGTTGGCTTCGGAACGCAGAACGTGAATGCGACTTCTGGCATAGACGCTGGTGCCAAAGGTCTCCTCCATAAACTGCTGGTACACATCGATGGGGACCCAGTTTGCGCCAATACGAACGCCGATCTCAGCAGCAGTCAGATCAACCGGTTGCACCGCCTCCAGTGCTTCAATATTCTTGACGATCAGTGATTTCTTTTCAGCTGGTAACACCTCATAAAGGGCCTTGGCCATGCGAAGCTTCCTGCGCACATTACTTGAAAGGTACTCATCTGCGGCAACAAACGGGAACCGCTCCAGTTCTACAAAGTCCTTCGGGATCTTAGCTGCTTCCTCGTCACATTGAATGTTGCGGAAGATAACCCCAGACAGATCAGTGGCCAGTTCTTCCTCGCTTTTGCCGGACAGTTCTGCCATATACTCCATATCCACCCGTGCTTTTTCGGAAATGGACACCGCAAAGGCTTCACTGGAGGTACTCACACTGGTAACAGCCTCATGTGGACGGATGGTTCGTTTGGTGAACATATCTGCCTTACGTTTGAGCTTTCCTTCTTCATTCAGCACTTCCAGAGAGCAAAGCAGACAGTAGCTGGAATCCTCACCAAAGGCATGGTTGTTCCCACGGCTGGAAAGCAGGCCATATTTTGCCGTGTATGCATCATAAAGACGGTTCAGCTCGGCCTGTTCTTTCTGAATATCTTCATCTGGGTAGCCCTCTGTCTGATATTCAATGAGCCTCCGCACACAATCCCGCAGAGCGATCATCCCTCGAATGCGGTTTTCCGCTGTCACGGATACCTCAACAGGCAGCATCTGGGAATTCTCTCGGTAGTACACCTTGCCGTCTACAATGCAGAAGCTAAAATTGCGCACCGTTGGATCTGCCGGAATGGCTCCGTCATCTTCCTCCAGTTCCTCAACCTCATACTCGGTGATTTGGGCGTGAAGGTTCTGCACAGCCTCGGAGAGCAGTTCAGACAGTTCTGCATTCTCATAAGCCCGACAGGTGCTGTCCATACCGAACCGCATGGATTCCATGACCATTTCACCCAGAATCATTTCGGGATGCTGGACAAAATAGCGGTTCATACGGATGCCGTTCTCGTCCGTATCCAGCCCCACCCAATCCGGCTCAATGTCCGTCATGCGGTCACGTTTTTGCAGAAAGATAATATCGCTGGTAACTTCGGTTCCGGCATTGACCTTAAACGCATTATTCGGCAGACGAATCGCTCCGACCAAATCAGCGCGCTGCGCCAGATATTTGCGGACTGCGGAATTTTCCTTATCCATCGTGCCTTTTGCGGTGATGAAAGCCACTATGCCGCCTGGGCGGACTTTATCCAGTGCCTTTCCAAAAAAATAATCATGGATGAGCCAATGGTATTTGTCGTACTTTTTATCGCGCACTTTGAAGTCGCCAAAGGGCACGTTGCCAATAGCCACATCGAAAAAGCTGTCTGGCATTTGCACCTTTTCAAAGCCGTTCACCGCAATACTGCTGCTCTGATGGAGCTGCTGGGCAATTCGTCCACTGATGGAGTCAAGCTCCACACCATAGACTTTGCTGCCCAACATACTGTCCGGCAACATACCAATAAAATTGCCGACGCCGCAGCTTGGCTCCAGAAGATTGCCCTGACGAAATCCCATCTGCTCCAGTGCCTGATACATTGCCTGAATAATGACAGGCGATGTATAAAAAGCGGTGAGAGAACTGGCACGGGCCGCGGCATATTCCTCCCCATCCAGCAGAGATTTCAGCTCCAGGTACTTTCCGTGCCGTTCATCAAAGCAATCTGACAATCCACCCCAGCCAACATACCGTGACAAAATCTCCTGCTCCTCTGATGTGGCAAGGCGTTCCTCAGCTTCAATTTGTTTCAGGCAGCGGATGGCGGCCACGTTGGCGGCGTACTTCTCGCTGGCAGTGCCATACCCCAGCTCACTATCTGTGATACGGAAGTTCCGGCGTTCATCTGCTGGGATTTCTGGGTACAGGGTAGTGAACACCACACGTTCCCGTTTAGGTCTTGGCGGCGCAAGGACTGCTTTTTCCTTTTCGGGTCGTTCCTTGACTGGCTCCGGAACCTTTACCGCAAGGGGCCGGTGGAAAAGGAGTGTATCTTCGGCTTCCTCCAAAGTCTCAAACCCACCCGCGGTAGATGCCGTAATACCAGTCTGCGTATCGTAGCCGTAGTGGTTATAATACTGGCCATTGGGATAACGCTGGATGACGATGGTTTCATCCTCTGACTGATACCATGCAGCGATTTCAGCCGCACTTTTCTCCTCTGCGCGTACCGGTGTTTCTTCGGTACGCACACGGTGTTTCTGCTGATACCATTCATCCGCCTGGGCTACTATGACATCAAAATCCAGGTTGGCAAGGTACACGTTCAGATCAGAAAGACTCTCGCAGCTATTTTCATAGACGGTTTCGCCATCTACCTGATACACCAGCCGATATGCGGTCAGATCTGCGAAAATCTCCACCGTGTGCTCGCTGTCGGCGGTGGCGCTGTACGCAAGGTCTACATGGGAAAGGTCAGAGAAGTCCGCACCCTGTTCAAAGACAGCCTGGCAATATTCGTCGATGAGCTGTCGTGCCTCCTCCAGCGCTGTGGTAAGATCACGGTCCGGTCTTTGGTCTGGAGCTATCGCCATCGGCTTCGGTTCCTTCTTTTCTCCAAACAGGGAGAAGGTGCCACCTCGGTACGCAGATAAGTTTTCAAACCCTCGTTTACGCCACATATACTCTCGGTCCTCCTGCGCTGTAGCTTCCCAGACCGGCACCATCATCTGATAGATGGCTTCTACTTGTTCCGGGTCATCCAGCTGCGGCTGGAGTATCTTGATAGCATCATCGAAATCAAATCCGTACGGATAGGGATGTGGTCGGTCCTGCGGAACACGATCAAAGAACTGGTAAATGTCTCGTGCAAGCTGTTCTCTTTCATAAGTCGGGATATAGGCCAGCTCCCGCTCGGTCATATACCGCTTCTCACGGATCAGCTCAGAAATGCGCTTTTCCACCTTCGTCCACGGAAGGGTGACTTTATCGTATGGTTGGAACAGGTTATCCTCACGGGCATAGGAAATGCCTTTGCTGTCGTGACTTTCGTCAAATCCCATCCGGCCATGGCCGCCAATGCCATACTCATTTTTCAGGAAGTCCACCCGTTCTTTTGGGCTGTGTCCCGTCATGAAATAAGAATAAATGCGGAACTTGCTGTGCTCAGTGCTGCCGCCTCCAATCAGCAGCTTGTCGATCTCATCCTCTGTAATAAATTGTTTGGGCACTGCATCCATAGAGGCCGGAGCCGGAAACGAAATAGTCTCACGCTGCAAGCCCTGCAAACACTCCAGCAGCTCATCTGGACGGTGATAGTGGAACCGGAGCAATTCTCTGTTTTCAGAAAGTGCAGACCGGAAAGCAGTCAGTTCGTTGATGATATTCTGGACGACTGCGCCGTCTGCCAGCATTTCAGAAAGCTGTTCATTCATTTCCGGATAGCCAGACCGTGTGTCATGCACCGCCTGAACGGTCGGCATATATCCGGCTTTACGAGCTTCTGCCGCAAAGTCACCCACCAGATGAAGCAGGCTTTCTGCCAGTGCATTCTTTTCAACACTATCAGCGCGGTCCATGACCGCCTGCGGCACATAGCGGCCCATGTCCAGCAGCACTCGGATACGCTTGGCGGTATCCTCCCAGGAAAGAACTGTGGCATTGCCTGATGCGGTTCTACCACTGGAAATGCGCAGGCCATTTTCATCGAACCTGACCGCATAGGGGCGCTCTCCAAGAAAGAAGCCTTTGCCATCTCTGCCATATTCCTTTTGCAGAAAAGCGGCGTTTTCTTCCATCGGATAGTCCTTAGAAAAATACGCATAGATGCGCTCCAGACTATTTGGCTCATTACCACCCAGGCAAAGTGCCGTATCTATGACCTGCTGGGGAAGTACCGGTTTGGAGAGAAAGGTCATTTGCGGTGCATCGTCCTGAGACGCGGCATCAAAGCCTGTCAAATCAAACAGGCTCATTTGCTGGGTATCCACATTTTTAGGCGGCGTGATCCTGGTGTTGATGAAATATTCCTTCTTGTCGATCAGCTGGGCCGTCCAACCTGCAACAATATCCCATGAAAAAACGGACTCACTGGTACGGGAGAGGTATGCACCCTCCCACATCAGCAGTCCGTCCGGCTGCGGCTTATAACCGATGCGCACACCATCCACTAAAAGCTCCGTATATCTATCCTGATAAGCAGATTTTAGATACTCTGCCCGGTCTGCTTCCTCCTGGTGGATGGTAAAATACAATTCGATCTGCTGCTTTTTGTATTTCAGGTCATCATCTTTATTGGCAACGATGGCCATAATGAGCCGTTCATCTAAAAAGGCGGGCAGCTCTGTGCTGTCCGCCTCCTGGGTTTCATCTGGTTCTTCGGTTAATTGTAGATCAGTTCCACCAGAACGATCTCCTCCGCCGAGTGGTGGATGTTGTTCATCAGCCCCGTCCATTTCATCGGATCGCTGGCTTTCAGCTCCTCCGTCACGTTCTCTGCTTTCGCCATCTGGCTGACCAGCAGCTCCATTCGGGCGAGAGCTGTCTGCTCGGTCTCCATCAAATGCTGATTCAGCTTGCCCAAGGTCAGCAGGTTCGTATACATCACTCTGCGGTTCTGCTTGAGAAATCTGCGGCGCATCAATGCGTACTTCCCAAGGTGCATTTCCGGCTCCTGGGGCGGCAGAAGGTTGGGCAGATTGTAGTCGCCCTGCTTCGTATATGTCAATCCGTTCATAATTTTGGCTCCTTTCTGTAGTTGGTGTTTCTGTTCTGGCTTTAGGATACTCGCTTTTGGGCTCATCTGCAAATGTGCGATCATCTTTTTTGAAATTACGCTGCGGCTGCAGCATCGTCCGGGAAATAACAGACAAGCACATCTGAGAAATATCTCCGGTGGCTACGCCAAGCGCATTCAGAGTCTGGGGAGTGCTGAAATCGGGAACACCGCGAAAATCATCCTCTGTAAAGTATTCATCCGGGTCGATGCCGCAGCGCACCAGAAGCATATAGCCGATGCTATTTTGCAGGGCGTTCCGATAAGTGACCTCCAGGTTCAGGTCGTCCAATTCCTCCAGGAAGCTATTCTCCTTATAATAACGCAGCTCTGTAAGGTAATCCGCCATGTTGTCCTCTACGGCATTTTTTGCCGCAGAAAGGAGCGCTGACGCCAAATCTTCTTTTTCAGAAAGTTCTCCAAAGCTATTTTCCAGTGCTTCGATGACTTCCGGTTCATATTCGGGCTGCATTATCCAGATAGGGACTCGTCTTGCAAAACGGCTGGGGTGGGTATCAGATATATCAAAGTAGTATTTCAGCCGGGAGCGCCCATTATATTCGCCGTCAAAGACGGCAATACCTGTCGCACCACGATTGACCCAACGCCCAAAGCGCTGGTTCCATCCATTCGGCCCGTCGATCGTCAAGACCGCAGTGGCATCCGGACGCTGGGCAAACAAAAGCACCTGATCTTCAAATGGCAGCCGAAAGTTGCGGCAAGCCGTGGTCAAGAAGCGCTGCCATTCCTGTGGCACTGTCAGCCTGGTAAGCGTCCGCTGATACAGTTCCGTAATGATCTCGTATTTCCTTGCCATCCGCTTTTCTCCTCCTTATCGTGAAATTGCGGCCTGTTTCTGCTTGGGAACAGAAAACCCGTAGACTTTGGCGATCTCATCGCCAAGTCTGCGGGTCACTCTCGTTATATCCGCACGGGTAGCCTTTCCTTCATATAATTTCTCTTTCAAAAGCTCAATTTGTGATTCCCGAACACCTGCCTTATACGCCCGATATAGGTAGTGATTGGTGCCATCATGGTGAACGGCATCACACCGCAAATCTCCCAGTTTATCCACATACCAGGTAGCATAATCAAGCTCTGAATAGAGGCAATCGCTGATTTTGCCGCTCTGTATTTCTCCATAGCCAATCGAGCGACCATTCCACCGGCCTATATCTGCGATTCTGAGAATTGGCTGTGAAAGCTGAATGTTAAGGTTAGAGCGTTCGTCGTCCAGATAGTCCTTGTTGATCTCATACATCAAGGCGATCCGCTCCTGCTCAGATAAATCCGGATATTCGGCTTCCAGATCATCCCGCCAGTCCTCATAATCCAAATCATAGTTGCTCCAGATGATGTGTCTATCTTCATTCATCTGGCATCACCCCGATCCTTTGACCTGTGCGGGATCGCCCTGCCGTTTTCATCATAGCTTTTCGGGTCTGCACCAGGGACTGCCCACCCAAACATGGAGCCGGCCACCATAGCCGCCTCCTGCGCTTTGGTCACATCAAGCGCTCGGTTCAGTGCGTCTGCTCCTTCACGGGGCGTTCCGGCCTCATTTCTTACTCCGGCCAGCTGATAGCCTTTTTCCCCACGCTTCAAAATAATCAGCTCTCCCGTTGTCTCCAACACACTGAAGCATTTTTCTGGCAACGAGGAGCGCAGCGGTATCACGGTATTGCCGTTTTGTTCCATCTTCTCGGCAAATTCACAGATGTGGTAAATGGTTCTCCCAACTTCCACATGGTGATCATCAATGTACCGGCACACTCGATCCAATGTCTCATCGGTGGATAAGGTAATGCGTACTTTATCTCCATCCGGAATGCGGAAAATTTCTTTGTAATTCGGTGTAATAAACCGGATACCCCGTTCCGCCTGGTGCAGATGCCGGTCCAGCCATTGACGCACATAGCAATAGCAGTACAGGTTGTATTCACCTTTATTAGGGTTCAGGCGCATGAGATACGAATAGTGGGCAGTGTCCGTGCGAAACCCGAATTCGTTACGGTCGTTGTGAAATTCACTCTCCGGTGCCCGATAACAGCACCGTGCAAGCGTGCTGCGGTCACGGAGCACATTGCCATCCTTTCGCAGCTCATTGATGACATCATCAAATTCCGCCCGAAATTCTTCGCTTTTCAGATCGTCACGGAATCCGTTCCACGAACTGAAAAAACTTTGGCCGTCGCTGCCCATGTCAGCCCTGAGATAACCGATAAGACCGGTCTGCATAGAGATCTGCTGGCTTTGGGAATAGCAGTAGTTTCTCTCAGCCGGAAACATAGGGCGCATCATCATTTCCATTATCGTTCTGCCTCCTTTGCACGGTTTGCCTGTACTGCGGGCTGAGTCTTCCCATCCAGACGAGCCTGCCAGTAATCTGGACAATAGCGCTGTATGCTGTTATTGATACATTTCTCATATTCACCGGACTTCCAGTATTCATTGATGGGAGCGGAATATAGCCCTCTGTCCAGAAGCTCCCGTAGAGCCACTGGTGCGGCACAATCTTCCTCGAAGCAGTAAAAACTGCCATCCAGAAAGGCACATTTCAAGGCATCTTTTGAGAAGATAGTTCTCGCCGTTCTGCTGCTTGCCATGATGCCGCCATGACTGGCAGTGGATACGGAAAACACATGAGGAGTCAGCACCTCACATCGCTGGATCTCTCCCCACGGGGAGCAGAAAGGTTCCATTATCGTTCACGCCCCTTATCCTTATTTTTCTGTGTTCGTCTCATGCGCTGCTCCAGACGCTCCAGTTCCTGACCGGCACGGGTCAGCAGGTCACGGTCAGCATCCATACGGTCATTGCAATAATGACCCCAGAAGTAGTAATCACCGTTGCTGCATTTCCATGTGACATAGGGATTCGGGCTTTCTGGGTTATGCCCCAGAACAAATTCGCTGTCACCAATCATCAGGGTCTGAACGATGGTATAGCCACAGTTACTTCGCTCCTCCATTTCAGCGTTCCTCCTTTGCTTTCTTTTGCCGCTGTTCCTGCTTATAATTCTCCAATCCATAGACCGCCCACTTGGGAAGTTGTTCTTCTGTCAGAGTGCCCATCACATCCATGCGCTCATAGCGGCTGGTCTTCCCAGAATACAGGTCTACGCAGAAGCAGGCAGAGCCACGGCTGTCAGGAAAAGCCCCAAAGCCGCCGATGCACAGCTTGATCTGATTGGTTGCCCTGCGGTATTCCCGACGCAGCACCTCCGGCTTAATGATCACAATTCTGTTGTTCAAATCATCCTTATATGAAATAGGTTTGCATTGATCCTGTGTCAGCGGCTCGTTCTGAATGCCCTGAATTTTCGGCGTCAACAGGTCAATACGGGTTTTCTCTGCCTGCTCACTCAGACGGTCTGCATATAACTTAGCAATCTCGCAGAAATCATCACTGACCAACACTCCGGTGTGCAGAGCGAAAATCGCATTTCTATCGCAAACGGCGCACATATACCGTTCACCCTTGGCAGCATTTTGCTTTTCACCCATGACGATTTCCCTATCGCCAATAAGAAATGCCTGAATAATCTCATAATCCCCCGCCATGCGCTTTTCTGGTTTCTGGGAAGAATGGTCCGGCTCATCCTGTTCCAAATACTCAAATTCATCATCCATCATAGCTCATACCTCGCTTTCTGTCTTTGCAGCTGCTCTTTCAATCTCTGACCGATTCGGATGTTGTGCTTGTCCGCAAGCACCCGATCCTGCACATACAGCACAGTACGGATGTTTGGGACGGTAATGCCAGGTATCTCCACCATTTCTTCCGGCGTAATGGTCAAAATCCGGACGGGTGAATAACCCGCCTCCGCAAACAAGCGGAATAAACGCTTTTCATATCGTTCTCGCATAAACACGCTCCTTCCTTTTCTGATATGTAAAAGGGCGGCATATTTCAGCCGCCCCAAGTCGTTACTTTCTCTTAGCCCTGATCTTCAAAAAGACCAGTGCGGCCAAAATAAACACAACCAGCCCGATGGCAATTCCGGTTTTCAGTTCCATACGTCAGCTTCTTCCTTTCTTTTTCTTATTTCTGATAGCAAGCACGCCGCAGGTGAGCAGACCTGCTGCAGCAGTACCCATCAGGGCACACCACAATCCAAAGTTGCTTTCATCTCCGGTTTGCGGTCTGTCCTGCAGCTTGTTGTGCATTTCCACTTTAGTGGTAGCACCCTCAAAAACAGTGCAGTTCTTGTCCGCGGGTAACATATAGCCGGCAGAGGCTCTGTCATAGACCTCGCTCACTAGGTAGTCACCAATACGCAGGCCCTCAATGAGAATTTCGCCGTTTTGATCCGTCATGAACACCTGCTCATAGCCGTTGGGGCCTGTCACACGGAATGAGAACCCTGCCACTTTGCCGTCCGAGGAAGTCTTGATGATTTTCAAGCTGCCAACTTGGACCTGATTCACGAAGCCTTTTCCGGCCTCGTTCTCCACAATGACGGTCTTGCCGTGTTCCGTAATCTCGAAATAATAGGCGTTTTCATCCAGATAGAAGCCCTCCGGCGCTTTCTCCTCCTTTACGAAAAATCCGCCGTAACTTAGGTCTGCCAGTTCATACACACCGGTGCTGATTTCCTCCATTGCGCCGATTTTCTCATCATCGGCATCCAACTTCTTATTGCCGTTATTGTCACGGTACACCTCAAAGACCGCACCGCTCAGCTTACTGTCTGGGCAATCCTTATCCACCTTGGTAAGCTGTACTGTGCCGCGAATCAAAGTGTTTACGATCTCGATCTCTACCACAGCACCGTCAGCGTCGATGGTCACTGGGTAACTTTCATCGGACAGCACAAAGGACTCCGGTGCAGAAATTTCATGCACCACCCAATTCCCGTAAGGTACCTGGGTAAAAGAAAAGCTGCCATCTTCCGCAGAAGTGGCAGTCAGGATCGCTGTCTCAGCCGTAAATTCCGTTTCACCTGCGCGGAACAGTCCAATGACTGCACCACCCAACGCATTTCCAGAGTCGTCCTTCTTCATTCCGTGAACCTCACCGTATTTCAGCTTATTTTCAATGGCGACGCCGTCATTGGCGGTAATCTCCACCAAAGCAGTATCCTGACCGGTATACTGGATGCTGAACGGGTAAGTTGTATCCGGCAGCAGGTAGTGGCTATCCGTAGACATTTCTTTCAGATAGTAGTTACCGAAAGGCAGATCCGTTTTGCAGGTGGCTGTGCCGTCTGCGCCAACGGAAATGATCTCCATCAGGCCATCTGCCGGAATGATGCTACCATCCGCTGCGTTCAATGTCTCGGCGGCATACAAGCCAAAGGTAATGGCTGTGATCTCACCACTCTGCCCAATACCAAAGGCTTCATTCTGCTCCAGCACCTTAGTAAGTGATACAGCTACTTTCTGACGCTCATTGGTAAAGCTGGCAGCGATTTCGGTGATCTCTACCTCCTGACCAGCATAAGCCAACTCCACAGGATAAACTTCGGAATTCAAAACCATGCCAGAGGGAGCGGAGATCTCCCGCACATCAAATTTGCCCAGGTACAGAGCCTTACTGACGGCACACCCCGTTTCGTCAGAGGTCACGGTGTCCACCACTTCGCCACCAGTGTAGCGCAGGGTCCCATCCAGCGTGTAAATATCCTCGGTAGCGGTGATCTCATAAACAGCCCCAGCCAAACCGGAAATCGCATAGACCGGCTGATATACACCGTCAGCAACTGCAACGGAAGAAAACACCTCACCGGTCTTACTGATCCTGATGATACCTTTCTGTGCCGTGTTGGCCTTAGTGACTTCCACTACCGTCACGCCATTTTCCTCGCTGGAATTATCCTCTGTCACATCAAAATACACCGGCTCCGTATTCAGCACATAGCCATAGGGCGCGGACACCTCCACCAGGGCATAGCCCGTTCCATATTCCAAACGTTCCGGAGTGATGAGGTAACCCGCCTCATTGGTATAGAATGTGTCGATCACCGTTACTTCCGGGTAGGTAAAGGTCTGGGTAACGAGAGAGCCATCGGGACGATAAAGCTGGAATGCAGCGCCTGCATACGGGATCGTTTTTCCGGTCTCCGCATCCACCTTGATGACCTTAACAAACGACTCGAAGTTGGCATTGTTGATCAGGTAGCGGTAGACTTCTCCATCCTCAGAGATGAACACATCAAAGTCCGCCATCAGCTCCCGACCTTCCCAGCCGGATACCTGATACACCGTATAAATGCCGTATGGCAGTTCCTTTGTTTGGGCATAGCCGTTTTCATCACAGGTCAGATAGTCCCGTTCGGTTTCCTTGGCCGCATCATAACTGCCAGCGGCTTTCAGATATATTGCAAATTCTGCACCGGATTCCGGTGTCTCGATCTGTGTCTCTCCCGTATCTGTATGCTTAATAATGGCGATACGGCCCATCTTCACGGCTTCTACCACATCCAGAGCAATGCTGTTCCGCTCCACCGTGTAGTTCTTTGCCTCGGCCCCTACATGGTAAGACATCCCATCCAGCAGGTAACCCTCCGACGGAGAAATTTCACGGATGCTCCAGTCATCGCCGCAAACATAGTAACCCGTAGTAAACTGGCCTGCCCCGTCCGTGGTATAGGTGTCTACAAGCTGTTCACCCTTATATACGCCGTACCGAGCACCGGCAAGAGAAGCATCTCCCTGGGCTGTTCCGGTATCCACGTCGGACTTCGTAACGGTGGCTTTCCACTTTTTCAGGACATTGGAAAAGCTCTTGTCGGTCACGCTGTTCCACTCAATGGCTGCGGTCTGGCTGTCAGGAACCACATATTTTATCTCCGTATCCACCTCTTCCAACGTATAGCCGGAGCCGATCAGAACGTTTTCAAAGTAAGCAGTGCCGTCGCTATTCGTAACGGCATACTCGTCTACCGGCAGGCCGCCGAGAGACGTGCCATACAGATGGAAGGTAATGCCCTCATTGAGTCCGTCTTCAGAGTTTTTATGGACTGCCAGACCACCACGCTTTAGGATGTTGTTAAAGGTCACCGTTGTGGTGCGCCCACTGATCACAGTCACGCGCTGGCTTTTCTGCGGTTCATACCGGTCATAGCTCTGTTCGGTCACGGTATAGACACCAGGAATCAGGCTATCCACCAGAAGCTCCCCAGCCGCATTGGTCTTTACCGTTTGATTGATGCCATTACCGGATACAGAAAAGGTAATACCCTCTACCACCCCATCCTCTGAGGTCTTTTTCAGGGAAATGGAGCCGGTAGGTGTTTCGACATTCAGATGCGCTGTCACAGCCTCGGCATTTTCCACGCCAGTGACAAGATCCTGCAGATTGGGGTCTCCGTAGGCGATCAGTTTTGCGCTCTCATTGACTACAGGAACATTATTCCGGATCGCCGTAATGCGCACAGCACCGGAAAAAGCACTATCCGAAGAAAGAGTCAGGGTCCTGCCGGAGCGAGAAATGCTCACGCTGCGGTCTGAGGAAAAGAAGCTGTAATCTGCCAGCACACCGTTGGTATCTGTCAGAGTCAGCATATACTTTCCGTCCTTGTACTCCAGTTCCTTCGAGGAACCATCCATAAAGCTGGGCACGGTATGATGCTCGGACAGCATGGATACGATCTCATCATAGACCGCTGCGGCACCACTATTGGGATAGTTGGAGCCAAAATGCAGCGAGTAAACGGTGGTATCCGTCTGCGCAAAGGAACCTGTGGCGTTTCGGCATCCAGTCACAAATTCCCATACAAGCGTCTGCGTGGCCAGCCACTTTTCATCGTCACTGCCGCTCAGAGCATTTCGATTACCCTGATACCCATACAGAAGTGCAAGCCCAACTGCTTCCTTATGACTCTCTGAAAGAGCATCCCAGGTATCCGAAGAATTGGCGGCCAGGGTATCCCCGCTTTGCAGAGGCACACCGGGCTGGATGCAAAAGGCCGACGCTCCATCCACATACATTCGATTTTTCGGGTTTCCGGTGCCGCCCGCAGTATAGCCATTGATCACTGCGCTGGAATTGTAGTACATGACAGAGCCACCTGCATCGTAAGTGCGGGTAAAACGGATGGTTCCCACACTGCCTGTTGCCGCAAAGGCAGTGGCCGGCAACAGGGCCAAAGCCATGACCGCAGCCATGATCGTGGCTGCGGCCCTCTTGAATAGCTTTTTGATTTTCATTTTTGCAAGTCCTTTCTTGAATTTACTGACTGAAAGAGAAAACTTGGTAGACTCTCAAACATCTCTTTTTCAGGTAGTACAGGTAGTTGGAAGGGGTGAGGTGTGGAGAGGGGGAACCGCCAACAGCAGTCCATTCCAAACTCCGACAAAAGGGTACACTGCCCCCTTGGTAGTAGGTCATCGCTCCATGTCCCGCTGTCTCTTGCGATACAGTTCCAATGCTTTCACGATGGTATCCTCCATTTTCTGCACGGGCGTCCCCGGTGCGAAGAATTTTGAAATACGCTCTTTGGGCATCTTGAATTGCTCCACCTGATTAGGCTTTTCCTCCTGCAGGATGGAAAGGATCACCTCCGGTGTCAGCTTGCCATTCTTGGAAAACTCCCGCATCTTAATGGCCTGAACATGGGATGGGGTACACTCCTCACATTCCATGGTTTCCAGCAAACTGTGCTGCTCTGTTTCCGGCAGATACGACAGTTCCACCGCAGGCCGCATGGCGATCTGCATTTGCCCTTTTTCTTTCAGGACAGAATTGTCCACCAGCTCCAGCAGTTCAGAAATGAGGTAGGTCAGGCGGATATAACGGTGAATTTGGTTCCTACTGTTGCCAACTTCCTCTGCCATAATATCAAGCGTCTGCTTACCACGAAAATCAATCCCCACTGGGGATGAATTTTCTTTGCTCGGTCTACCAGCCTGTCTACGCATCGCATCCAGCTTCATTTTGTAGGCAAAGGCTCTTTCTGAGGGCAAGAGCTGTTCCCGCTGAAGGTTTGAGTCCACCATAATGATCGTGGCTTCGTCATCCGTCAGTTCCCGAACGATACAATCCATTTCTGCCTGCCCCGCGAGCTGGCTGGCAAGCTTGCGCCGGTGTCCGGCTACCATCTCATAGCTGCCGTCCTCCTTGGGGCGCACAAGGCCAGGAACCAGCACGCCATAGGTCCGGACGCTTTCCGCCAGTTCCATCATGCTCTCATCCTGCCGCACCTTGAACGGATGATTGGGGAAATCACGAATTTGCTCCAGTGGGATCTTCCGAATACTCTCCCGCTTGGCTTCATCTCGTTCTGCCTGCGTGGTAAACAGACTATCTACTGAGGTCAGCAGACTTGCTGCGCTGCTTTTCGCCAATTTCCTGCACCTCCTTTACAAGACTGCGGTAGGCATCTGCTGCACGTCCTCTGGGTTCATGTCTGAAAATACTCTTGTCTGCGGTGCTGATCTCTGCCAGACGGACCGTTGCCGGAATGACAGTCTGCATGACCGGAAGATGCTTTCCGAAGTTTTCTCGAACCGAACTGACAATATCTTTGCGGAAATTGGTGTCATTGGCCATGGTCAAAAATACGCCTCCGATCTTCAGCCTGGGATTGATCTGCCGGTGGATGCTCTGTACCGTCCCGATCAGCTCTGTCATGTCCTCGGCGGCCAGATAATCCGCCTGCACAGGAATCAGCACATAGTCCGAAGCGGACAAGGCATTGATCACCAGCATACCGAGAGACGGACGGCAGTCCAGCAGCACATAGTCATACTCTTTCTTTACACTGTCTACATACTGTCGCAGCACGGTTTCTCGGCACATGGCGTTGACCAGTCCCACCTCCACAGCAGAGAGGGTGCGATTGCCTGGGACAAAATCAAAGCCTTCATAATGATGCAGGATTTCTGCGTGGTCTTTGCTGTTGACGCCGGATACAATGTCGTTCATCACATTTCCCAGCGTCAGCGGCATCTCATGAGGCTTTCTGTACCCCAGCATTTTGGTCAAGTCTCCCTGTGGGTCTACATCCAGCAACAGGACCTTTTTGCCGTTCATCGCAAGTCCGGCTCCCAGGTTATACACCGTGGTGCTTTTCCCGACGCCGCCCTTTTGATTTGCCACGGCAATTACTTTTGTTTTCGCCATAATGGGTTCCTCCTTCATATAAATTTAGCCGACTGCGGCGCACAGTCGGCTATGTACGGAAATAGAAAAAGCCGCCTATTCTTTTACGGAATAAGCGGCTTGTGCTCAATATGTAATTGATCCGGTCAAACGGCAACCTTTTTCTTTGGCGCTTCCAGGAGCTTCACAATGACCTCATCTACAATATCGGTATAACTCCCTTCGCGGATAAGCCGATTTTTCAACCGGATCAGACTATGAAGGACAATACGTTTTTCAGTATCATTCAGATACAAATAATATTTTTGCTGTCTCATCGTTCACTCCTCCTTTTCGCTTTCATTTTACTGGTAGTTGGGGACACATGCAAATGTGCAAATCTGTCATGCTGGAACTTCTGCGGCATTGGCAGTAATATAGCTTTGTATGTCCAGCTTGTTTTCCTCCAACACAGCGATAATTTTATTGTACTCCTGTCTGCGGGGATTAGTCGCTCCGCGCTCCCAACGGGAGTAAGCGCTCTGAGCCACACCAAGCTCTGCGGAAAATTGCATCTGACTCATACCCAATTCGGAACGGATTTTCTTGAGCAATTCAGCGCATGGATAATCTACAAATGCCGTGTAAGGATTCATAAGGCGTCTCCGGTCAATCCCCAATTCCTCCGAAATTGCAACAGCGGTCTTGTATGGGATGTCATGTTGGTCGTTTTCATAAAGAATAACAGTGGCCGGGACAATATGTATTCTCTCCGCCAATTCCTGCGTCGTGAGGTTCTGGAACTTCCGGTGATACCTTAAATAGCTGCCTGGCGTGGTGCAATTTGCATCACTTTCAAACGCAGAACGTAGATGGATCAAAATCTTACCTTGGGCGTAATAGTAGGTGCCAGAGTGATTGAGAATACTATCGGTAAGCCGATGTTTCGAGCTTCGTACAGCATACTGCAAGATGAACTGTTTAATTATATGACGGAACGAGGGTTCAAAGGCTTTCAGCGTGGCGAATACGGAAGTACAGCAGAGCATTTAACTTCCCTGCAATATCAAATCCAACAGGACAAAGAACGATTGGAGAAGTTGCAGAAGCGTATTCAAAAGGAACAGGTTAAATATGAGCCTGCCCGTCATATCTCAAAGACCTTAAACGAGATTGACGGTATGGGACAGAAAACCTTTACGGGCAAGATGGCAATATCCAAAGAGGACTACTCACAACTGACTGCCCTTGCAAAAGAGGGAATTACCAGTCGTGCGGAAATCAATAAGTTGGAGCAGAGTGCAAATTATTACCGACAGAAATATTTTGACAGTGCAAACGCATTGGAGAGAATGAAAACCAAATACAACGAACTGAAAGAAAAGTGCAGACCTTTTCTTGAAGCGTTGGAGCATTTCCCCGAAGTTGCTAAACTTTTTACCGAAAAAGTGAAGCAACTTTTTTCTTTTAAGGAAGCACAGGAACGAGCCGAAAAAGAAGCAAGGGAAAAAGAAAGACAAGAGCGTATTAAGGCACGAAGAAACAAGCGTGGTATGGAAAGATAACCATTTCCATTATACTCACGACTTAATGACTTCTTGATATGTTCCGATGAAACAGGCTGTATTTGTGGGGTGTTCCAAACGGAATGCCCCACAGTCAATTTATGAAAAGGAGAAACGGACTATATGAAAGAAAACACTTTATCTTATACAACGCGAATAGGCAAAACAACTTTTATTGTCAATGTGAAGCAATCGGAAAGTGCGAAGAAGCCTTTGAATACGGTGTTTCAAGAAATATGCCGACACGAGATGTTAGGCGTTTTTTCAGCAGATAAATATTTGAATTTAGAAAACTTACAAAAATCATCTTGACAAACTCGTTCCCGAGGGGACGGGTTACCGCGCCAAGACTTGCTTTTCCAAGTTCAACAACCTGCCGGAGCTGATCTCCGTATTCAAAAATGTGGCGGACATCCAAACGGCGGATATGCTGAACCTGCCCGTGCCGGAGGCGAATTACCACAATATCGCCCTGAAGCCGTCCGAGTATCAAAAGGAGATGGTGGCGTCACTGGCGGAGCGTGCCGAGCAGGTACGCAACAAGCAGGTGGACAGCAGCGTGGACAATATGCTGCTGATCACCAACGATGGCCGGAAGCTGGCATTAGACCAGCGGCTCATCAATCCCATGCTGCCCGCCGACCCGGAGAGCAAGGCGGTTAAGTGCGCGGAGACAGTATTTGACATCTGGCGGCGCACGGCGGAAAAGCACTCCACGCAGATGATCTTCTGTGACCTGTCCACGCCCAAGGGCGACGGTGTTTTCAGCGTCTATGACGACATCCGCAGTAAGCTGGTAGCGATGGGCGTGCCGGAAAATGAGATCGCCTATATCCACGACGCCAAGACGGAGACGCAGAAAAAAGACCTGTTCGCCAAGGTGCGCGCCGGACAGGTGCGTGTGCTGCTGGGCAGCACCCAGCGTATGGGTGCAGGCACCAACTGCCAGCAGAAGCTGGTGGCATTGCACCATTTGGACTGCCCGTGGCGTCCCGCAGATCTCCAACAGCGGGAGGGACGCATCATCCGGCAGGGCAACGAAAATGCTGAGGTGGACATTTACAGCTATGTCACCGAGGGCACCTTCGATGCCTATCTCTACCAGCTGGTGGAGCGGAAGCAGAAATTCATCGCGCAGATCATGACCAGCAAGAGCCCAGTGCGTTCCGCCGAGGATGTGGATGAGCAGGCACTCTCCTATGCGGAGATCAAAGCACTGGCCAGTGGTAATCCGCTCATCAAGGAAAAGATGGATCTGGACATTGAGGTATCTAAGCTGAAACTGCTGAAAGGCAATCATCTCAGCCAGCGGTATGCGCTGGAGGACGCCATCAGCAAAACCTTTCCCAAGTCCATCGCGGAAACACAGGAAAGGCTTGCCGGATACGGCGCAGATATTGCCACGGTCAAGGCGCACACCGCGCCTAACGCGGACGGATTCTCCCCCATGACGCTGGCGGGTAAGGTCTATGCCGAGAAAAAGGCAGCAGGCACGGAGCTGCTGACACTCTGCCAGAATATGCTGACGCCGGAGCCGATGCAGATCGGCCTTTACCGCGGCCTGACGCTGGAGCTGTCCTTTGACAGCTTTTCACAGGAGTACCGGCTGGCCATGATCGGACAGCTGCGCCATGTGGTGACGCTGGGCACGGATGTATTCGGCAATATCCAACGCATGGACAATCTGCTGGAAAGTCTGCCGGTAAAGGAGCAGGCTTGCCGAGAAAAGCTGAGCGAGCTGCACTCCCAACTGGAAACGGCAAAAGCGGAGGTGCTGAAGCCCTTCCCCCGAGAGGAAGAATTGAAGGCAAAGCTGCTGCGATTGGAGGAGCTAAACGCATTGCTGAACATCGACAAGCGTGAGCCGGAGATCGTGGCGGATGCAGAAGCACCGGAGGCTTGTGAGCAGCCGCCGGCAAGAAAAACAACGGATTTGGAAAGGTAGATCGATATGGGGTATCAGGAGAGCTGGTTTTATATGGAGCCGCAGCGAAAATTTGATAAGCTGATCCGCGCATACGAGCGGGCAGAAAGCGCCGGGTACTATAGAGTGGCCGGCGCAGAGCCGTGCTCTGTGGTGATACTCAAGCAGCCCTTCGGGGATGTGCCTGCAGGGTCAAAGGTGCTGTGGGTGTGCGGTGACAGAGGCTTTCACAGTGTAGGCGGCGTGTTCGGCGATACGCTGCACTGTCGGGCGAGAATCCGCGTGATCCCGGTGGAGGAGGTGCTGAAGCCGGGGGATGTTCGGCTGGAGGGCATCGATCTGGACAGCGCCGTGCCCACGGAAAATGACCATATGCGCCGGTATAGTGTGCAGAACTATGCCCATCGAATGCGGACGGGAAGGGTGAGGTAGAGAGAAGGATGTTGCCAGAAAAACTTTTTCGAATTACGAGTAGTTGTTGCACAATATGCTGCAACTATTACATTAAATCGCATATACTATAGTGGGTAATATGGGAACAGTGCAAGCGCCGTCGAGCGCCGTCGAGCTCAGTGTAGGGCAATGCATGAAAATGTGTAAGAATGCGTAAATGCATAGCGAGAAAGCTTGACAATAGGTGCGTATTCTGCTATATTACCCATAGTGATTGTGCTACACATGCTTGCGGGGCGTGTAGCCGAGAAAGGGAACTTCCGTAAGGAAGTTCCCTTTCTCATTAGAAGGGAGTCGACAGAAAGATGAAAGACAAGCCTTTCAAAACTTACGAAGAGTTAGTCGTTAAACTGAGAGATGAAAAGAAGCTTGTTATTGCTGAGGAAGATGAGGCAAAAGTAATCGCTCTGCTCAAAAAGTATAGCTACTTCTCAATGATTTCAGGTTACAAAGCACTGTTCAAGCAAGCGGATGGGACATATATGCCAGATACCCGTATCGATGATATCTTGGCGCTCTATAAGTTTGACGATACTCTGAGAGATGAGTTCTTTCACGCAATTCAGATTGTTGAAAAGAATATAAAGTCGCTGTTGTCATATTCCTTTGTGGCTTTGTGCGGAGATGATCAGGCTGCATACCTTTCGCCGGCAAGCTATGATGAGAAGCCGGGAACGAAAAACGAAGGTAAACGAAAGGCAGAAATTAGAAAACTGGTTTCAACACTGTTTTCCATTGTAATCCCCCCGTCTGATCACAAATACATTCAACATCAATGGGACAAGCACGGGAATGTCCCGTTATGGGTTGCTGTGAAAGCACTTACACTCGGCAATGTCTCAAAAATGTACAGTTTGTGCAAATCATCTGTACAGAGCAATGTAGCGAAAGAGTTTCCGGGGGTAAGTACAGAAGACCTGATTGGTATGCTGGACATGCTGACCCGTGTTCGGAATGTTTGCGCGCATAGTGAACGGCTGTATGATTTCTCTGTAATAGATAAACGCGCTATTCCAAACTTCCCCATCCATGCCACTATTGGAATATCAAAAACCAAAGCAGGGCTGTATAAACAAGGAAAAACGGATCTCTTTGCGGCGCTGATATGTCTTAAGTATTTGCTTGATGCCAAAGACTTTGCTTGTACATGTACGAATATATCTTCTGCATTGGCATGTCTTTGCAATGAGACAAAGCAGATTCCTCCGAACAAGATTCTTTCATGTATGGGTTTTCCGATGAACTGGATAGATATCCTCAATTAAGAGTGACTTTTTGCTTCTTAAGTATTCTTTTGCTCAGAAGATACATAAATCAGCATGAACTATGTGCGAATTAGATGGGTGAAGCAATCAGAAATGGAACTAAAAATGCTTAGGGTGCGGGCAGAAATGTCTGCACCTTTCTCATACCCGAAAGAGGTGAACAACCATGCCCTATGTATCCAAGGAGCAGCTTACTGCTGCACGGGAGGTGGATCTGCTGACCTACCTGCGTTGCTTCGAGCCGCAGGAGCTGGTGCATATCAGTGGCAGCACCTACGCCACCCGCACCCATGACTCTTTGAAAATTTCCAACGGGAAATGGTTTTGGTGGTCGCGTGGGATCGGTGGAAGAAATGCTCTGGACTATCTGACCGCGGTAGAGGGCTTATGGCTTCCGGAGGCTGTGCAGCGCATCCTCGGAGAATCGCCCTGCATACCGCCTCCGCCAAAGCCAGCCGTACTGTATCCGAAAACTGAATTTACGCTGCCGCCCAAACACGCCGATAATCGGCGTGTTTTTGCATATTTACGCAGCCGCGGCATTGACGCCGAGATCATCAACCACTGCATCAAGCACGGGCAGCTCTATGAGGATGCTGTCCGCCATAACTGCATATTTGTTGGCTTTGCAGAGGGGAAGCCTGCCTATGCCATGCTGCGGGGAACGCAGCGGGAAAAGCGGTTTGTCGGTGAAGCAGCAGGCAGCGACAAGCAATTTACCTTTGCTGTACCCTTGGCACCGAGCAACGGATCGACCCTGTGCGTTTTTGAAGGAGCCATTGATGCACTATCCTATCTGACATTGCTGAAGCAACAGGGCTCGGACTGGCGCAAGGCAAATACACTGGCGCTGGGCGGCATTTCCGGTAAGGGACTGCAACGATTGCCGCCGGCACTTACGCAGTATTTGAAAGCTGCACCCCATATATCCCGCATTGTGCTGTGTCTGGACAATGATGAGCCGGGACGGAAAGCAGCGGCGGTGTTGAAGGAACTGCTGAGAGGATACGAGGTCATTGACAGACCTCCGGTGCGGGGAAAAGACTACAATGATCTGCTGCGGTATCGGCGTGACGCGCAGCGTGGCGAAGCCCGCTGATTTCTTTTTTCGGCGCAGTAACGCGGGACGCGGTGCATAGCGCCGCTGTCCCGGCAAGCATAGCATTTTGACAGCAAAATGCGCTTGTTAAGGGGCAAGCCCCCTAAGACCCCCATTAAAAACGAGGAGGAAACTCATGAGAGGAATTGCAAAGCGAATTTCCCTGCGGCTGGACAGCGCAGAATACGCACACTTGAAGCAGCTCTCCGCAGATACCGGCCTAAAAATGGAGCCGGTACTCCGCAGGCTGATTGTAGGGGCGGAGCTGCGCCCCCGTCCGCCCGACGAACTGCCGGAGCTGCTGCGCCAGCTTTCCGGCATGGCGGTCAATATCAATCAGATCGCCAAGGTGGCCAATGCCCGCGGATTTGTCCGCATGGAGGACATCGACCGCATTAAGGCAATGCAGGGTCTGCTTTGGCGGACGATGAAACGCCTTCGATATGGCCATTGTTAAGATCATCGCCATCCGCGACCGGCTGGATAAGCGCGTGAATTACGCCATCAACGGCGAAAAGACCACGCTGGACGCTGGCATTACTTACGCTGTAAATTCAGAGAAAACAAAGCAGCATTTCTTTGCGTCTGCCATTAATTGTGAGAGCTGTGAAACAGCTTATGCCGAGATGCAGGAGACAAAGCGTTGCTTCGGAAAAGCGGGCGGTGTGGTAGGGTATCACTTCATCCAGTCCTTTGCACCCGGAGAGGTGACGCCGGAGCAGGCGCACCGTATCGGCATGGCTTTTGCCAAAAAGCTCTTTGGCGGTCAGTATGAGGCGGTCATCGGAACACACTTGGACAAAGCCCATCTGCATAATCACATTGTAGTGAATTCCGTATCCTTTGTGGACGGCAGAAAATATCACAGCAGCCCCGGCAGCTACTATTTTGATGTGCGAGGCGCATCCGATGCGCTGTGCCGAGAGAATGGGCTATCCGTCATCGCGCCGCAGGGCAAAGGAAAGCACTATGCCGAATGGAAAGCGGAAAACACGGGTAAGCCCACCATCCGCAGCATCATCCGCGCTGATATTGACCGCGTGATCGAGAACGCCTACACCTTTGACATATTTCTGATGCTCCTGCGGCGGCTTGGTTATGTGGTGCAGAACCAGCCAAACCGCAAATATGTGACCGTGCTGCCGCCGGGCGGCAAACGAGCGATCCGGCTGGATAGCCTTGGTGACGGGTATACGGAGCAGGACATCCGCACCCGACTGGCCGCCCAGCGCGAAGGCGCGGTACCGCCTGCCCCTGTCACAAAGTGTAAAGGCAGGCGTTACCGAATCAAGAGCAAGCACCCAACCGTGCCGAAACGAAAGATTACAGGCTTTCAGGCTCTTTATCTTCGGTATCTGTATCTGCTGCGAGGGACACGAAAAAAGACCCGCTTCCGGTGTGTTCCTTTTTCCATGCGGCAGGAGATCGTTCAGCTGGAACGGTACGAGCGGCAGTTTCTTTACCTGTGGTCAAATCATATCACCACGGCGGAGGAACTGGCCAACCGTACCGGCGAACTGGAGCGCGAGATTGAAGCAGGCGTCATACAGCGAAAACCACTCTATCAGGAAAGGAGGCGAGCAGCGGATGAGGAAGGCAAAGCGCGGTGCAGCGCTGAGATTGACCGGCAGACTGCCTCCCTGCGGGAGAAACGCAGGGAATTGACCCTGTGCCACGGGATATTGGCGGATGTACCGCATATATCCCAACAAGTAGAGCAGGCGGAAGCCATGCGGCAAAAGCAAGTCAAAAAGGAGGAAAAACGCCATGAATACCAGCGGTGAAACTGCCGAATTGGTGGTAAAAGAGGGTATCCAAATTACGGAGAGCGCCGTTAAACTGGCGGGCTTGGGCGCGAAAAATTTGGCAGCTCTGCTGATTGCCATTGCCAAGGACAACCCAAAGCTGTCCGGCAAGACGGGGCTGAAGCGGCTGATCCAGGACGGCGAGGAGTTGACTATTTTCTCCGTCAAGCAGGAGGATCTGAAAGGCTTTCAGATGGAGAGCAAGCGCTACGGGGTGCTGTTCTATCCCGTTATCAACAAGGTGGAGAAAACCGGCACAGTGGAGATCATGGCCAAGGCCAAGGATGCCAAGCAGATCAACCGCATTTTTGAGCGCATGGGCTATCCCGCCCCGGTGAAGGAGGATACTGCCGCAAAAAAAGAGAACGCCCGCGCTCCGTCCGAGAACAGCTTGAAGGAGCGCGGGACTGGTGCGAGAGCGTCTACGGAACCGGCTGCGGAGAAAGTTGATGCCCGCCCCTCTGTCCGCAGCCGTCTGATGGCACTGCAAGCCGCGGCAGAACGGGATGGCACGGCCCCTACCAAGGACACCGTGCGGGAAGCCATTCAAAAGGCTATGCCCACGCGGGAATAAATTGATTTTGAGAAGGAGAAACGAACATGGCAAAGTTAGACGATTTGATCCAGCAGAAGCAGCAGAGGGACGAGGACTGGAAGGCAAAGAAAACAGCGGAGCGCGAGGAATTGGGACAGCTATCCGACGATGCGGTCATGCGCGTCACCAGCGAACCCGGCGCATACCTCCACTATCTGGATACGCAGGCCATCAACCCGCGATACAGTGCATCCAATGTGATGCTGGCGATGGCGCAGAACCCGGACATCACCTACATCAACAGTCTGGAGGTGTGGAACCGGCTGGGGCGCAGCATCAACCGCGATGAGAACGGCATGAAGATCCGCGTGTCAGACACCTATGTGAAGGACGGAAGGGAGTATCACGGCTATAAAATCGGGCGTGTTTTTGATGTGACGCAGACCCACGGCAAGGCCGGTGTTCCGGCGCTGAGCCTGAAAGACAATACACCGGAAATGGACGCCGCCCTGCGCCGATTGCTGGACAGCTCCTCCGTTCCCGTGGTCACCAGCAGCACCATGTATCAGGACGCCGTTTATGATCCTAAGACGCAGAGCATTACGGTATCCAGCCGCCTGATCGACAGCAAGATCTTTGCGGCGCTCTCCCGCGAGATCGTCCACGCCGGCATCCACTATACCCGCGAGGACTGCGCCATGGACGCCGAGAGCGTCAGCTATATGCTCTGCCGTAATTTCGGCGTGGAGGCCCCGCAGCCCGATGTGAGCCGCGTGGGGCAGGTGTTTGACGGTATGGAGGTGCAGGATCGCCGTGGCGTGGTGGACAGCCTGCAAAAGTATTTTCGTAAGCTGCAAAATGACATCCAGCGTGAGATCTCTCCGCAGGAGCGCAAGCAGCCGGAGCAGAACCGGACTGTCCGCTGAGAAAAGAGGTAAAGAGTGTGAAAAAGAAACTTGCTTTTTTATTGTGCATGACATTGATGCTGTGCAGCATGAGCGGCGCGGCGCTGGCCGCGGAATCCGATCAGGATGCCGATCCGGCATCTGCGCTGATCTCCGCCACCGATATGCCTCCGAGCGTATCGGCTTATCCTGCCGAGGTCAGAGCCAGCGAAGAAAATGGCGTCTATCGTCTTGAGAAGGTCTACTATCTGACCGCAAAGGACGATCCCACCACGATCCCCACAGCTGACTTTGAGCGCGAGGGCCGCACCTATACGCTCCTTGATTTGCTGAAAAATGACCAGACAGAAACGGACACGCGGGAGCATATCGAGGTGGTCACACTGGAGAGCAAGACCAAAGATATGGCGGAAATTCTGAAAATGCTGGAGCCAAAGCTGGAGGTTAAAACCGAGGACGGCTATGAGGGTATCCTTTCCCTTGACCACACTACCATTCAGGTAGAGGCAGCGGGCTACGGGACCAGCAGCCGCACGGTGACGGCGGAGCGCACCTATCCCAATCTCTCCGACGCCGATGTTTCCCTGATCCCCAAGACTGTGAATGAAAATGGCCGTACCCTGACTCTTGCCGATGTAAGCTGGCAGGAGGCGGCTGTCGATCCCACGGACGGCTATGACATTCCCATTCGCTATACCGCCGTGGCAAGCTACACCGGAACTGCCACCAGCAAATACGCCACTGGCTACACCGTCACGGCGGACTATAAGGGTGACGTCACCCGCACAAGCTGTGATACGGTGATCTACACCGCCGTTTTTTCCAGCGTCGGTGCTGCGGCATCGTCAAAGAGCGGCGTTGATTTTAACTGGCTGTGGCTGCTGATCCCCGTGGGAGCGGCGGCGCTGGGCGGCTGCGGCTATGCCGGTTACAAAGGCTACAAGCACTACATCAATAAAAAAAGAGGGTATGCCGCATGAAAAAATATCTGACCACGCTGCTGGCCGCCTGCTGTATGCTGGCGGCTTTTTCCATGCCTGCATCGGCATTGGAGTATCACTTTGACGGCCCGGACGCAGGGCTGTTCGGACGCCCCACCTCGGACGATACCATTTATGTCACGATGGATAAGCCTGCAAACACCGACCGCAGCAAAAACGCCGCCTACATCCCGCCTGCTTTTGGCTCGCCTACCTCTTATACGCTGAATGCCGGGGAACTGCTGACACCAAACCTTGTGAGCGGTTCAGTCGCGGGAACAATCAGCGGCACAGGCGGTGTGACCGTCCTGCCGCCCTCTACTTCCGGCAGCACCGGCGGAAACACCGGCTCCTACACGCAGACTAAGTACACGGCGGTCACGAAAGACCTCTATTACAGCGGCGGCTACCTCGGTACACTGAAAATCCCCACCCTCGGTCTGTCTGTCAAGGTGTATCAGGGGACGGACGCGGACGCGCTCCGCAAGGGCGCAGGACATTTTGCCAGCACCTCCATTTGGGAAGGCAATGTGGCGATTGCGGGCCATAATCGGGGCGTGAACAACCACTTTGGAAAGATTCACACCCTTGATACTGGGGACGCCATCAAGCTGACCACCCAGCTTGGCACACGCAGCTATGAGGTGTATTCTGTCAGTAAAATCGGCGTGGACGATACCAGCGTCCTAAACGGCAGCACGGAGAACATTATCACCCTTGTCACCTGCGTGATGAATCAGCCGGATTACCGCTGGTGTGTGCAGGCTCGACAGAAGTAGTATTGATGTAAATAATTTCGACAGGAAAAAAGTTATTCACATTGATGTTAAAAACTTTACTTGACGCAAAGGGGGTGATATAATGGCTGACAAAGGTGGTGACAGGATCATGGAGTTAAAAAACAGATCGCAGTACCTTGATAAGCTCATTTCCATTCAGGATATGGAGGTCATCAAGGTCGTGACCGGAATCCGGCGCTGCGGCAAATCCAGCCTGCTGAAATTGATGATGGCACATCTGCGGGAACAAGGCGTCATGGAGGAACAGATCCTCTCGATGAACTTTGAGTCCATGCAGTTTGCCGATATGGACAGCAAGCAGCTTTATCAGTATGTGATGGAACGAGCCCCCAAGGGTAAGCGGCTTTACCTGTTTTTAGACGAGGTGCAGAAGGTTCGGGACTGGCAGGATGCCGTGAATTCCTTCCGTGTGGATCTGGATTGCGACATTTATGTGACCGGTTCCAACGCCTACCTGCTTTCCTCCGAACTGTCCACGTATCTGTCCGGACGCTATGTGGAGATCAAGATGCTGCCGCTGTCCTTCCGTGAGTTTTTGGACTTCCACGGCTATTTGCTGGAGGAGTACAAAGCCCCTAACGGCACTATGAAACAGCGCGCCAAGGGAAAAGACGGCGAAGCGTATGAGCTGCGCGACCTGTTTGAAGCCTACGCACAGTTTGGCGGTATGCCGGCGCTGGATCAGGAGCGCGCCAATATGCTGCTGGACGGCATTTATTCCGCTGTTGTTGTGCGGGACATTCTGGAGCGCGGCAAACGGAAAGAACAGCGGGCCGTCACCGACGCGCTGCTGCTTCGCAAGATCATTCTGTTTCTGGCTGACAACATCGGCAACAACACCTCGGCTGCGTCCATCGGGCGCACCCTTGTCAGCGAGGGCCTGTTGGACGATGGCAGAAAGACCAAGCCTGCGGTGCAGACCATCTCCGCCTATATCGACGCACTGTTGGAGTCCTATATCTTCTATGAGGTCAAGCGTTTTGACATCAAGGGGAAGGACTACCTGCGGACGCTGGGCAAATACTATATCGTCGATCCCGGCCTCCGCACCTATCTGTTAGGAAACCGGGGCGGCGATGTGGGACACATTCTGGAAAACATCGTTTATTTTGAACTGCTGCGGCGTGGTTATGAGGTGGCCATCGGCAAGGTCGGTGAAAAGGAGATTGACTTCATCGCAACGAAGATGAACGAGAAAAAGTATATCCAAGTCACCGACAACATGAACGCCCCCGAAACCCGCGCACGGGAGCTTGCGCCGCTGCAAGCTGTGCAGGACAATTACGAAAAGATCGTGATTGCCATGGACTGCGACCTTATTAGCGACGTGGACGGTATCAAAATCGTAAAGGCGCTGGACTTCCTGCTCAGCGAAGTGTAACTAAAAATCCGCTCTGAAAAATCAGGGCGGATTTTTTGACACACGGCGGTATCCGCGATACCATAAACCCATCAAAGAATTTGGAGGTACACACCATGAGGCGAGGAAGTTTTGCAGCCGGTTTTCTTACCTGCCTGCTGTTGGCTGGCGTCACCACCACGGCCTATGCTGCCGGGATCATGGCAGAGCGCACTCACCATCGCATTGTCGTAGATGGAAAAGAAGCGCAGATGGAAGCCTATGTCATCAACGGCAGCAACTATGTGCGGCTTCGGGACATCGGCAAGGCTGTTGGTTTCGAGGTTTATTGGGATGGCGATGCCAAATGTGTGCAGGT